>Ga0157380_10003581_pt1 | contig 10686 bp, 11 predicted proteins | sample S35metaG_FD_119757 | JGI IMG/M metagenome (GOLD analysis project Ga0157380, IMG submission 119757) | Switchgrass rhizosphere microbial communities from Kellogg Biological Station, Michigan, USA - S3-5 metaG | ecosystem: Host-associated > Plants > Roots > Rhizosphere > Soil | place: USA...
CAGATTCACTGCTCATGCTTCGACTTGCTATCCCTCATCCATGTGCTACAGCTCAGCAACCGCCGCTCACTATTAGCTACTGACGACTCACGACTGACGATTCACGATTAAAAACCTGACAGCTGAGAGCTGACAGCTGAGAGCTCAGATGGTAAAAATTAAACTAATTTTGGCCTCTCATTAGCACCAACCAACGTGGACGTAAAATTATTCAGCGGAAAGTACTCAGGCTACCTTGCAGAGAAGATAGCGGACTATTATGGTTATTCCCTTGGAAAATGGGATCTGCTGAAGTTCAGCGACGGGGAAATGCAGCCGGTGATTGAAGAGTCTGTCCGTGGTTCCTACGTTTTTTTCATACAGTCCACCGCTCCTCCTGCAGAGAACCTACTCGAGTTATTGCTGCTGATTGATACTGCCAAGCGTGCTTCTGCTGATTATATCACTGCGGTTATCCCATATTTTGGATACGCCAGACAGGATCGGAAAGACAAACCGCGTGTGCCCATTTCCGCTAAGTTGATTGCAAACCTCCTACAAGCTGCTGGTGTCAACCGCATTATGACAATGGATCTCCATGCTGACCAGATCCAGGGCTTTTTTGATATCCCTCTCGACCACCTTAAGAGTAATGCCATTTTCGTCCCATACCTTGAAGGATTGGATAAAGAATCCGTGATTTTTGCTTCGCCAGACGTCGGAGGAGTGAAACGCGCCAGAAATTATGCCAACCATTTCCAGTGTGACCTGGTAATCTGTGATAAATATCGCCGCAGAGCTAATGAAATTGCAGGAATGACAGTCATCGGGGATGTTCAGGGCAAGGATGTCATCCTGGTGGATGATATGGCTGATACGGCTGGGACCTTATGCAAGGCTGCTGATGCGCTTGTTCAGAAAGGCGCGAAAAGTGTCCGGGCCATTTGTACCCATGCGATCCTTTCCGGGAAGGCATATGAGAATATTGAAAGCTCTCAATTGACTGAGTTGATCGTAACGGATACCCTGCCTTTGAGGAGGACTTCTCCGAAAATCAAGGTTTTATCTTCAGCTAAGTTGTTTGCCCATGCGATTCGGAATACGCATGAGCATCGGTCGATTTCTGCGTTGTTTTTGGGGGATTAATTCATGGTGACTAGGATGGTTTTTTTAGGGAATTAGTGGTTTAGCTGATACACTCTCCTCATTATCAGGGCAAGTCATTCGTATTTCGCCGAAATACGAATCTAGATGTCTGGTAATCAGGAGGGTGTTTACCAAAACAAACAATTTCCCCACCCCATTCCCATTTCCCCTTATTTTTATGCCAACCCATTGAAAACAAAATTTACTGACATGGCTTTCAGTAAAGCTCACCTGTTCGACCCTTCAGATCAGATTACCAGTGTTTTCGCTAAAGCATTATCTCACCCCGTGAGACTGGATATCCTCAGAACACTTTCCTCGAAAGGCCCATGTACAGTTGAATATCTCTCATTTCAATACCCGATTTCGAAATCCACCCTTTCCCAGCATTTGGAATTATTACGAAAAGTCGGACTAATCAAATTCAGGATTAACCACCCTCACATCATTTATTTCCTGGATACCCAGACTTTCAGCCAATGCCAGACAAGGTTACAGGAATTTTGTAAAAAAATTTATAACTAATTAATATTATTATGTTTATATATATGCTAAATATATTAATTGTTCAACCAAATTCAAGCTTGAATTGACCATAAGCACCCTACAATTGGATTGGAATCTCTTAATTACCCCCCGCAAAGAATATTTTTCCCTCCCTGGTCAAATTTTTAGCTGAAAGTCATACCTTTGCGTGCCCTAACTGAAAGGGGAATTAAACAATTGAGTACAATGGAAGTAATGACACTGAACGCTTCACCCAGGACTGGCCTTGGGAAAGTTGCAACTAAAGCTAACCGCAAAGCCAATGTAATTCCTTGCGTTTTATATGGCGGTTCTGAAATCCAGCATTTTACACTTGCACCGCTGGATCTGAGACAATTGATCTATTCACCTGAATTTAAGTTGGTAGAGATCAACCTGGATGGCGTGATCCACAAATGCATCCTCAAATCGGTTCAGTTTCACCCGGTGAATGACGCAATCATGCACATCGATTTCCTGCGCCTGATTGAGGATCACCCAATCAAAATAGAGATTCCTATCGCTTTCGAAGGCGTAGCCCAAGGCATTAAAGCTGGTGGTAAGCTGATCAAGAGAATGCGTAAGGTGAAAATCAAAACAATGCCAAAGAACCTTATCGATAAAATCGTCCTTGATACCACACCGATGGCCCTTGGCCAATCACAGCGGATCAAAGATCTGAAGCTTGGTGAGGGTATTGAAGTTCTCAACAATGAGAATATCCCGGTTGCCACGATCGACATCCCAAGAGCACTCAGAGGTGCTGCTGCTGAAGACACTACGACACCAGCCAAAACTGCTGCTGCACCTGCAAAAGCAGCTGCTCCGGCTAAGGCTGCTGCTCCGGCTGCACCAGCTAAGAAAAAGTAATGAAGAAGACGGTTTCCAGGATTTTGTCTTGAAACCATTTCAAATAGATAAAAAGCATCCCTCGGGATGCTTTTTTAATTTTGACCTATGATCTCATCCTCCTTGCATATCACCCTCGTCCAACCGGATACTGCCTGGGAAAAACCGGAGGAGAATTTTCGTCGTATTGATCACCTGTTGAATACTTCCTCTGGCGAAGACTTGATAGTACTTCCAGAGATGTGGTCGACAGGTTTCAGCATGCGCCCTGAATTGATTGCCGAATCAACTGATGGCCCTGCTCTACAATGGATGAAAGACAAAGCCAAACAGAAAAATAGTGTGATCACTGGAAGCGTTTCTGTAAAAGAGGACAATCAATATTTCAACAGGTGCTATTTCGCTTTTCCGGATAGAGAGGTTGTATTTTATAATAAAAGGCACTTGTTTTCTTATGGAAAAGAAGATCAACACTATACTGCTACCTCCGACCAAGCGGTCATAGAAATCAAAGGCTGGAAAATCAGACCCGTGATTTGTTATGATCTCAGGTTCCCTGTTTGGTGCAGGAATACGGATGATTATGATCTATTAGTTGTAGTAGCAAACTGGCCCATTCCAAGAATTCACCATTGGGATGCATTATTAAAAGCCAGGGCGATAGAAAACCAATCCTATGTTGTTGCGGTTAATCGGACAGGTAAAGATGGAAATGGCTTAGAATATAATGGCCATAGCAGCGTTTATGATATGAATGGAACCCAGTTGGTGTTTATGAATGAACAGGAAGGACTCACTTCTATCATTCTCGATCGGCACCAACTCAATACTTTTCGGGAACAATTCCGTTTCCTCCAGGACAGAGATCACTTTAATATTCAACCTCAATAATCAGACAGAGGTATACTTAAATTAGAATTGATGTCAGTTAAAAGAGCCTTATTGTACTATAGTTTCGCAGCAGCATTGATAACGCTGACCGCGTGCTCCAATGTCAAGGTTGCGCTCTATGATAAAGACAAGAGGGCAGAATATGCCATCGAATCTAAAAAGGCCTTTTCGAATTCTCCTGCAGGGAAAGAATTAGCTCTGAAGAATTCTGTCATTGAAACCGCCAAGAAATACGTTGGCACTAAATATAAGTATGGTAGCTATGATCCTAAGCAAGGATTTGATTGCTCCGGACTTGTATATTTTGTAGGTAAACAACACCACATGGATTTACCTCGCTCCTCTACTACGCTTGCTGCAGCAGCACCGCATATTTCGTGGAAAAAAGCAAGCCCTGGCGACCTGGTCTTCTTTGGAGAAGGAGGACGAATCAATCATGTTGCCATTATTGAAAAAAACATAAATGATGAACTTTGGGTCATCCATAGCACTATCAAACGTGGTGTATTTGAAGAAAATGTCCTGGTTAGTTCTTATTGGAAAAAACGGGTTCTCTTTGCCATCGATTTAACTTCGCTTCAAGAGCCACCTAAAGAAAAGAGCTGACAGTACTTTTAAACAAGCTCTTTGATAAATCTACTTATCGATTATTTCACTTCGAACCAAACTTGCTCATCAGGATTGCCTGCATGATAGTCGACAAGGATTTCGGTGCCTGCAGGAATTTCTACTGCTGCTTTAAAAATGATATGCTGGTTTTTATAATCTGCTTCGAAATGAGCATTCGGTGATGGAGAATGATTATATAATGAACCATAACCCAAAGCCAGCGCGATACTGTCCTTCTTCCACTCGAAATAATATTCATAAAGAATATATCCTCTCACAATCTGCCTGGCTTGTTCACCTGGAATCACAAGGATTGGACAAATCTCAATGACGCTGTCTTTTTGAATGTCCTCTGTAGAAAACATTCCGTACCGATGCTTGCCACTAGGTGCAAAATATAAACCTGGATGTTGTTGCAACATAAATTGAATATGAATAGATGATCACTCTAATGCCGGCGAAGAGCATAAACTGCGGCAATAATAAAACCAAATCCTGTAAGTTGGTATATAGTGATGATTTCACCATCCAGGCTTCCCCATACCAAAGCCATACATGGGATCGCATATGCAATCGCAGATCCGAACACAGCAGTAGTCCGTTGAATAAGCCAGTAAAAAAGAATATTGGCTAAAACAGTACATATTAAGGCAAGAAGAATGAGAGGAAAAAGAGATTCTTTAATGACTACAGCATCTGTCATTTTTCCATACGCTCCTGTCACTCCTAATATGATCAGCGCAATAATCCCAAGTGAAGAAAATCCAACTGCTGTCAACGCAATAGGATGAATATCCTGGCAATACTTCTTGACCAGGTTAGCACTAAGCCCATAGCACAATGTTCCTGCTACTACATAAAACACATATGCACTTACATGCCAATCTTTCTCTCCTAGCATCAAGATGGTTATACCAAGACAACCCAGCAGTAATCCAATGATGTGATGCTTTCCAAGCTTGGTTCCGAAAAAGACTACGCCCATGAGTAATGCAAAAATCGGCGTGAGGCTATTCAAGACTCCAGTAACTGCACTACCAAGTCTTGTCTCCGCCATAGCAAATAGAAAAGCAGGTATACCATTACCGGTAAGTACTACCAAAGTCACCAACAATACTTTTCCCTTTGGAAATTTGACTTTAGAAAAAAGAAAGATTGGAAAAAAAGCCAAGGCACTAATACCTATACGGAGTGCTCCTACTTCAATCGCCGAGAAATGAATCAACCCTTTTTTAATCAGGATAAAGGATCCACCCCAGATAAATGCCAGGAAAGCAAAGGTGATCCATCCTTTCAAATCTTTTGTCCCCGTTGTTTCAATTGCCGGTGGGGTCATCTTGATCCGGCGATTTCATTCACCTTGTGCCAAACCCTCCAGACATTTTTATAACATACCTTTTCAATTTCCTCTTCCGTATAATCCCTTTTCAATAACTCATGAATCAGGTTTGGATACATGCTCACATCTTTAAGTCCTGCTGGCAAACTATCACCCACTCCATCAAAATCAGATCCAAGTCCAACATGATCAATGCCAACCAATTTTTTAACATGATCAATATGATCCGCTACACGTTGCACATCTGAATAAAGGTTTGGGTACTTTGCTTTGACTTTTTCAATAATAGGTACCGCGAGAGGATCTTCAGCCTTTATACCCTTCTTGTCCAATTCCTCATTGAGTTCCTTTCTGTAAGCATTTCTTGCAGTAGTAATTTCAGCATCAAGGAAATCTGAGCCAAAATTAATTTGGATGACTCCATCTTTTTTGGCAAGAGCTACTAGCATCTCATCGCTCATATTACGTTGCCAACCAGGCGTAAAGACCCTGCAACTTGAATGCGTGGCCAGAACAGGTGCCTTCGTTTGCTCCATCACCTGGTAAAAGGTCTGATCTGAAATATGCGACACATCTATGATCATTCCTACACGATTCATTTCTTTTATTAATTGAAAACCATAAGGGCTCAAACCATTCCAGGTCTTCGTTGTATCATATGAACTGTCACATATATGGTTATCCTTGCCATGCGTGAGCGTTACATACCTGATACCCCTGTTATAGAAATACTGAACATCTTCAAGTGTAATGAGCGGAGCGCCATTTTCAAGTCCCATGGGCAGACAAATCAATCCTTTCTCCACATTAGCTTCAATCATTTCCGGGGAATCACCTTTGGCAAAATGATCAGGCAGGGCGGTAATGATACCCTGAACCATATTGATCAATGTATCGGCCAATGCTTTTGCTCCAGGTAAATCATTTTGGTAAGACGACGGAATAAAGATGGACATAAAAGGAGCGTCGAGTCCGCCTTGCTTCGCCCTTTCGTAATCGAAATCTCCATCATCTGTCTGTATTGGAATTCCAAGATATTCACGGTCAAGCCTGAAGTTTTTAACCTGGAGTCTATACGGAAGATCAACATGCCCGTCAGTGATGATTGTCCTGTGGGCAAGTTCGACTGCATATTGATAGAGGTTGTGTTCAGATTGCTCCATAGATTTTTTCGTTGAATGGCAACTTAGCAGGCTGATGAGCAGCGCAGGGATGAAAAAATATTTCATATACGAAGAAAGGTAATCTGTTTTCTTCACATCATCGATTCGAGTTTGCGAATCGCTGCCAGCATATCGATTCCCTTCCCCAAGACACCTTTAAAAATGTCTCCTCTTTCTTTCAGTATGGGCACAACATTCTTTATGTTGAAATCGGTCATTTTCAGCCCTTTTTTTACTTCGTCCCATGATAATGGCATCGAAACCGGTGCTCCTGGTTTAGGTCGAACGGAATATGCAGTAGCCAATGTCGCCTGGGGCCTATTTTGCAAAAAGTCAAGGTAGATTTTGCCTCTACGTTTTGAGACCACACGTTCGATGCTGGTAACTCTTGGCAACTCCTTTTGCACGATAGTAACAATAAGTCTAGCAAATTCTTTGGATTGCTCATACGTATACTTTGCATGTAGTGGAATATAAATATGCAACCCCGTAGATCCTGAAGTTTTGCAAAAAGCATCAATACCTGCGCCTCGAAGTACTTCATTCACAACCTGCGCTGTAGTGATGACCGTATCAAATTGATTTTTATCAGGATCTAGATCTATAACACACCATGTCGGATGATCAGGCTTGTCCACAGTGCTACTCCAAGGATTTATTTCTATACAACCCATATTGGCCATAAAGAGAAGACTGGCTTCGTCCTGAGCAACCATGAAATTTTTTTCAACATTTTCATCTGCACTTCTATATGGGAATAGCTCCACCCAATCAGGCACCTTACCGGTTACATCCTTTTGATAAAAACTTTTACCTGCATGACCATCAGGATCGCGATTTAAAGATTGAGGCCTGTTTTTGATATAGGGCAATATATATGGTGCTACCTGGTAATAGTAATTTAACAGGTCACGCTTCTCCAATTTTTCTTTAGCCCAGAAGACTTTATCCAGGTTTGAAAACTTTAATTCCTTTCCGTTTATTTTTTTTACTTGAGTTTCATCGGTTGGATTGAGGAGTGATTTTCGGGAGGTGTCTGTTGATGGCATGACTTTCTCTTTTAAAATTTTGGGTTTGGAAACTCCTTTTGCAGGTAATGCCTTTTCTTCATGCACATCTTTGGCTTTCTTATCTTCTCTCATACCTTCAAAAGAAGGATGCCGCATTACCCCATCAGCTGTAGTTTCCGTATAGCTTACTTCACATACCAGCGAAGGTTTCAACCAGGTAACCGTAGCATTTAATGGTCCACGTTGAAAACGGGAGGGTTTATTCACATCAACATCTTCTGCAAAAGGATTTGTTTTTCGGATCAACGGTTTAAACTGTTGCATCATTTCTCTTTGTAGGTTCTCTGAGAATCCAGTTCCGATTTTTCCGGTGTAATGCAATTCTCCTTTTTTGAATATACCCACGAGGAGCGAACTGAATGGTTTACCTGAACCTTGATTTCGTGTGAATCCTCCGATTACGACTTCATGTCGTAGGTTGGATTTCATTTTCAACCACTCCTTTGTTCTGAGACCTGGATAATACAAGCTATCTGCCTTTTTAGCCATGATCCCTTCCATATTCATTTTGCTGATCGCCTTTAAAAGCGCAGATGCCGAGGAATCAAACGTATCGCTCATCCGTATGATATCATTACCCTTAGGAAGCAGTTGCTCTAGTATTTTTCTTCGCTCTTGTAATGGAACCTTGGTAAGATCATTGCCATCTAGCCAAACCAAGTCAAACACATAATAGACCAGGTCACCATCCGATTCACTCCTCCAATTTTGCAGTGACCCAAAATCAGGAATACCTTTATCGTTGAGCACGACGACTTCACCATCTACTACTGCATGAATACCCCATTCCCTGATGGCGTTGTATACAGGGTAAAATTTTTCATTAAATGATTTTGAATTTCGGGATTCAAGGTTGACTTTATTTTTATTCATCATCGCCACGGCGCGATACCCATCCCATTTGATTTCATACAACCAACCTTCTTGGTCAACAGGCTCAACAAGTGTAGCTAACATTGGGGAAAAGGATATGGGGAATGGTGCCTTTTTTGCAACTTCAGGAATTGTACTCAGTGCTGAGCTTTTTTTTTACTTATCGCCTTCTTGGTAGCAACTTTCTTTGAAGCCGTTGATTTTGTAGTTGTGCTTTTTTTCACAACCGCTTTTTTCACTGAGGATTTTTTTACTTGGCCATTAGTTGGTTTGGCGACGGGACCCATTGCTTTTTCTAACTGCTCAAGCGTTTTACCAGAAACTACTGATTTCGCTTTTTCAGTGATATCGCTCTCAGCAGCATACTTATCTCTATGCTTAATTAGCAGCCAGGAATTTTCAGATTGTTTGGTATGGACCAATGCCCATTCTCCTTTGAGTTTTTTTCCATGAAGTACTACTTTCAGTGATCCTTCTTTAAGTTGACGAAGCAGATGTTTTTCCTGGGCTTTCTTACCTTCTATTTTTTCCAATGGCTCGTACGTTCCCTCATCCCAAACAATCACTGTACCGGCACCATAATTACCTTTCGGAATAATCCCTTCAAAATCTTTGTAATTGTATGGATGGTCTTCAACATGCATAGCGAGTCTTTTAACAGATGGATCAGTTGAAGGACCTTTAGGAACGGCCCAACTTTTTAGTACCCCATCCATCTCCAACCGAAAATCGTAATGCAAACGGGTCGCATCATGCTTTTGAATTACAAAAACAAGTTGCTTGTTCTTCGAGCTTCCACCAGCAGGCTCAGAGGTTTTTTTAAAATCTCTTTTTTCTTTATATCGGACAAGGCTCATGATGCCCGTTTTTTGGTTGTTTTAGTCAAGCTGGCTTTCAATTGTTCGACCAGGTCGTCTTTCTTAGTGTATACGACTTCCAGTTTTTTCTTTGGTATTTTCTTTCCACTAGCTTTAGACTTGATGATCTTCATCAATTCCTTTTTGTATTCATCCTGATATTTTGAAATATCAAATACAGTGGAATGCTGCTTGATCAATTCAACAGCCATGGTCATTTCTTTTGTCGAAAGACGGATACCTGCAGGCACCTTTATTTCTTCTGGCGATCTAAGTTCTTCCTCAAATCTCAGTTGCTGAAGCATGAGATAATTGTCCTTAGGTCGAATGACAGAGAGATGTTCTTGCGTGCGCATCACAAACCGGCTGAGTCCCACTTTTTTAGTCTTTTCAAGCGCTTTTAATAAAAGCTGGTATGCTTTCTCACCTCCTTTTGCCGGTTCTAAGAAATAAGGAGTTTCAAAATAGATGTCATCGATTTCGTTATCGTTTACGAAAGCTTCAATTTCAATGACCTTCGATTTTTTTGGGCTTGCTGCTTCAAAATCGGAATCATCGAGTAGAACATACTCTTCGTTGTAATAATATCCTTTCTTGATTTGCTCCCAGGGAATTTCCTTTCCGGTTTTCTCACTGACCCGTTTGAATTTGATAGCACTGCCGGTTTTTCCATCCAGCATATCAAGTTCCAGCCGACTATCCTGGACCGCGAGAAATAACTTGACCGGTATATTAACCAAGCCAAAACCTATTGAACCTGACCATATGGATTTCATAATGTTTGATTTTGATGTTAAATCATAACGCATCCAAAGGGGCTCTGAATATGGTCAACATGCCTTGAGGCTTTTTGTTCGTCATTCAAAGCCAAAAATGTAGCCAGCTGTCTTATCAAGACACTTTCTAACTAGCTGCTTTGAAGAGAGTTACGGTAGAATAGAAATGATTTTGGCTAAAGGGTTAAAATTTGGTGGTGCTGTATAAAGAGATTTTTTAGCTTTGCACTCTCTTTTTAGAGACTAGCCGGATCGGTAGTTCAGTTGGTTAGAATGCCGCCCTGTCACGGCGGAGGTCGCGGGTTCGAGTCCCGTCCGGTCCGCAAAAAAGGGTCATCCACAAGATGACCCTTTTTTCATGCCGTGCTGTCACAGTCCCGGCTCAGCCGGGACGGGTGCGAGTCCCTCACTATTCGCAATCTGTATTTCTCACAAAAGATGACCTCTTTGCCAGCCCTGTCACGGTCCCGGCTCAGCCGGGACGGGTGCAAGTCCCTCACTATTCGCAATCTGTATTTCTCGCAAAAGATGACCTCTTTGCCAGCCCTGTCACGGTCCCGGCTCAGCCGGGACGGGTGCGAGTCCCTCACTATTCGCAATCTGTATTTC
>Ga0157380_10003584_pt1 | contig 10683 bp, 6 predicted proteins | sample S35metaG_FD_119757 | JGI IMG/M metagenome (GOLD analysis project Ga0157380, IMG submission 119757) | Switchgrass rhizosphere microbial communities from Kellogg Biological Station, Michigan, USA - S3-5 metaG | ecosystem: Host-associated > Plants > Roots > Rhizosphere > Soil | place: USA: Michigan...
GCGCTCCGCAGAACCTTTGACATATGATAATACCGGTTCATTATGAATAGCCGGCAGGGTAAATACAGCGTTTGACATAAAATATGAATTATGCTTTGTTTATTGATTTATAGTTTGAATCAGCTCAGAACTTAACCCCATCAGGTAAAAAAGGTTTCGCATTTCCTCCTCCTTTAATAATCTCCCTGACGATCGTCGAACTGATATGTGAAAACTCGGGCTTGCTGATGAGAAAAAGTGTTTCTACATTATCTCCAACAATATGATTCAGTTGGCTGATGGTTTTTTCATAATCGAAATCTGACGCATTACGCAATCCACGTAGCAGGTAATGGGCGCTCACCTTTTTACAAAAATGCACCGTCAAGCCTTCAAAAATATCCACAGTGACCTTAGGCTCGTTCTCGAACACTCTTTCAATCCATTGTTTGCGTTCTTCGACTGAAAAAAGCGTTTGTTTCTGGGAATTGACACCAATGGCTACAATGATCTCATCAAAGAGCGGGAGAGCTCTTTTGACGAGGTCAACATGACCTGTCGTAATAGGATCAAAAGACCCTGGGAAAACTGCTTTTCGTCTCTGCTGCATGATCAAAGTGGTCTGAGTCAATTAAAGTGCAAATATCACACCTTCCGGGGGATAAATGCATTCAGGAATCACCATTTGGGACCGAAACTTCATTTTTGACTTTTGCCTTCTTTATGATAAAAGGGACCATCAAAAGGAGATATAAACCTACCATCAGGAATTCTCCAACAAGAAGATACCAAGGCCATGGCCCCATAAAGTCAAGAACCGATCCTCCAGGAGGTTTATGCATGGTGTATCCGTAATTGCTACTCATCATGATGTTGATCAAATGAACACCAACTAGATATACCTGAGCATAAATGACTGCATTGATAAAATCTTGCCAGGTAATGTCAATTTTATGGACAATGACCGTATACAAAATCGCAATGATGATACCTGAATGCCCAATAAAATACCTGAAAAAGTGAAAGGATGGAAAGCCATCTTCAAGGTCTGGTGTAATGATAGCTTGCAATGTTCCAGCCAATGCCCAGAAATATAGAATTCCAATCCATTTCCGGTTTTGATACAGCAACACAAAAGGCAGGAACATAGCCACGAGATCACATAGAAAAAAAGGTAGATCTGAGTAAATATCAAATGTGCCATAAAATAACTTAACGATCGCATCAATGATAAGGGTGGAAAATGTCAACCCAGCGATCACAATACCTATATCTGATTTTTCAGGCTCTTCAGCAGTTTTCCCTTTCCTGATAACGGCATAGGTAATTACCCCAAAAATGAAAAGTGTGGATATATGTTGTAAGGAAAAGGTTTCGAAGGTGGAACTCATTAGGGAAAGGAATGATAACTCGTCCACCAAATGTAACTATTGATCTTATACTCCAAAGTGGAGATATCAATTTTCAATATCTTGCTTCCAATAATTAAAGCTTTATCGTCATGAATCGTTACATCAGGAAATCGTTTCTCCAGGCAACCCTGGCATTGCTCATATTAGCTATCCAAGTCCTCCCTGTTATTGCAGGTGAAGGCATGTGGCTTCCGTTATTGTTGAAAGCCCTGAATGAAGCTGAAATGAAATCCATGGGTATGAAGATGAGTGCCGATGATATCTATAGTGTAAATAAGGGAAGTCTGAAAGATGCGGTGGTCCATTTCGGTGGATTTTGCACAGGTGAATTGGTTTCCGATGAGGGTTTGCTTTTTACGAATCATCACTGCGGATTTGATGCCATTCAAGGTCATTCCACACTTGAAAAAAATTACATCAAAGATGGCTTCTGGGCTAAAGATAAATCAGAGGAACTACCCACTCCTGGTTTATTTGCCACTTTTATAGTTCGTATTGAAGATGTGACTTCCCAGGTGATGGAGGGGCTCAGCGAAGAAATGACAGCAAGCGAACGGCAAACTATAATTGATCGAAACCTGAATACTCAAAAACAAAATGCAAAAAAGGAAACATGGCAAGATGTATTGATCCGATCTTTCTTTGAAGGCAACCAATATTATCTTTTCATTACAGAAACATACAATGATGTACGTTATGTAGGTTCTCCACCAGAATCAATTGGGAAGTTTGGAGCAGATACTGATAACTGGGTATGGCCTCGTCATACAGGTGATTTTTCTGTATTCAGAATTTATGCAGGCCCTGACAACAAACCTGCTGAATTCTCTCCCGAAAACAAGCCATTAAAACCCAGGCATTTCTTTCCCATCTCTCTTGACGGTATCGATGAAGGAGACTTTACACTTGTGTTCGGCTTTCCCGGGCGTACGAATCAATACATCCCCTCTTTTGGAGTAGCGCAAACCGCTGACATCATTGATCCTGCAAGAATTGGTGTACGAGATATATCTCTTGGAATCATGGATAAGCATATGCGTGCAGATGCAGATATCCGATTGGCTTATGCATCTAAATATGCCGGCCTTGCCAATTCATGGAAAAAATGGATCGGGGAAGTGCAGGGACTCAATGGTAAAGATGCAGTAGAGGTAAAGGAAAAACAAGAGGCTGCGTTTATGGAAGAGTTATCAAAAAATAAAAAATTAAATAGTGCTTATGGCCATGTGCTCCCGGAATTAAAAATGGTGTACGCCAATCTTGACACAGTCATCCGGAATCGTGTATTACTAGGTGAGGTTATGGGTGGTAGTAATGTTGAATTATTCTACTTGACTTCCTATGCTGATCGATTAGTGAAATCGTTTGCAGAAAAAGGAGAAGCAGGCTTCCAGGAATTAAGTGCGCAGTATCTTCCTGCACTTGAGGAGTTCTTCCGGGACTATCGAAAATCCGTAGATGAAGAACTTTTTGCTTCACTCACCTCTCATCTCGCTAGAACATTAGATAAAGCCTATATGCCGGATGTCCTAACTACTGCATATCAAAGTGGAACTAATGATACATGGGCTCATGATGTATTCATGAATACTCTATTGACTGACAAAACACAGTTTACAGAAGCTATTCAAAAAGGTGGAGAGTCTTTCTCTAAAGCAATGGCTGAAGATCAGGCATACCAGGTTTATTTAAACATGAAGAAGGTCATGGATGAAAAGTTGTCTCCCGTGTTTAATGACCTCAACAAAAAGATTCAGGTATTACAAAGGGATTATGTCAAAGCATTGATGGAAACCTATCCTGATAAACGATTCTGGCCAGATGCAAATAGTACCCTTCGCGTATCGTATGGACAGGTAGAACCCTATGCCCCTAAAGATGGAATGTCCTACAAAACGCAAACTTATCTTGATGGTGTAATGGAAAAATATATTCCTGGAGATTATGAATTTGACGTTGATCCCAGACTTATTGAATTGTATAAAAACAAGGATTATGGCAAATATGGAGAGAATGGTAAAATGCCAGTTTGTTTTATTGCCAGCAACCACACCACTGGTGGTAATAGCGGTAGTCCTGCTATCGATGCCTATGGCAACCTGATAGGGATCAATTTCGATCGTGTTTGGGAAGGAACCATGAGCGACTTGTACTATGATAAATCGATCTGCCGGAATATTATGGTAGACATACGTTATGTCCTCTTCGTCATTGACAAATTTGCCGGGGCTGGCTATCTGCTCAAGGAGATGAAAATTGTACACCCTAAGTAATAAGACTTCATGTCTAATGATCTGACATGGAAACAGTTACAATCAGCTCTGCCCTTTCCCAGCTATTTCATAAAGGCTGGGCCAAAGATGATACCCTGAAAAACTGAAAATATGTACATTTGTCACCCTTAAAAGGGTGATTAGCTCAGTTGGTTCAGAGCGCTGCCTTGACAGGGCAGAGGTCAGCAGTTCGAGCCTGCTATCACCCACAATTCAGAGTGGGAGTGAGTGTGAGAGTGCGTGTGGTTGATTTAGTGTGAGTGTGTGTGGTGTGAAATTGGTTAGCGTGAGAGTTTAAGTGGTGATGAAGATTATTAATATTTTTAAAGGGAAGTGCTGAAATGTTTGATTTTGAGAAATTGGATGTGTACAATCATCTCAGGGCTTTAAATAAAGAAGTATTACGGTTCCTGTTTTCCTCCACGACAATTGATCCATATCTTAAAGATCAATGGAAAAGGGCAACTATAAGTGCGGCAGTCAACCTGGCCGAAGGTGTAGGTAGAATTTCGGATGCCGACAAGAAACATTTCTTTACCATTTCCAGAGGTTCCGTTTTCGAATGTGTTTCACTCATGCAGGCTGTTTTTGATTTAAATCAAATCAGCCAAGCAGAATATACTGTCTTTTATGACCAGTATGAAACCGTTTCAAAAATGCTTCTAGGTCTTTATCGTAGTAAATAGCCATATCAATTCCATCACATTTCGCACACATTCATATTCTCACTCTCACTTACGCTCACACACTTGTTTTGTCACACACACACACACACTCACACACACACTGAATTCGGGACGTAGCTCAGCCCGGTAGAGTACACGTCTGGGGGGCGTGTGGTCGCTGGTTCGAATCCAGTCGTCCCGACTACCCCCGCCTTAGCATCGGCTAACGCGGGCATTTTTTTTCTTTTTGGATTAGCCACCGTAGCTCAGTTGGTAGAGCAACGCATTCGTAATGCGTAGGTCAGCGGTTCGAGCCCGCTTGGTGGCTCATATTTGATTATTGATATTGAATATAGACAGGTACAGGATGCAATGCCAAAACCTCCTCCGGCTGCATCGTCTTTTTAGTTTCAGACCTCTCTGCATCATTTTTGTAGAAGATTTTAAATCCGGCATACTGCACCGGCTCAGTAGTCACTGATAGTTTATAGCTATCCAGCTTCTTTCCTTTATTACCGAATCCATCCATATTCATAACCACCTGTACTTCAGGATTGACTTTAATCTGTCTTGCATTGGTCACCATACCTTTTGTAAACCTATGAACCACCAATACCTTTGGAGGAAGGTCAAATTCTTTAACCAGTTGAGCCAGGTAATCAGTAGCATAATTAATGTCCTCAGCATCAAATGTGCCTACTTTGCGCCCTGGCACTTCACCTCCTTTCATTGAATACTCCGGATCAATTCCAAGATGCACATTAGGTTTCTTCAGATATTCCTTCAGTGCTGGAATCTCTTCTTGCAAAGTACTATGCCCAACCTGTATATCCAGGAAAACGCATGCATCAATCCGCTCTGCCATCTCCAACACTTTATCAATTTCTTTAAAGGGCATCCGAAGCCGGTACTTCTTGTTTTTCCCCGGATCTCGTTGAGCTGTCACCGCGATATAATGCAGTGCAGGAAGAACAGTGGTTGTACTATCTGCTTTTTCCCAGTTTATCACTTCTTGTTTCAATTTTTCCAACATCTCGTCAGGGGGTAATCCTCCAAGTATTCCCATCCTGGTGGAATACAGGTTTCCATAATAAGCTACAATCCTTTTGAAAGGCAGTATTGCACCTGCTTTAGGAAAAACTTCTGGAAAAGGCCAAGGTGTTGCCAATTGATTCCTGGAAAGTTGACTGACAAGATGTAAGTATTGGGCAGTATCATACCCAGCCGGCTTGGCAACAGGAGGGGGAACTGCCCCCAATGAATCCGCTTTTGCTTCAAGACCCGGTGTTTCCGGTTGACGGGAAGCGGTTGAATTATTGCATTGGCTAAACAAAACCAAAAAAACCATGCCTATCCCAATTTTGCTGGCAAAACATATGGATTTGACTTGTATTACTTTACTCGCAATTCTTTGAATCATAAGGCTTTGGTACTTGAATAATAGGTGCTGTTGAAGGCAAGTTGGAGAATTAGATCAACCTTCCAGTTATCCCGGTAGGCATGATTTTTGGCACTTCCCACAATATTGCGTAAATTTTCACTTCCAACGACCTATAGATCAACAATATACCAATGATAAGATTAAGTATACCAGGATTACTGTTGTTTTTCTTCATTCAGGCTACAAGCCAGACCAATCTCGAAACAAATTTTGTTTTTGGAGGCAATTCCATTGATGAAGCTAAAGACATCGCAGTCGGTTCGTCCAATACATCACTCTTTATAGGAGCTCGCAGTTTCTCTACAGATGGAGATCTCCCCTCAAATGCAGGTGGAAGCGACTATTGGATCACCAAAAGAAACTTAGATGGTTCTTTGATCTGGAGTAAAACATTTGGGGGCTTAGGCAATGATGACCTCGAAACTGTATTACCAAATACCGATGGAGGTGTATTCGGCTTTGGGACGACCCGGACCGACCAGGGCCTTTTTGGAGATATCCTGGGACTTGCAGGTGGATGGCTGATGAGAACGAATAATAACGGGACTATCGTCGATGGCAAGATCTTCGGAGGAAATATCACTGAATTAGGAGTTGATGCTTGCATGAACCTCAACGGCAATATCACGATGGTCATGGAATCCAGTTCTCCTGTGCTCAATACTCAATTTAACAATGGCTTATTAGATGTTTGGGTGGTACAAGTAAATTCCTCACTCACCACCCAATGGACTTCCTTATTGGGAGGAAGTGGATCAGATGTTCCTAATGCGATTGCCACTGACAACAACGGTAATATCTATGTAGTGGCTACCAGTAATTCGAACCTTCCTGGACTTGGCATGAATAAAGGAGGAACGGATATCTGGATCATCAAGATCGCACCCAATGGTCAAACACTTTGGCAAAAAACTTTTGGTGGTTCTGAAGATGATGAAGCAAGTGATATCATTGTGCATCCAGATGGCTCTGTCTACGTTCTTGGTCATTCCTCATCAAACGATGAAGACTTTGATGTCAATTTTGGCTTGAATGATGTATGGGTCCTCAAACTTGATCCTCAGGATGGGAATACGCAAGGCAAATATCATTATGGTGGCAGTGGTAATGATTTCAGACCGCAAGCAAACTTTTTCGGTGATGACCAATTAGTTATTACAACAAGCTCAACCAGTGAGGATTCATTGCTTACAGGAAATAAAGGATTTGCTGATGTCTGGATATTAAATACTGACCTCGATGGAAATATCATACAACAAATGAATTATGGCGGATCGCTTGCTGATCTTGCGGTTGATGTGGTAGTGGTGGATAGTGTTTACCACGTATTAGCTAATACTTTATCAACGGATAAGAATGTACCCGCAAATACGATTTCACAACAAGACATCTGGTATTTTACCCTTAATCCAGACCCAGATACATGTTCAACCCAGTTTTTGTGCGAGCCAGACTCGATGCTTACAAACCATATTTATCCACCAGCCAATAATGCTTTAATTTGTGTCAGTGGTTGCAACGCTGGTTATGGTCCTGGTCCAACTTTCATCACAGGAACTTGTCCTGAATTTGAAAATGCTACTGCCTATTTCTTTCTCACAACAGATACAACAGCAGATCTGCTTACACTCAGTGTTCATTCAGATGAATTCAACCAACCTCAAATAGCTTTAATAAGGTCTGTCAATTGTACCACATTTATTCCTGTGGAATGTGCTACTGGGGCTTTGGGAAATGTAGTCATGGATTACATTGACATTGAACCGTCAACAATGTATGTCGTGGCGATCACTGATTTGGAAGGCAATATTGGTGATTTTGAATTTTGCGCTACATCGATTGATGTAGAATTTTGTAACGAACGTGACAGGATGTACGTGACCAGTACTTCATTAGGTAGCCCTGCACAGGGCCCTTACAAACCTGGCGAAGAAGTTCAGATATGCTACGAATTAATTGATTGGAATAAGCTTGATTGTAATGGTTTCCAAGGTCTTGTTCCCACCTTTGGCCCTGGATGGGATGCTTCTTCATTTGATTCTGAAGGCCAACCTGTAGAGATAACTACTTTACTCTCCCCTGCAACCAACGAAGGATTCTGGGATTGGTACAAAGTTGGTGATGTACATTATAATATTTCAAATCCTATCAATGGATATGAAGGAGGCCAAGGCATGCCAGCAGGGTGGTATTTTACAAATACAGAAGATCCTCCACCATCTGATATTCCTGATCAAACCACAGGTGATATTGATAATTGCCTTCCTACACCATCAGATACCTGGAAAGTATGTTTCGTACTTAACGTAGTTGAGGAGTGTGAAGAACATCTCGATTGCAGCGTCACGATGAAAACTTTTTCTGATGGAGAATTAGGGATAGAACCAAGCCTTGCATGTGCATATGACCAGGAGGAAGTATTAACAAGAAGTATGGTATGTTGTATTAATCCCAGTATCCAGAATATTCAAAACTTCTCGGTTTGCAGTGGGGATACGATTGCTTTTACACCTGAAACAAACTTAATACCCCCGGTGACATATACCTGGATCGCAACACCAGATCCATTTATCTTAGGTGCTACATCCGTGCAAGATGCGCACATGTTTTACCAGATCTTGTCCACGGGAGCGGCTATACCATTAGATGTCCATTATAGAATGACTGCAGAAAGTAATGGTTGCGAAACAGACGAAGAGGAATTTGACATAACCGTTCTGCCTCAACCCAAAAGCCAGATTTCCGTTTCTGGGCCAAGTGTAGTATGTAGTGGATCTACCGTGACCTTCAATTTTGAAAGTACCGGCACACCACCCTTTGCCATTGGCTTATATCGTGAAAATGAATTTTTTGCCAATATCCTGAGTGAATCCAATTTTCTTTCTATCGCGATTGATCCTGTATTCAGTGGGCGTTTCCGTATAGGCACACTCGAGGATGCTAATTGTGAAGGCTTTGGTACCGGCTTTGTGAATATAACCGTGAAACCAAATGGTGCAACGATTATTGACACGACTATCTGCGAAGGAGAATCCTTTTTTATCGGTGATGAAGAATTTACTGAAGGCGGTAATTATGAAGTAACGATTGAAGGCGGAGCTGAAAATAATTGTGATAGCACTGTGATGCTGGCACTCTTCATTGCTCCTACGATAACAGAAACCATAGATGAGGATATATGTAATGGAGATACCCTTTGGGTGTTGGATGTGCCCTATACGGAAACCATCGACACATTGATCGAATATACAGGTCCTGAAGGTTGTCCAAATTTTATCGATCTCAACTTAGAAGTGAAAGACACATTCACAATGGATGTGAATCAAACCATTTGTTTTGGAGATACACTTGAGTTTGGCGGAGTGAAAATATACCAGCCGGGTGATTATGTTTTCGTTGAAGAGGTTCGTCCTGGATGTTTTGAAGAAACCGTCATACACCTTGATGTATTACCTGCTATTGTGATAAATGACCTTGCCATCATAGGAGATAATGGTAATAATACAGGAGCCATACTTGTAGAAATCGTCGGTGGCAATCCACCCTTCCAGTATTTATGGAGTAATGGTCAAACCACCGAAAGCTTGTTTAATATCCAACATGGTGAATACAGCCTGACCGTTACGGATCAGAATGGATGTAACGAGGTTTTTGATTTTAATGTCCCAATGATTTCTTCCGCAAATGATTTAGAGAGTGAATTAAACACCATTCTTGTACGACCAAATATCTTAACTAGTGGAGCAACATTTTACCTGGTGAATACCGGTAAATCGGCGCACATGATAGAAAGCATGACTTGGTGGACAATGGATGGAAAGCAATATTTTATTCCTTACCACCAAAGCCTGGAAGCAAGTACAAGTTTACCACTAGATGTTCCACAAACCATCAAACCTGGATTATATCATTTACAGGTTTTCATGGATTCTGGTGAATTCATTTTAATGAAGATGGCCATCCAGGACTAATACCGACTTGACATAAAAAAGGAAAGGGATTCATGCATACACGAAGTGAAGCATAAATCCCTTATTCCTTTTGTGCTTTTCTCATCTCAAGTTGGATCGGCCTGACTTCTGTTGAAGACAAGCACAGTTAGGATGTTGAAGCACGTTCCCGGTTTGTATGACTTTCTATGTCAACCGGTCACTGGGTTTTGACCACTAGGTCACCCCCTATGTCCGTATCAGTTTAACTGTTTATGGTCACTCATTCATGCGGATGCATTCATGTTGAACCAATGTATTGTATGCTGATTCATTCAGCGATACAAATGAGTTAGAACATAACCGGACTTTTCTTGATTGCCTGATCCTTTGACCGCGCTCATAAATATAAAATATTCACTAGCGGAATGCAAGCAAATCAAGCTTTACTTTTCAACAAGGTTATCAACAAGCTGCCTCTATAATGGCGAGGAAACCTTTTGCTTCGAGAGAAGCTCCACCAACTAGTCCTCCATCTACATCCGGTTTAGTAAAGAGACTCTTTGCATTATCTGCCTTCATACTTCCACCATACAGGATTTGAACAGCCTGGCTGACTTCAGTTCCATACTTCGTCTGGATTGACGCCCTGATGAAAGCATGCATCTCCTGGGCCTGTTCAGGGCTAGCAGTCACTCCGGTGCCAATGGCCCAGATTGGTTCATAAGCAATCACCAGCTTGCGAAAGGATGATTCCTCCAGGTGAAAAATACTCTCTTCCAATTGTTTTAACACAAAGGAATTCTGTTCTCCTTTTTCGCGAATATCAAGTGGTTCACCACAGCAAAAAATAGGGATCAAATCACCCTTCAGGATGGAATCCACTTTTGATTTAATGAAATCATTTGTTTCATTAAAGATTTGCCTTCTCTCAGAATGTCCTGTAATGCAATAAGTAGCCCCTGCACTTTTCAACATCTCAAC
>Ga0157380_10003585_pt1 | contig 10683 bp, 10 predicted proteins | sample S35metaG_FD_119757 | JGI IMG/M metagenome (GOLD analysis project Ga0157380, IMG submission 119757) | Switchgrass rhizosphere microbial communities from Kellogg Biological Station, Michigan, USA - S3-5 metaG | ecosystem: Host-associated > Plants > Roots > Rhizosphere > Soil | place: USA...
CGGGTTGTTCTTCCCCAACACCTTCGTGATCGCCGCTGTCAACGTCGTCTTCCCGTGATCCACGTGCCCGATCGTCCCGATGTTCACGTGCGGCTTACTGCGGTCAAATTTTTCCTTAGACATCTTTGCTCCTCAGTCGTGTTACCCGCCCGCTACCGCAGGCGGTACTGACAAATCATTACTTGGCGACGCCCTGAACTTTTGCGATTACTTCTTCCGCAATGTTCTTGGGAGCCTGCTCATAACGCTCGAAGTGCATTGTTGAGGTTGCGCGTCCCTGGGTAGCCGAACGCAAATCTGTCGTATAACCAAACATCTCTGAAAGCGGCACAAACGAAGTGATCACCTGCGCCCCGCCGACACGCGGCTCCATGCTTTCAATCCGGCCACGTCTAGAACTGAGATCGCCATTCACAGGCCCGGTGTAGTCGTTGGGCGTTACAACCTCAACGCGCATGATTGGTTCCAACAAGACCGGCTTGGCCTTGCGGACAGCATCCTGAAATGCGAGCGAGCCGGCGATGTGGAACGAGCGCTCATCAGAGTCAACTTCGTGATAACCGCCGTCGAGAAGTCGCACACGAATGTCGACCAACTCATAGCCTGCCAGGAAGCCACGCTCCATCGCGTCCCTGATTCCCTGTTCGACAGGCTTGATAAATTCGCGCGGGATTGCTCCCCCCGTAATTTCGTTCTCGAAAACAAAACCTTCCCCGGGTGCTGGTTCGATCTCGATTTCCACGTGGCCGAACTGACCGCGGCCACCAGTCTGCTTCTTGTAGATTTCCTTGCCAGGCGCTGCCTGCGTGATCGTTTCCCGGTAAGCGACCTGCGGCTTGCCGACATTCGCCTCAACGCCAAACTCGCGCTTCATTCGATCGACAATAATCTCGAGGTGAAGTTCGCCCATGCCGGCGATGATCGTCTGGCCAGTCTCCTGATCCGTCGAAACGTTGAAGGAGGGGTCTTCCTGCGCGAGACGGGAAAGTGCCACGCCCAACTTGTCCTGATCCTGGCGCGTCTTTGGTTCCACCGCGACGCGGATAACCGGGGCGGGAAACTCCATTCGCTCAAGAATGATTGGCTTGTTCTCGTCGCAAACCGTGTCGCCGGTAGTCACCTGCTTCATGCCGCCAATTGCGATGATTTCACCGGCGCTTGCCTCATCGATATCCTCGCGCTTGTTGGCATGCATGCGCATCAAACGTCCGACGCGCTCTTTGGTTTCCTTGATGGGGTTGTAGGCGTAGGAGCCGGCCTTGATTGTGCCGCTGTAAAGCCGAACGAACGACAACTGACCCAGATGCTTGTCGGCCATGATCTTAAAGACCAGTCCGGAGAATGGAGCGCTGGCCTCGGGCGCGCGCACCTCTGTCTCACCGTTTTTGGGATTGATACCTTCAACCGGTGGCACATCCAGCGGCGAGGGCAAATAATCCACTACTGCATCAAGCAGCGTCTGTACACCCTTGTTCTTGAACGCCGAACCGGTCACAACCGGAACCATCTTCAACTCAATAGTTCCCTTGCGAAGTGCTTTGCGAATTTCAGCTTCAGAAATCTGTTCGCCTTCGATGTACTTGTGCATCAAGCCGTCATCAACTGACGCCACAGCCTCGATGAGCTTCTCTCGAGCAGCTGTCGCCGCTTCCTTCAGGTCTTCGGGGATCTCAAGAGTTTCGTATTCCGAGCCCTTGCTCTCATCGTTCCAGACGAGGGCTTTCATCAGGATAAGATCGACGACACCTTTAAACTGATCTTCCAATCCGATGGGAATTTGTAACGCTACGGGGTTGGCACCAAGGCGGGTAATAATTGATTCGAACGACCTGTCAAAAGAAGCACCAGCGCGATCCAGCTTGTTAATAAAGCAAATACGGGGAACGCCATACTTATCAGCCTGACGCCAGACGGTTTCCGACTGCGGCTCAACGCCTGCAACGCCGTCGAATACCGCAACCGCTCCATCCAGCACACGCAGTGAGCGTTCGACTTCCATCGTGAAGTCCACGTGGCCCGGCGTGTCGATGATGTTGATGCGATGGTCGACGTTGTTTCGCTCCCAGAAACAAGTTGTCGCAGCGCTGGTAATCGTGATACCGCGCTCCTGTTCCTGCTCCATCCAATCCATTGTCGCCGTTCCCTCGTGCACTTCGCCGATCTTGTGCGTAATGCCCGTGTAGTAGAGAACGCGCTCTGTGGTGGTGGTCTTACCGGCATCAATATGCGCCATGATGCCGATGTTCCGCGTCAGATTTAGATCTTGCTTGGCCATTTCCGATTTACGAACTCAGAACTTGTAATGCGCAAACGCCTTGTTGGCGTCAGCCATACGGTGCGTGTCTTCTTTCTTCTTCACCGCGTTGCCACGATTGTTAGCCGCGTCGAGAATCTCCGCCGACAGACGATCAGTCATCGTCTTTTCCCCGCGCCCGCGCGCATAGGAAACAATCCAGCGAATCGCCAGGGCACCGCGCCGCTCCTGATGAACCTCGATCGGCACTTGATAAGTAGAGCCACCAACGCGGCGTGACTTAACTTCGACTGTCGGCTTCACGTTATCAATTGCACGCTTGAAAACTTTCAAAGGCTCTTCGCCAGTCTTGTCGCCGATCTGACGCATGGCGTCATAGAAAATGTTTTCGGCAACCGACTTCTTGCCGCCCCACATCACGCCGCTGATGAACTTAGTCACAAGCGGACTGTTGTAGATCGGGTCCGGCAGCACTTCTCTTCGTTCGGCAACTCTTCGTCTTGGCATATCTTTGGGTCTCAGGTACCGGGTGTTAGGTGTCAGTCAGCATCGGCAACCGGTACCTGACACCTGGTACCAGCCCCTTTCTAAGTTACTTTCCGGCTCCGGCCTTCGGGCGCTTGGCGCCATATTTCGAACGACCCTGCTTCCTATCGGAAACGCCGACAGAATCCAGCGTGCCGCGAATCACGTGATAACGAACGCCTGGAAGATCTTTCACGCGGCCGCCCCTAATCAAAACAATTGAGTGTTCCTGCAAGTTGTGGCCGACGCCAGGGATATAGGTTGTGACCTCAATTCCATTGGTCAGTCGGACACGAGCTACCTTACGCAGCGCAGAATTCGGCTTCTTGGGGGTTTGCGTGTAAACGCGGGTGCAGACACCGCGCTTCTGTGGCGAACTTTGAAGTGCCGGACTGGCTGTTTTGTACTTAACAGCCTGGCGGCCTTTGCGAACAAGTTGATTAATCGTCGGCACTGCTCTTTTCCTTTTTGTCTGCCACCGGGTATCGCAGAGCGCAAAAGGGCACTGCCTGCCTCTTTCCGGAACTAGTCCGGCAGTCAGCGCAGGCGACTGCCCTGCTTCTAATTGATAGTAGGGATGTTCTGAATTCGCAGCCGGGCGGGTGTGGATGCTGGCTTCCCTTGAGCCGAAACTTTTCTGTGGCGTCGCATAGGACAAAGGCCTCGGGCACCTTCAAGCGCACCGGCGTTGGAACGATCGGTGTTAACCCGAACGCGACGCCGGCAGTTTACGCCACAATATTTGTCAAACGGCCGCAAGAACAGCCGGGCAACGCCTCCACACCGACAGAACCAACCAGACGTTGCACTGTTAACTTCAGACTGTAAGTCCGAAACGGGAAACTATAGGGATCGACTGAGTATCTGTCAAGCGGGGAACAATGCCTTCCTAATCACTTAGCAGTCGGAGTCGTCTTTAGCTAGGGCGAGAGCTATGAGGCGGGGATCTCTAATCAAAGCATCCACTTCACCAGATACCAAATCCCGAATCCTATTGCCCCCAGCAGCAAAATCAGAGCAACTCCAAGAGCGACCATCGCCAGCTTGAATTTCTTGTATCGATTCTCGTCTGGCGGAGCTAAAGAACTCTGCGGAAAATACGGCGGTGGTGTGTATGTTGCCACGTAACTTCTCCTCAACTTACCAGCTGCCAGTTACACAGGTCGATGCGAGTTGGTATTCGCCGGGGCCGTGTTGTCGTTGCCCTCTTTCTTCTCTTCTTCCTTCTTCTGCTTCTTTAACAACTCTTCCTGATGCTTTTTCCCCGATCGAATCCGATCGACTCCTTCTTTCGCCTCGGCCAGGGAATCCTCCGCCCGATAGTTTTGCGGATCAAGTTCAAGCGACTTGGAAAACGCGGCCGATGCTTCATCGTACTGCGCCAATCTCATCAGCGCCAAACCCAGGTCGTAATGAATCGCAGCATCATCGGGTTTCAAACGCGTAGCCTGCCGGTACTCGCGAACGGCCTCGCTGTAGAGATGGAGCCCCGCATAGGTTTGACCAAGATTGTAATGAGCCTCTGCGTCCTTCTCGTTCTCGTCCGTTGCGAAGTACTTCTTATAAGCTTCAACTGCTTTCTTGTAAGATGCCTGCGCTTCCTGTTCCTGGCCCAAGGCGTCATAACTTAGACCAAGCCGAAAGTGAGCTTCGGCAAATTCAGGATTGAGTTTGATCGCCTGCTGGAACGCCTCAAGCGCCTGGGTGTCTTCATCATTTCGATAGTGTTCTTTTCCCTTCGCCAGTGCGGCAATGGACTCAGTGCGATTGGTCTCGACGCTATCGACGCTTCCGGAATAAGCAGTCGTATCAGCTCCAGGCCGTGCCTTTCGAGAACAACCCGCGTAGACAACAAGCAGGGAAATAAAAGCGATTATGACGATGTTTCTCATTTTGATTTGGAGATTCAGAAGTTTGGGGGAGCACCACGTATCTACGCCAAATTCCATGACGAGTCAAACCGGCCTTTAACTTGCCGCTCACCTGCTCAACACCACTACCCGATTTCCTGTTTGAGTTGTATGCTTATGGAAACGAGACCTAATTACCTCTTTTTCTCTCTCGAATAACCAATGTAGAAGGGCACAAAAGTGGACTCTAGTGCCCGACGACGAAAACAAGACTCAGCAGCCGATTTATTGTAAGAGGAGTCGAAATGTTCAGATTTCAGCGCCACTTAACCCGATTGTTCCTGCCCCTTGCCCTAGTAAGCTTTCACCTTTTTGCTGCGGAGGCGTCGGCCCAAAAGGCGCAAAAATCGCAGGAAGCGTTGAACTACGCTCCGCCAACCGTAAGCCTGTCATCCGATCGGTCTCTCGTTAGCGCGTGCGTGGGAGATCCTGCCGCCGTTAGATTGACTGCTCAAGCCTTGTCGCCGAGCGGCAATCCCATCCGGTATCGGTGGACAGTGAGCAACGGACGCATCGATGGCGAGGGTCCAACAGTAACGTGGAACCTTTCCGGAGTTCGCCCCGGGCAGTACAAGGCCTATCTCGTCGTTAACTCAGCGAGTGGCGATGAAGCGTGCGAGGCATTTGCCAATACGCTTGTTTCCGTCAGCTGCACACCACCAAAACCAACGTGTCCAAACGTCAACATCGTCTGTCCAGATCACATTATGGCCGGCCAGCCGGTGACCTTCGCTTCGACGCTTACCGGCGGAACGGGTAATGTGCCGCAGATCTACAACTGGACGGTATCGGCTGGACGTATCATTGAAGGCCAGGGAACAAATTCGATCAAAGTTGATACAGCCGGCCTGGAAGGCCAGGCGCTAAAAGCAAGCCTCTCTATGGGTGGTTACGAGGAGGACTGCTCAGCAAGTTGTACGATCGAATTCCCCGTTCCGATTACCTGTCGTAAGTTCGACGAGTTTCCAGATATTTCTCGTAACGACGAAAAGGCGAGGCTGGACAACTTCGCAATAGAACTTCAAAACGATCCGACGTCCACGGCTTATGTGATCGTTTACCCTGGATCAAACGGACGATCAGGAACTGCTCAGACGCGTGCAACACGAATCGTTGATTACGTCGTTAACTCGCGACAGTTCGATGCGCGACGAATAGTTACTGTGATTGGACCAGCTCGCAGCGAACTCATGGTCGACCTCAGGATCTGCCCGCAGGGCGCCCCGGCCCCAACTCCGTAGGCGAACCAAGATTTCCATCCCACCTTTGACCGGCGAGAGTTTTCATCTCGCCGGCTTTTTTGTCGGAGCCCATTCGCCACCCGGCATCCCAATTGCACCCTCGAAGTTCGTCCCCCAAAAGTAGATGAAAATAAAGTGGGTCTGATTATTTATCAGACATGACTTGCCACTGTCGTACGGGAAAACTACACCCGAGCCACATTGATGGCCCTTGGTTGTCCGAGGAGTCGAAATGATGTCCAAATTGAATTTAAGACGCATATCAGTCGTGTTGATGCTTCTGTTCGCCTTTGCGCTTCCGTCGATTGCGCAAGGAGACAAGACTAAAAAGAAACAGCGCAGGCCTGCGGGAACGCCAGTTTTGTGGAGCGACCCTACCGACATCGCTTCGCGGAATCTCTTTCTTGGGGCCGGTGGAAAACAAATGAAACCCGATCTGCGTCGCGTTACATTTGTCGAGGACAAGAAGGGCGGGTATTCAAAGAAGTATCGCGTAAAGGATGCTTCCGGCCATTCGTGGGTGGCGAAAATCGGCAAGGAAGCGCAATCGGACACGGCCGCAAATCGCCTTCTGTGGGCAGTGGGGTACCCAACTGAAGTAGCATACCTGGTGCCGACGCTAACGATCCATGGCAAAGGGACTTTCAAGAACGTTCGACTAGAAGCACGTCCCAAATCCATCGATCGTGGCGATGAATGGAAGTGGGCCAACAACCCCTTTGTTGGTACTCCTGCGTTTCAAGGTCTCAAAGTAATGATGCTGCTAATCAACAACTGGGACATCAAGGACTCAAACAATGTGATTTTTAATGCCAGGAACCGGCGAACAGGCACAACGGAAGCGCGCTACGTGATTAGTGATTTGGGAGGCTCTTTGGGAAAGACCGGTAACTTCATCACCCGTAGCCGGAACAAGCCCAGTGACTTCGTGAAGTCGGAGTTCATCGAATCAGTCAAAGGCGACATTATCGACTTCAATTATGGCGGAAAGAACAAATCACTCTTTAAGGACATTACCGTGGAGGATGCAAGGTGGATCGGTCGTTTGTTAGAGCGCCTGAGTGACGAGCAGATCAGAGACGCCTTCCGCGCTGCAAACTATTCACCCGCCGATGTCGATTTGCTTTCGAACGCAATGAGGAAACGGATCGACTCGCTAAATAGTGTTGCTAGCCCCGTTGCTTCGGTTCCATGATCTCACGCGGCGGAATTGCTCATTGCCTTCTGTTTGCTTGGTTCATCTGGCGATTTTTCGCCGCTGCTTTTTGCATCGGGAACTCCCCCTGCAGCGGCGATGTTCTCCAGTTCTGCATTTAGTTCGCCTCCCACAAGGACGGCAACACCGGTCAGATAAAGCCACAGCATGAGTATGATTACGGCTCCGAGAGATCCGTAGGTATTACTGTAGGAATCAAAGAAGTTTAGATAAAGTCGTAAGCCGAAAGAGACAAGCAACCAAATCATCACGCCCACCACAGAGCCAGGTGTGATCCAAGTCCACTTCTGCTCCCGCAGATCAGGAGCAAAATAATAGATAAGTGCAAAAGCAAGCAGCATGAACGCCAGCACGATTGGCCATTGAGCAATCTTCCACGTCGTAACGAACCATGAACCCAGGGCGAAACTGCCTGCTGCCGCATCAACGATCCTGCCGCCGTAGAGTACGAGTAACAACGCCGTGATAATCAGCACTGAGAGAGTCATGGTTAACCCGATTGCCAACAATCGATGTTTCCACCACGGCCGAGTCTCCTTAACCCCGTAAGCGATGTTTAGGGCTTCTGTGATTGCGCCCATCCCGTTTGAAGCCGCCCAAAGCGCTGCGAGCAAACCCAAAGAGAGTTTTCCCCCACCACTCGACTTGCTGACCTCTGTCATCGTGGACTCGATCAACTGAAATGCAGCGGGAGGCATTACCTCACTGAGGTAGGAAAAAAGACTGCGACGCAGCGCCGATTCCGAACCGATCAGTATGCCGATGATCGATGTCAAAAAAATCAACAGAGGAAAGAGCGCAAGCAGGAAGTAGTAGGAGAGTTGAGCAGCGCGGCCAAAGACGTCGTCTTTTTGAATTTCACTCCAAACACGGCGAGGAAGCACCTTCAGGTTTGTTCCAGAGAGTTTCCAGAGAGAGGCCATGCTTGGGAGTTTACCTAATGATTGCCGATATCGCCGCGCCAGCCGACACGATGTGAAGTGCTAGAGGGTGCTGGATTCCAATGGCGCGCGCTTTGTCGCCGAAACCGCTCGCGGTTCGCAAACATCATTAACGTGTGCCGCTAACGCCTCTGCCCTGATTCGCGCATGTTCCTGCTCCATCAGGGAAAACTCACGTTCAAGCGCCTGAACGCCGTTTGCGACTAGTTTGGCAGCGCCGGAATTCTCGCCGTCGACACTGTGAGCGATAGGCGCGTTGTAAGCATTCTTTCTGATAAACATGACCCACTTCTCCTGTGTCCTGGCTGATTTGAACCCTTCTCGTCAATACAGGAGCAATGACTATGCCAACTCACTTCAAAACTGATAACGCTGAACGCGTGAGTCTGTCGCCGCTTTTGTCTAAGGAAAACGTCATCGCGTTTCCATGCTACACATATCGGGTAAGCGCGAATCTTCCTGCTGCACGAAAATGGATCGTGCGCCCCATATTAGACTGGTAGGTTTGTTTGAATTTGATTCAAAGCCCACGAGTGCTGCAGGAAAGCGAAAAGGCGCGACAGTTTTTGGGCTGTCACGCCTTTTCTAATTGTGGTCACTGTCCTCACCCCAGCAACCACTTGGACGGAAGGATTCACCAACCGTCTGATTGTCGACGACTATAGCGAAAAGTTTCGTGGTTGGCAACTGAACTGGAAACGAAAAGACCGGCAAAGAAAAAACTTTGCCGGCCTCTGTTTCTAGCTCCGAAAGATCGGACGCTTGACGACTATTTAGCCTTCAATTTCGCCCTCTCCCTCGCCGTCGCCGACGGCTGTCACGAGGGGCGCGCGTTGCGGCAACGCCATTTCATGACCTCCAACAATGTCAGGAAACTCTTCGAGTTCGCGCTCGCGCGCCTGGTCGATTGTTTCATCACGTTCCAGATCGACGTTCCGGTAATATTCCATACCAGTACCTGCCGGAATGAGGCGTCCCATGATCACGTTTTCCTTCAAGCCACGCAGGTAATCAATGCGCCCTGAAATCGCTGCCTCGGTAAGTACTCGAGTGGTTTCCTGGAAGGAAGCCGCCGAGATAAACGAATCGGTAGACAGCGATGCCTTCGTGATTCCCAGGAGGAGCGGCTCAGCCTGTGAGACTTCGCCGTCTTCGCCGTTAACCCGTTCATTCTCATCTGTGAAGCGGAAACGATCCACCTGCTCCTCGAGCAGGAAGTCTGTGTCCCCCACTTCCTTGATTTTCACCCAACGCAGCATTTGACGCACGATCACTTCGATGTGCTTGTCGTTAATGTTCACACCCTGTAGCCGGTAGACTTCCTGAATCTCGTTAACGAGATACTCCTGGAGTCGATTGGCTCCGAGTACGCGCAGAATGTCGTGCGGGTTGAGCGGGCCGTCCATCAGCGCTTCGCCGGCGCGGACGCGATCGCCTTCCTGAACGTTAATATGTGTACCACGGGGAATGTCATACTCGCGCTCTTCCAGATCGTCGCCCGTGATAATCAGCTTACGTTTGCCCTTGGCAATCGGGCCGAACTTAACAACACCGTCGATTTCCGACATGACCGCAGTTTCGGCGGGACGGCGAGCTTCGAAGAGTTCGACTACGCGCGGCAAACCACCGGTGATGTCTTTGGTCTTCGTTGTCTCGCGCGGAATCTTCGCGATGATGTCACCCGGCTCAACTTCTTCTCCGTCAGTAACCATCAGGTTAGCTCGCACCGGCATCTGGTAAGTCTTCAATGCCTTGTTGCTGGGGTTGCGGATTTCCATACGAGGCTGTTTCTTCTCGTCGGGCGAATCCTTCACCACCATGCGCGACTGACCGGTAACTTCATCAACCTCTTCGTCAAAGGTCACGCCTTCCTTCAAGTCCTGGAATTTCACGTGGCCGGCAACTTCGGTAAGGATGGCGAAGGTAAACGGATCCCACGTCGCCAGGAGCTGATCCTGAGAAACGCGCTGGCCATCTTCAACCAGAATATGAGCGCCGTACACAATCTGGTGACGGGCGACCTCACGGCCGCGGTCGTCAATAATCGTCAACGAACCGTTGCGGTTCATTGCGATGCGTTCGCCCTTACGGCTTTTGACCGTTTGCAGCTCCATGTATTTGATCGTGCCGTCCTGCCGAGCTTCGTGTTTTGACGACTCTTCCAGGCGCGCCGTGCCACCGATGTGGAACGTACGCATCGTGAGCTGAGTGCCGGGCTCGCCGATTGACTGCGCTGCAATGACGCCCACGGCCTCACCAATCTCCACGGGGCGCCCTGTTGCCAGGTTGCGTCCGTAACACTTGATGCAACAGCCGCGACGCGACTCACAAGTCAGCACCGAACGGATACGCACTCGCTGTACGCCAGACCGCTGAATCTCAGACGAAAGGTCTTCATCGATTTCCTGGTTCGACTCGACGATTACGCGACCTTCAACAAGATCGATGACATCCTCGAGCGCTGTACGGCCGACAATGCGGTCACGCAACGACTCGATTTCCTCGCCGCCTTCAACAATCGCGCTGGCGGAGATTCCACGCAGCGTGCCGCAGTCAGGCTCGCTGATGATTACGTCCTGCGCTACGTCGACCAAAC
>Ga0157380_10003586_pt1 | contig 10682 bp, 7 predicted proteins | sample S35metaG_FD_119757 | JGI IMG/M metagenome (GOLD analysis project Ga0157380, IMG submission 119757) | Switchgrass rhizosphere microbial communities from Kellogg Biological Station, Michigan, USA - S3-5 metaG | ecosystem: Host-associated > Plants > Roots > Rhizosphere > Soil | place: USA: Michigan...
AGCTCATCGCTACCGAGCACAGGCAAGGGCCGCTGGATCAGGGCGCCATGGAGCGCATCCGTCGGTCTGAGGAAGGTGGCGCGCCCGGAGAGACTCGAACTCCCGACCCTCAGGTTCGAAGCCTGATGCTCTATCCAACTGAGCTACGGGCGCGTGACGCGGATTGTAGCGCGGTGCGGCCGCGGCCGGCGCACGAGGCTCAACCCGCTGGGCCTCGGCCGAAATTAACGACCTCACTGCCGTCGGGTAGCGTCGCACGCTGCAGCGTGCCGCCGGGCTCGCCGCTCTTGAGCGGCCAGATCACGACCTTGATCTTGTCGCCGGGCATGAACGTGTTCTTCGACCAACCCCGCCGACCCAAGTAATTCGGGCTCATGCCTTCGAGGCCCCAACGCGTCTTCGAGCCGTCGGCGTTCGTCACGTCGATCCAGGTCCAGGTATGCGGGTTCGTCCACTGAAACTCGACGACCTCGCCTTCGAGATCCTTGCTCGTCGTCATGTCGAAGACGCTGAACGAATGGTGCGCCTCGGCACGCGACGTCCACGCCGCGAGCGCCAAAATTCCGATGACGCTGCCGAGCACCATGGCCACGTGACGCAACGCGCGGGCGCGGCCGCTTCGAACCGTCGTCGTCCTGATCATTGCTGCACCTCGAACTCGAGATTGATGCCGGACTTGCCGTCGTCGGTGGTGAAGTTGCGGTTGTTCTGCTGGCAAACGTACTCCGCCAACGTCCAGTCGCGGTGGCGGGCATAGGCGCTCATACGCGTCCACGGTTTCGTGAGCGCCTCGGGGTCCGTGATCGTCGTTTCGACCTCGAGTCGATCCGGCGCTGCGAGGCGAAAGCGCTCGACGATTCGCATCTTGTCGCTGTGCCGCATTCCGCCGCCGCCGAGCGACGTGTCGGTAGTAAAGCCGACGGTGTCGACGACGAGCGTGTCGCCTTCCCAATGCCCGATCGAGTGGCCGTTGAACGTGAGATCGGGATCCTCGGGGTGCTCCCGCCCATCCGTGAAGATCTGCCGCCACTGGCTGTAAGCCTCGATGAGAATCGACACCTTGCCGGGTGTGAGGAGAATCTCGATGGGATATGGCTGCGTCATGATCGACGGCATGCCGTTCGGCACGCAGTTGGCCGCGGGGCCGTCCTCGATCTCGCCGCGCGCAGTCGCGGCCTGATACTCCTGCAGTCGCGCCGCGTATGGCGCCGTGAACGCCGGCGGCTCGCCGGCCCCGCGCGGGCCGCCGCCGAACGTGACCTCCCAGAGCCCGACCAGCTCCGGCAGCTTCGCGATCGACTCCCAGGTATCGCCCTGCGGGCTCGACTGCGCGGCAGCCGTCGTGGCCGCGAGCAGCGCCGCCAGCGGCGCGAGCGACCTACAGTAATGACGCAGCATGTTTCCCCCTGAATTCGCGCGGCCCTTGTTCGCCACCTGCCGGCGCGAGCCGTCGCCCATATACACTAGCAGCCCCCGACGCAGGCAGTCTGGAGATTCTTCGAGAGCATGCTGCAGAACGCGGAACTTGAAAGCGGTCGCTCTTGGATCGATGGCGCGCTCGCACGCTTCGACGCCGACAACGACGAGCTCGTGGCGCGCACGCGCGCGTTGCTCGACGGCATCATCGCTGCGCCGGCCCGGCACGGCAGGCTCATCAATACGCTGTCGCTGCTCGAGCACATGGGCAGCCACAAGATCATGGCCACGCAGCACTCCTCGGGCATCGACCAAGCGACGTTGAAGCACGTGGCCGAGGAAGCGCACCACGCCTACTTCATGAAGCGTCAAGCGGAAAAAGCGGCCGCGCGGCCGCTCGAGTACGTTGCGGATGACCTGCTCGCACCCGCGGCCGCCCGCATGTATTTCCAGCGGCTCGAGAGCGCGATGGTCCGCACGCTTCCGGCCGCACGCAGCGCGCGCGCGGCGTATCTCTATATGTCGTTGATCGTCGAGTTCCGCGCGTTGTGGTTCTACGGCTTGTACAACCGAGCCTTACAGCGCGCGCGACACGGGCTGTCGTTGAAACGCGTGCTCGGCGAAGAGCAGGCGCATCTCAGTGACATGGCCGCCCGGCTCGAAGCAGCAGGCGAGCGCAGCGACGCGCACGTGCTCAGGTTCGTCGACGCCGAGAAAACACTGTACGTGCGGCTACTCGGAGCTCTCGAACGCGCCGAACGGCCTGCCCAGGTCGCGTAATGCGCTAGCGCTGTTCTCTTGCTAGGCCTGCTGCTCGAGATTCATGCCGGCCTGGCCATCGTCTGCCACGACATTGCGGTTGTTCTGCGGCAAGACGTGCTCCGTGAGCGTCCAGTCGACATAGCGGTCGTACGCCCGCGTGCTCTTCCACGGCTTTGTCAGCGCCTCCGGGTCGGTGATCGTGGTCTCGATCTCCAGTCGTTCCAACGAGACGAGCCGGAAGCGCTCCACAATGCGCATTCTCGCGCTGTGGCGCATACCGGGCGTGCCAAGAAACGTGTGGGTCGAAAAGCCGACGGTGTCGACGATGAGCGTTTCGTCCTCCCAATGGCCGATCGAATGACCGTTGGCGGTCGGTTCTGGAGTTGCCGGATGCGGACGGCCGTCCGTAAAGATCTGGCGCCACCGGCTGTAGGCCTCGATGAGAATAGTCACCTTACCCGGGGTGAACAGGATCTCGATGGGATACGGCTGGGCCATGATCGCCGGCATGCCGCTCGCCACCCAATTGTCAGTCGGTATGTGCCCGATTTCGTCACGGGCCTGCACTTGCCGGTAATCGGCGAGTTGCTCCGCGTACGCCGGTGTCAGCGACGGCGTTTCACCAAGCACGCGCGGTCCGCCGCCAGCCGTGATTTCCCATAGGCCACTAAAGGCAGGTAGCTTCGAAATGGATTCCCAGGTTTCCCCTCGAATCCCCGTTCGAACGTCCGTAGATGTGAGCGGGACCGAAGCCGACGCAAGCGACGCGATGGAATCACGCGGCATATTTTTCTCCCTAATTCTGCGGCTCGTGGGTCCCCCTTTCTCCCTCCTGAGCCGCCACGTATACACTAGCAGCCCGCTTGCCGGCGTGGAGAGTATTTTGGCGCAAGCTGGCCAGTGACGCGCCGTCGTTTGAACAAAAAGAGACCGCAACGCTCAGTGAGGTGAAGCCCATGTGGTGTTGTCGCAACGTTCCGGAAACCTGGCGATCATCGGCTGCCCTCATCGCCGCTTTGCTCTTCGTCTTGCCGGCGGCGGCACAGGACGCGCCGCCGAAAGGGAGCGAGCCCGGCGCGAAGCCGCCGGAACCGAAGACGGTGGCCGAGGTGCTGAAGGATAGCGACCGTATCGACGGCCTGTTCACGCTCTATCGCGACCGCAAGACCGGCGCGCTGCGGATGGCGCTCACGGCCGACGAGCTCGAGAAAACGTACTTCTATTTCACCTACACCGAGAACGGTGTGCCCGCGGCAGGCCTCTTTCGCGGCGCCTTCGGCATGGGCCGCGCCGACGTGTTCCGCGTCAGCCGCTACTACGACCGCATCGAGTTCATCGTCGAGAACACGAGCTACTACTTCGACGAGAGCAAGGCGATTGCCCGAGCGGCGGATGCCAACGTCAGCCATGCCGTCGCCGCCACGGAAAAAATCGAAGCCGAGGACACCGCGCAAGGTCTCGTCGTCATCAATGCTAGCGACTTGTTTCTCACGGAGGCGTTCCATCGCGTGACGCCGTTGCCCGACCCGAACAAGAAGCCGCACGAGGTCTTCTCGCTCGGCAAGCTCAATGCCGAGAAGTCGCGGATCAGCGAAGTACGCAACTACCCGAGCAACACCGACGTCATCGTCGAGTACGTGTACGACAACGAGCAGCCGTACGTGGCTGGCGGCGACGAGGTCACCGACCCGCGCTTCGTGAGCATCACAGTTCAGCACTCCTTGCTTGCGGCGCCGGACGACCGTTTCCCGCCGCGCTTCGACGATCCGCGTGTGGGCTACTTCACGGACGAGGTCACCGATTTGAGCTCGACGGAGATCGCGCCGTATCGCGACGTCATCCACCGCTGGAAGCTCGTCAAGAAGGACCCCAGCGCGGCCGTCTCGGAGCCCGTCGAGCCGATCGTCTACTGGATCGAGAACACGACGCCGATGGAGCTGCGGCCCATCATCGAGGCCGCGGCGTTGCGTTGGAACGAAGCGTTCGAGAGCGCCGGCTTTCGCAACGCCGTCGTGGTGCGGACGCAGCCCGACGACGCGGATTGGGACGCGGGCGACCTGCGCTACAACGTGATCCGCTGGGTCTCGTCACCGAGCCCGCAGTTCGGCGGCTACGGCCCGAGCTTCTCCGATCCGCGCACGGGCCAAATTCTCGGCGCCGACATCATGCTCGAGTACGGCGTGATCAGCGGCAACGTGCGCGAGGCGCTGGTGTTCGGCGCCGAGAGCGTTGCGAGTGCCGAGCCCTTGCCCGCTGTCGCCGACGCCACGCGCTGCTACGCGAGCTTGTACGCACACCGCGAGATGCTGTTCGCCAATGCGGCGCTCGATGCGCTTGGCGCGGACACGGCCGAGAAGCAGCGCTTGCTCGAGGAGTTCATCTATTTCCTCGTGCTGCACGAGATCGGGCACACACTCGGCTTGAACCACAACTTCCGCTCGAGCCATCTGCATTCGCTCGACGCAATCTTCGATCCCGCCCAGACCTATACGCAAGGTCTCGCGGGCTCGGTCATGGACTATCCTTCCGTGCCGTTCGCCCTGCCGGGCAAGACGCAAGGTCAATTCTGGACGACGCGGCCGGGCCCCTACGACCATTGGGCGCTGACCTTCGGCTACTCGCCGGCGCTCGCGGACGACACCGCCGAACGAGCGCGGCTCGACGCGATCCTCGCGCGCTCGACTGACCCTAAGCTCGCGTTCGGCAACGACGCCGACGACATGCGCGCTCCCGGCAAAGCCATCGACCCGCGCGCCATGCTCGACGACATGACCAGCGATCCCATCGGTTTCGCGCGGTCCCAGATGGACGTCGTCGAGGCCGCCGTGCCCCGGTTCGCGGACCGGTTGATGGAAGACGGGCACTCGTACCAAGGCTTGCTCAATGGCTTTTTCGTCGCAGCCAACCGCTATCGCGGGGCGGCGCGCGTCGCATCGCGCTTCATCGGCGGCGTGTACGTGGACCGCGCAATGGTGAATCAACCCGGTGCGAATGCGCCTCTAAGACCCGTCAGCCTAGAGGACCAGCGCCGCGCGTTGGAGCTGCTGCGCGAGCGTGTCTTCGCTCCCGACGCGTTCAGTGCGCTCACGCTCTCGGCCGAGCGGCTTCTCGCTCAGCGCCGCGGCTTCGATCACTTCGCCTATACCGAGGATCCGAAGCTCCACAGCATGGCGCTCGACACGCAGAAGGAGATCCTCGATCAACTGCTGCATCCCGCCGTGCTCCAACGCCTCACGGACACGCGCCTCTATGGCAACGAGTATTCCGTCGGTGAGCTGCTCGTCGAGTTGACGGACGCCGTGTTCGCCGACGATCTCGACAAAAGCGTCAACACGTTCCGCCAAAACCTCCAGCTCGAATACGTGCAGCGCCTCGTGAACATCGTGCAGCCAAGCCCCGAAAATCGTTACGACAATGTCGCGAAGTCGATGGCACTCGATCGGCTACGATGGATCGACGCCGCGCTCGCGCGCCGCCGCGGCAGCGATGCGGAGACCACGGCGCACCGGGAGCACGTGCGCTACCGCATCGAGGTCGGCTTGGACGAGCCGCGTGCTTAGAACCGAAGTCACCGCAGCGCAGTCGAAGGAGCCATGAGCCAACTGAAGCACCGCATCTCGGCCGCGCTTGCCGCCGGCGCGTTGGCGCTTGCGGCCGCCACGCTCCCGGCGACAGCGCAAGAGCCCGCCGGACGGATAACGCTCATCGAGTTGACGCCGCACATCGCCGTCAACGACGCCGCGGAGCGGATCGAGGCGCAGGATTACGCTGGCGCCATCGACCTTCTCGACACCTTTCTCGCCAATGAGCCCACGCCGCCGCCCGAGGCGTTCTATCTGCTCGGGTTAGCGCACTATCAGCTCGGCGACTACGCGAAAGCGCGCGGCCCGGCCGAGCGCGCCGCTACGATGGCCGCGGACGCACCCGCGAGCTGGCTCGAGCTCGTCGTGGACCTGCTGAAGCGGAGTGGTGAGCACGGCGCAGCGATTCCATGGCTGGAGCGGCTCGTCGAAAAGGCCCCCGAGAACAAGGTCTATTGGCTCGAGCTTTCGGTGGCGTACGAGAAGAGCAACGATCTCGACCGCGCGCTCGCGACGATGCGGCTCGCGCACTCCGCGGCGCTGCTGACCGATGATGCGGATTTCCGCCGGCTCTCGGATTTGCTCATCAACAGGGGCTTGCCGCAGCAGAGTGCCGAGGTGCTCGAGCAGGCGCTCGCCGCACGGACCGTCCAAGCCGATGAGGCCGCGTACACGAAGCTCGGCACGGCATGGTTCACCGCCGGCGAGCTCGATAAAGCCATCGTCCCCCTCGAGAACGCGGCGCGCGCCGCCAACAGCGGCGACGCGTACGTACGGCTGGCCGTCGTGCACATCGCGCGGGAGGACTGGTCCGCCGCGATCGCCGCGCTGCACGCGGGTATGGGCCGAGGATCGCTGGCCGACGCGGCGCACGCGAACCTGCTCATGGGCGTGACGCTCTATGCGCGCGGCAATTTCGACGAAGCGCGCGACTGGTTCACGATGGCCGCCGAATCCGCGGCGCACCGCGAGGCTGCGAGCGCCTACCTCGAAGCGATCGCAGCCAGGACGAAGGTCCAGAGCTCGCCTGTCCGCTAGAACCTGAACGTATAGCTCGCCTTCGCGACGACGTCGGACGCCGCCGAGTGGAACGTATTGTCGCGATCGAAGTCCTGCAGGTTGTGGTTGATGACGAAGAAGAGCTCCTGACCCGCCTCGGGAATCCAGTTGAGGCGCAGGTTCAGGCCCATGATCTCGCTGACGTTGTCGTACTGAATCAGATTCGTCCAGGAGAGCTTCGACGAGAACACGATATCGAAGTTCGTGTTGATGATGCGCGTCGTGAACTGGCCGTTCGGCACGGGTAAGTCGATCTCCTGGATGTTGAAGCCGACGCCGGTGCGAAAGCGCGGTGACGGCGCCCACGTGAAGCTGCCGAACGTGCGCGCGCGCGTGCCGTTGTAGAACCCACCGTCCGTGCGCGCGATGCGGCCCGAGAACCGCCGGTGCGCCGAGAAGCCGATCTCGAGGCCGTGGTCGTCGAACGAGTACTCCCCGACCGGGATGATCGTTCCCGGGCGAATCTCGAACGGGAGCTCGAGCACTTCTTTCTCGAAGTTCGAGCGGGCGTAGAGCATGTCGTTGGTGCGGTTGTGCATTTGTATCGGCGTCAGCCCGATCTGTTGCGATTGCAGCCTGCCGTTCAACCCTTCGATGCGCTGGCCGTCGACACTGAAATACAGCGATTGCCAACGCCCCGCCATCGGCCGGTGCGTGTAGGCAAGCTGCGCCGCGTAGTCCTGAACGTCGGTGCGGCTCGTGAAACCGAGCGCGGGATTGAAGTTGGCCTCGACGCGCCGCGAGGAGAACGCGCCGCGGAATTTGTTGTTGCTCGGCACCGAGATGCCGAAGCCTGCCGCCGTATCCTCGCCGTCGGGCGCCAGCGGATTCGGCGCCTCGCCGGGGAGCCAAGCCGTGTCGGACGCCTGATACCAGGCGCCGGCTTCCAGGATGCGGCCGCCGGGTAACCGCGAGTTGCGGTACAGAAAGTCGACGCCGCCGAGCGAGTTGTCGCGATCGTTCAACGGGTCGCCGTCCGTGAACACGGCGCCGACCGTCGACTCGCTGCCGATGCCGGCTTTCGCGCGCATGACGGACAGCGTGGTGTCGTCGACGGCGGCCAGCGGGTTTTCATCCTGGCGGATCGACAGCGCGCCGAGCTCGAAGCGGCCCACGCGGCCGCTGACTTTGCCGCCGTAGTTCAAGTCGACGGGCTCGCCGAACTCACCCAAGCCGATGCGCCGTGAAAAAAACGGCCGCGCGTTCTGCCGCTCCGCGTTGCTCAACGCGCCCGTGCCATCGGACGCGCCAATGCGGCCGAACTCGAAGATGTCGGCCTCACGCAGGAAGAAGTCGCGCTTTTCCGGGAAGAACAGGCCGAAACGCGTGAGATTCACCTGGCGATCGTCGACCTCGGTCGCGGAGAAATCGGTGTTGATCGTCAGCGACGCATTCAGCTGCGGCGTCAGCTTGTAGAACACGTCAAGCGACGGCTCGAAGTCGTCGTCCGACGTGTCGGCTTCGTCGATATCCGGCGTTGCCGGATTGTCGGGGCGCAGCACGCGTCGATTCGTGAGACTCGCCGACGGCACGACGTCGAGGCCGATGCCTTGATTGATGCCCGAGAGGCCCGTCATGAGACCCGCGGTGCTCGGATCCCAGCGCCGATTGCGCGAGACCCACGCCATGTCCTCGTTGCGCGTCTCGAGGCTGCGCGAGAAGTTCAGGCCCCACGTGTCGCTGTTCGGATCGAACGACAGCGACTTGAACGGAATCTCGTATTCGGCCGTCCAGCCGCCCTCGAACTCCGTCGCGGCTGCGTCCCAGATGCTGTCCCAGTCGCTGTAGTACTCAGAGACGTTGCGATACAGGCCGTCGAACCGCACGCCGTGCGCGTTCAAGCCGAAGAAATAGCCGCCGCGGCGCGTGTTGAACGGGTCGAGCGTCACGAACAGGGAATCCTCCTGAGTGATCGACGCGCCTTGGCGCATGACGTTCGCGGTGAGCCCGCCCGGCGGCGTGAACAGCCGTGCGGCGATGTACAGCGCATCGTCGTCGTAGAGCAGGTAGATCTCGGTGCGCTCCGACGGCTCGGCGTACTCGACGGGATTCACCTGATGAAAGCTGTCGATGCGCGCCGCGTTCGCCCACACCGCGTCGTCGAGCACGCCGTCGATCGTCGGCCGAGCGGCCGTGCGCGCGATCTGCACGGTCTTCTGCCCGGGGTCGCGCGGTGCGTCGGCCACAGCTTGGCCCATAGCCGGACCTTGCAACGCGACGGCGAAAATCACCCCCGTAACCGCACGTTCAATGAGCCCTGCGGGCCGTCCTTCTTCCCTGACTCCCAAGACAGCTCCCTGCTAGAACCTGAACGTGTAATTCATCTTGACGGTCGAGTCCGTCTGCGCCGTATGGAACTCGCGGTCGACGAGGTCGGGCTCGAGCTCGTGGTTCAGCCCCTGATTCACGACGAAGTACAGCTCGCGTCCCGGAACGGGAATCCAGTGCAGACGCACGTTGACGCCCGCCGAGTGCGAGACGTTGTCGTACTGCACGAGGTTGACGATCGAGATCTTCGACGAGAACACGATGTCCAAGCCGAGCCGCACGAGCCGTGTCTCGAAAGCGCCTTGCGGCAGCTCGATCTCGTTGTAGTTGTAGCCGACCGACGTGCGGAAGTGCTCGGTGGGCCGCCAGGTGAGATCACCGTTGATGTTGATACGGGTGCCGTCGTAGAAGTCGCCGCTGACATACATCAGCATGCCGGCGAACTTGCGGTGGTTGCTCGCCTGAAAGCGCATGCCGAGATCGTCGAAGCTGTAGTCGCCCGCCGGGATCGGATCGATCTCGGAGGAGATCAAAAAGTCATCCTGCAGAACGTCGCGCGTATCGCGGTACACCATCATCAACGTATCGCCCGTGCGATTCGTCAGCAGGAATGGCCGGAACGTCATCGTCTGCGTCTGGAGCCCGCCGTCGAGCTGGTCGATGCGCTCGCCGTCGATCGACGTGAAGATCGATTGCAGGTAGGAGCCGCGCGGCCGCCGGTGCGTATAGCCGACGTCGAACGACGCGACGTCGACGTTGCGCCGGTCGACGAAACCGAGCGCCGGGTAGTAGTTCGCTTCCAGCCGCTTCATGGCCGCGCCGCCGCGAAAGCGGTTGGAGCTAGGCACGCGCACACCAACGCCCATCGCCGCGTCGTCGCCTTCGAACCCCGCCGTGTCGCTTTGCTGATACCAGCCCTCGGCCTCGAGCGAGCGGCCGCCAGGCAGGCGCGTGTTGCGATACAGAAAATCGGCGCCCGCGAGCGAATTGTCGACGTCGTTGCGCGGGTCGCCGCTCGTGGCGATGAGGCCGAGCGTCGACTCGCCGAGAACGCCGACTCGTGCCCTGACGACCGACAGCGTCTCGGCGCCGAACCGCGTCGACGTGCTCGGCGGCTGCGGATTGGGGATGTCGTATTCGCCTTGCCGAATCGACAGCGCGCCGATGTCCCAGTTGCCGACGCGGCCGCTGACTTTCGCGCCGTAGTCGAGATCGACGATTTGCCCCGTCCCACTCAACCCAATGCGCCGCGAGAAGAACGGGCGGCCGTTCTCGCGCGATGGCTGCGTCACCGAGATGTTGTCCTGCTGCGCGCCGATACGGCCGAACTCGAAGATGTCGGCCTCGCGTAGGAAGAAGTCGCGCTTCTCGGGAAAGAACAGGCCGAAGCGCGTGAGATTCACCTGCCGATCGTCAACCTCGGTAGCCGAGAAATCCGTGTTGATCGTCAACGAGCCGTTCAGGAGCGGCGTAATCTTGTAGACCAAGTCGAGCGACGGCTCGAAGTCGGTTTCCGTGTCGCCGCCGGCGATGCGCGTCTCGCGCAAGCTGGCCGAGGTCACGACATCGAGCCCGCGCGGGTCGAGCCCTTCGAAT
>Ga0157380_10003587_pt1 | contig 10677 bp, 6 predicted proteins | sample S35metaG_FD_119757 | JGI IMG/M metagenome (GOLD analysis project Ga0157380, IMG submission 119757) | Switchgrass rhizosphere microbial communities from Kellogg Biological Station, Michigan, USA - S3-5 metaG | ecosystem: Host-associated > Plants > Roots > Rhizosphere > Soil | place: USA: Michigan...
AATTTTGACCTAAATCCAGCCAGCGGTTTCGAATTTCCAGAGACCATCGACTTTAGTCGCATGGAGTCTCAATTTCAGCCTTCTGTGCGTGGTATCTTTTAGGCTGAAATGGAAACTCCAACGCGGCTGAAGCCGGTGGTCTCTATAGCGAGCCACTATCAGAAGGCGGTTAGGCCAAAATTGAGACTCCACGCGACTGAAGTCGGTGGTCTCTGCTCTCGGTCAGTCAAGTATGTAATTACCGTTGAAACGGTTAGCAAGTCTTGTAGGGAGCTTTGACCACCCGGTTGAAACCGGGTGTGAATGAGACTATCAACTATCAAACTGAACCACTATCCGTTTCGTAGTTGATACGCTCTTGTATTCCTGCTAACCGACCTAAGAACTAAAAACTAAGAACCAAGAACCAAGAACGTATCTCATGGTGTCCTGTTCAGATACGTCATGCGAGTTTGTATTGGATTCGAGATTCTGCCTTGTTAGTGGGAAGTCTGCAAGAAGGGTTAATGTCTTGTAGCATCCTAATCTGAAATCTGTGCATTCGGCGAGGGCGCTGCAATACAGTACCCCGAGCGGTAGCGACGGGATCGAAGACTCAACTACCCTCAAAGCACGCGTTTTCACCGCGTTGAGTAAATGGATCCCGTCGCTACCGCTCGGGGTACTGTATTGCAGCGCTCAACGATTTCAAATTAGTACAACCTAATGTCTTACTTTGCGGGTTTCCTTCGCAACTTTGTGACTTTGCGAGAGACTCTTGTGCACGAAGAGTCTTTCACGCAAAGTCGCAAAGCTGACTGCAGCTCACTTGGCGTTATGAAAGATTATTCCCAGCGCGTAACGGGTGCCGGAGCGGAGGCGGCTGACGCCGTGGCGCATGTTTACTCGATAATCTCCTCGAGTCCCACGCACGGGTCGATAACGGTTGGGAAAGACAATGAACTGTCCTTGATTGATCGTGATCGCTTCTCCACGTGTTTGCGCGCGAGGCCGCTGCTCATTGAGCAGAAATTCTCCGCCGGTGTAATCCTCGCCAACTCGACTCAATACACTCGCCACTTGTAGCGGGAATCCGACCTCGCCATAGATATCCTGATGCAGGCAGTTGTAGTCATCTTTCTCGTATCGCAGCATCAGTGGCGTTGGCTTTTGCTGGTGGCTCTTCCTGCACACCTCGAGAAACTTACCGAGCGTCGCCGGATACCGTTCAGCCTGGCCCATCCGTTCTGCCCACAGATTCGCAATGATGGCGAGCTGTGGATAGAAGAGCTCTCGCAGGTCAGCTACCAACGTAGGCAATGGTTCGGCAAAGTACCGGTATTCGCCTCGTCCAAAGTTGTGTCGAGCCATCACGACGCGGCTGCGAAACAGTCCTTCTTCGCAATACGAACGAACCAGCTCCGCGCATTCCGTGGGCAAAAGTATCCGATCAGTAAGCGCGTAGCCTTGGGTATCCAGCTCAAGCCTTAGCCGGGGCCAATCAATCGTGGCTAAGCGTTCCTGTAGCGATTCGATTTTATGTTTTGCGACCGACATTGGACGAATCTTAAGATTTCCGGCTCTCTGTTTTCTATCCGATTCTTGTGGGGAAACTGCAATTTAACGCTACCTGACGCATGTTATGAGGCTGGTTGAGTCTTCGATCCTGTCGCTACCGCTCGGGGTACTGTAATGAATCCCGTCGCTACCGCTCCGGGTCGGGGGTACTGTCTTGCGATTTGCCTCAATTTTTCTTCGTTAACATCAAATTGCTTCGTCGCCACTTGCAGATGCTTTCATGCTGGCTATAGTAGTACCAAGGGAGAACCTCAAAGTGGGAGCAGCTGAAAACAAGCAGCTGATGAAGTCAATCTGTGACGAGTTGGCAAAAGGTAACAGCCGTCCGTTCATTGAAAGCATGGCTGATGACTTCGCCTGGAAAGTGACTGGGACGACCAAATGGTCGCACACCTACGAAGGCAAACAGGCAGTTCTCACTGAGCTTCTGGGTCCCTTAGTACAACAATTCGCCAACCAATACATAAACATAGCTGATCGCTTCATCGCCGAAGATGACTACGTCGTGGTCGAGTGTCATGGCGAGGTGATTACCAAATCCGGTAAACCTTACAATAACAAGTATTGTTGGGTGTGCCGTTTCTCTGATGGAAAGTTACGGCATCTCACTGAGTACATGGACACCGAATTGGTCGCCACCACTTTTGCCGGTGTTCTGTAACGAGTGCGCGCAACAAAGAGGGCGAGACAAACGTAAGAAACTCAAACGTGAATTGCCCCGATACTGGAAGTAAGGTCATGAAATACCTCAGCTCGAAGTTTTCAACCAAAACCAAATTAATCCTGCTCGCTGCAATGACGGCAGCCGTGTCAGCCGGCTGTGTGAACAAAGCTCAGCCGCAGTTCACGCCTCCTCCAGCCCCGGTTCAGGTCGCTCAAGCGGTCATTCAGGATGTGCCGGTGTATATCGATGCCATTGGCAAGACTGTCGCCCGCGAAACAGTGTCTATTCAGACCCAGGTCTCGGGTCGCATAATGCAGATCCACTTTACGGACGGAGCCAACGTTCAAAAAGGTCAGCTACTCTTCACCATTGATCCGCGCCCCTTTGAATCCAATGTGAAACAGGCCGAAGCGAATCTCTCTCGAGACGTGGCACTGAAGAAACAAGCCGAAGCAAACCTCGCGAAAGAGATCGCGCAGGCAAAGTGGGGCTTAACCCAGGTCAACCGTTATCGCGATTTGGTAGAGCACGGTGTGGCTCCGCGCGAGCAGTACGAAGAGTTGCGCGCAAACCTTGATTCTTTGAACGCCAATGTCGAATCCGCGCGTGCTGCTGTGCGCAGCGCCGATGAGGCAATTAAGGTGGACGGCGCCGCGATTGATAGCGCCAAAGTTCAGCTCAGTTATTGCTACATTCGCGCGCCAATCGATGGACGTGCTGGTCAACGGTTGGTAGATACCGGCAACGTGGTGACTCCCGGTGGTTCAAGTAATCAGAACTCAACCAACAACACCACCATGCTGGTGATTGAGCGACTCGATCCGATTTATGCGGACTTCACGATTTCCCAGGGCGATCTAAGCAAAGTGCAGCAACAGATGCGCGAAGGCAGCCTCAAAGCTGAAGTGCATTTGCCTGATACAACTGACTTGCCTGTAGTTGGTCAACTTACTTTTCTCGACAATGCCGTGCAGACTTCGACTGGTACAGTTAATCTTCGCGCTACGATTCCCAACGCGGCGCACATCTTCTGGCCCGGTCGTTTCGTAAACATCAGGCTAATCTTGAACACGATTCCTCAAGCCGTTCTGGTTCCCGCCGGCGCGCCGCAAATGTCGGCCACAGGGTCGTATGTCTACGTAATCAAGGATTCAGTTGCCGAGAAGCGCGATGTGACTTTGGGACAAAGACAGGGTGATCTGGTTGTGATTGAGAAAGGTGTAAACGCCGGGGAGCAGGTGGTAACTGCCGGACAGCTCGGCGTTGCAGCTGGAAGCAAGGTTCGCGTTGAACAACCGGCGGCTACCAACGGGTCGAAGTAATGAACCTCTCTGAACCATTCATACGCCGGCCGGTAATGACCGCGGTGTTGACTCTTTCAGTCATCCTGTTTGGGATACTTGCCTATCTGCGGCTTCCGGTAAACGATCTCCCCGCCGTTGATTACCCAGTTATCCAGGTTACGGTGGGCTACCCGGGCGCTAGTCCCGACACCATTGCCAACAACATCGCTACGCCACTCGAACGCCAGTTCATGCAAATCAATGGACTGGAAGTAGTCACTTCGAAGAGCACCCAAGGCGTCGCGACTTTTACCCTGCAGTTTTCGCTGGACAAGAACATTGACGCGGCTGCCACGGACGTTCAGACCGCGATCTCACAGTCCATCGGAAGCTTGCCGGCGGATCTTCCTTCGCCTCCGACTTATTCAAAGAGTAATCCCAACGATCAGCCGATCATGTATATCGCGCTGACGAGCGATTCAGTTACGGCGGGACAACTTTACGATTACGCAAGTACGCAGGTCGGCCAGCGGATCAGCATCTTGCCCGGGGTCTCGCGCGTAAATGTTTTCGGCACCAAGTCGGCTATTCGAATCAAGGCCAATCCCGATGCAATGTGGGCGAGAAGTCTTTCGATTGACGATTTGTCGGCCGCGATCAAATCGGGCACCAGCTACACCGGAGCTGGCCAGCTCGACAGCGGCACCGGCTCTTCAGTGTTACGACCACAAGGCCAACTGGAGACTGCAGAGCAATACAGCAATTTGATTGTTGGTCAGACCAATGGTTCGCCTATCTACCTTCGCGATGTTGCTGAAGTGAAGGACTCGGTCCAGGACGAGCGCGTCAACATGCGCTTCTGGGTACGCGGCATTAATGTTCCCTCTGCGACCACTATTGTCGCCGTCAACCGCCGCGCCGGTGCAAATGCAGTTGAGGTTTCGAAGAGCATTCACGCAGCGCTGCCGATGATCCAAGCTCAACTGCCGGGTTCAATTCGGGTCACGCCGATCTATGACCGCGCCCAAAACATCGTCCGTTCAGTAGTCGATGTGCAGACCACCTTGATCATTGCCTTTGTGTTGGTGGTGATGGTGATTTTTGCGTTTCTTGGGCGAGCTACGGACACACTCATTCCTACGGTGGCGCTGCCATTGTCGTTGCTCATCACTTTCATGGCGATGAGTGCGCTGGGCTATAGTCTCGATAACCTGTCGCTGATGGCACTGACTTTGGCTATCGGCTTCCTCGTTGACGATGCGATCGTTTTTCTTGAGAACACAGTGCGGCGGATGGAGCGAGGCGAGCAGCCGTTTGAAGCTGCGATCAATAGCGCTCGTGAGATTAGCTTCACCATCATGTCGATGACCATCTCGCTGGCGGCGGTGTTCATCCCGCTGGTGTTCATGTCCGGACTGGTAGGAAGAATCTTTAGAGAGTTCGCGGTCACCATCGTCATCTCCATCTTTGCTTCGGGGTTGGTATCGCTGACGCTGACACCTTTGATGTGCGCTCGATTGCTGAAACCGCGCGGTGAAGGGGTGAAGAAGACCTGGATGGAACGCGTGATTGGCGGCATTGAAAAGCGAGTGCTCGCTGGCTATGGCGCCTCACTCTGGTGGTTTCTCAGACATCGATGGGTTTCACCCGTGATCTGGTTGATCTGTCTGGTCGGAACAATCGTCTTATTCGCACGCGTCCCTAAAGCTTTTCTTCCCCCGGGCGACAGCAGCGTAGTATTCGGAGCGTTCATTGCGAAGGAAGGTTCTTCGCCAAAGGAAATGAAGGCCCTACAGAACCGGGTTGACGAAGCTCTTCATCAAGATCCAAACGTCATTACCGACTTTACGCTAACTGGAGCAACTGGTTTTCTGGCTTCGAACCAGGGAATAACTTTCACTTTTATCAAGCCGCCAGACCAGCGAAAGCCGATTGCCGAAGTGACGGCTGAAATGATGGGCCGGCTCAACCAGATTCCCGGAGTGTTCACCTTCCTTCGTCCCTTTCCAGTATTGGAAATCAGTACCGGAGTCACGAGCCAAAACCAGGGCCAATATGCGTTTACGGTTTCCGGCGCTGACCCGAAACAGGTGTATGACGTAAGTCAGAAGCTGATGGGCAAGCTAAGGCCTTACCCCGGCTTCTTAAGTGTGTCCTCAGATTATTTTGCCAATACGCCAAACCTCAATATCGATCTTCGTCGTGAACAAGCGAAGATTTATGGCGTGTCTGAAACGCGGATTCTCCAATTGCTGCGCACAGCTTACTCACAAAACTACCTTTACTTGATCAAGAAGCCTGAGGATCAGTACCAGGTCATTCTCGAAATTCAGGACGAGGCTCGAGGCAAGCCTGAGGATCTTTCGCGTCTTTACATCAGATCAGATAACGGGCAACGGCTAATCCCTATGGGTGAGTTGGTTAGCTGGAAGTCCACGCTTGGTCCGCAAGCAGTGAACCATCTCAATCAATTCACCAGTGTTTCGTTGTTCTTCAATCTTAAACCCGGCGTGGCGTTGGGTGATGCGACTAACTTTATTCAAAAGTCTGCAGCCGAGGTAGTGCCTCCAACACTTCGCGCCGAACTGCAGGGCGAAGCACAGACGTTCAGCAACACGGTTACAAGCCTTACGATCCTGATGGCGCTTGCTGTATTTGTGATGTACGTGATTCTCGCCATTCTGTATGAGAGTTACGTTCATCCACTGACGGTGCTGTCGACTCTACCGACGGCGTTGGTAGGTGGGTTGTTGACGTTGCTGTTGTTTGGACAGGAGGCCTCGTTATACGCCTTTGTGGGCATGTTCATGTTGATGGGTATCGTAAAGAAGAACGGCATCATGATTGTGGACTTCGCCCGCCAGCGAGTAGAGGCTGGGGAAACGGCCGAAGTTGCGATTCACGACGCGAGTCTCGATCGGTTTCGCCCGATTCTAATGACTACATTGGCAGCGGTGTTCGGTGCGCTTCCGATCGCGCTCGGGTATGGTGCTGATGGATCGTCACGTCGACCGTTGGGCCTGGTTGTAGTCGGCGGGTTGGTCGTGTCTCAGTTCATTACTCTATACATTACACCGGTGATTTATCTGTATCTCGAGCAGTTTCAGGAGAACGTTCTCGATCGAACGTCATTCTTCAGCTCTCGTCACACTCGCAAGCCAAAGGAAGAGACTCACTCACATGAGCCCTTGCCACCCGACTTAGCAGCCGGTGACTAAAGAGAATCTTAAATAGCCTGCGGAGCAGGCGACAGCATAAAGCCTGGGGTGGAGCGGAGCGGAACCCCAGGTTCAATTCGTGCACAAGAATTCAGCCCGCGAAGCGGGCGGCAGAAACCAAGCCTTAACATCGCTGTCGCCCGCTCCGCGGGCTCGTCTCTTTGCGGTCGCTATTCCTGGGGTTTCGCTTCGCTCCACCCCAGGCTTTATGCTATCGCCTGCTCCGCAGGCTGCTTCTACGGGTGGCGGGGTAAACCCTCGCTGATCTACACTCCAGTCCGCTTTCAGCATTCCTACCCAAAATCAGGAGACTCAATGATGAGTAACTCTTTCGCTTGCGTTCGTGCCTTGCGTTCGGCTGTGCTCGCCATCGTAATTGGTTTGGCCGCGGTGACCTCGTTCGCCCAAACATCATTCACGGTCGCTCAGATCAAGAGTTATCCATTTCCAAACGAGCTCACCGCCTGCGCAACCGGCGCTAAAATCGCCTGGGCTCTTAATGAACAGGGAAAGCGGAACGTGTGGGTTGCCGAAGGTCCAGACTTCAAGCCACGTCGTCTAACCAACTACGAAGTTGATGACGGCCAGGAGTTGACAAGTTTGTCCATCTCGCCTGATGGCAAGTACGTCATTTATGTTCGAGGTGGTGACCACGGCTCTAATTTTGAAGGCACTGTTGGCGTTAATCCGCTGATGACTCCGGTGCAGATGAAAATTCAGGTTTGGAGTGTCCCGTTTGCCGGCGGCGACGCGAAACTTCTCTCCGACGGAGATGAACCAGTCATCTCTCCGAAGAGTGATCGAGTAGTCTTTATCAAAGAACGCGCAGTGTGGTCTGCGCCAGTGGACGGCTCAGCGCCAGCCAAGCGCCTTTTCTTTGCGAAGGGCGAAGCCGGCTCGCCGCAATGGTCACCAGATGGCTCGCGTCTCGCCTTTGTTTCTGGTCGAGGCGATCACTCATTCATCGGCATCTTTGCCAATGACTCAACACCACTTGTCTACATCGCTCCCTCGACGTCGCGCGATTCCGATCCGCAGTGGTCGCCTGATGGGAAGCAGATAGTCTTCGTGCGGAGGCCGGGCTCAGGCGGCGCGCCTGATGCAGTGCTGGAACAGCGTCCCCAGGCATGGGCACTGTGGATCGCCGATGCTTCAAGTGGTGAGGCTACGCAACTCTGGAAGAGTCCGTTTACCTTCCGCGGTTCTCCACCCAGCACCCAGGGTGGAGCCAATCTGCACTGGGCCGCGAATGATCGCATCGTTTTTCTTTCCTACCTCGATGGCTGGCCACACTTGTATTCGATAAGTGAAAAAGGCGGCGACCCATTGCTGTTAACACCAGGGAACTTCATGGCGGAATACATTTCGCTTAGTCCCGATGGGCGATACCTCCTGTTTGCCGGCAACGCGGGTAAAGATCCTGATGACATCGATCGCCGTCATATCGTAAGGGTTCCGGTAGACAAAGCTGAGCCGGTAGTTCTCACGGAGGGCAGCGGCTTAGAGTGGACGCCATTCGCGACTGGAGATGGTAAGTACATCGCCTTCATCAGTGCGACGGCACAGCGACCTCCGCTACCTGCGCTGGTACCAACCAGCGGTGGTAAGACGCAGCTTCTCGCTGAAGATCGAGTGCCCGCAGATTTTCCAGCGGCTAACCTCGTCGTGCCGAAAAAAATTATTTTCGAATCACCCGACGGGCTTGAGATCCATGGGCAGCTGTTCGAGCGCCCAGGTGGTCCGTCCAAAAAGCCGGCGCTGATCTATGTGCATGGCGGACCACCTCGACAAATGCTGCTGGGCTGGCACTACTCGGATTACTACACTAATGCTTACGCAGAAAATCAGTTTCTCGCCAGCCGCGGTTACGTCGTGCTGTCCGTAAACTATCGTCTCGGCATTGGCTACGGCCATGATTTTCATCGCCCACCTAATTCAGGAACGCAAGGTGCTGCGGAATATCGAGACGTAAAGGCTGGTGGTGAGTATCTACGAAGCTTGCCTCAAGTTGATGCGAAACGAATCGGTATCTATGGAGGATCGTACGGCGGATTCTTGACCGCGATGGCGTTAGCGAGGGATTCACAATTGTTCGCGGCAGGAGTCGATATTCACGGCGTTCATAATTGGACTGCGGAACGATCGCAGGCCTTGCTTGAGAATCGGTATGAGAAGCCTCCCGACTTGCAGCGAGCGCTGGATCTTGCGTGGGAGTCGTCACCAATCTCGTCGATTGCCACGTGGAAATCGCCGGTTCTGTTAATTCATGGAGACGACGATCGCAACGTGCGGTTTAATCAGACTACCGATCTCGTGCGGCGATTAGAAAAGGCCGGCGTGGCTTTCGAGGAGTTGATCATTCCCGACGACACGCATCACTTCATGAGACACGCCAACATTCTGAAGGTTGACGCCGCGGTGGCTGCTTATTTCGACAAGGTGTTTAGGGAATAGATTAGTAATCAGCAGTAAGCCGTCAGCGTCAGCAATCAGCAGTCAGCCGGTCAGCAATTAGTAATCAGTAATAATCAGGAATTAGTTGGTAGTGGTCTCGCCTCGTCGCGGAGCGACGGGTGACCTTAGCCCGGCCTTTCAAGGCCGGGAACCGTATTGAAGAATCTATCGCGTCGCGCGAGCGACGCTTGAGGGAGGGTTCAGTCGTCGCTCACGCGACGCAGTCACAATTTGAACTTTCCCCGGCCTTGAAAGGCCGGGCTAAGGTCAAACGTCGCTCCGCGACGAGCAAACCACCAAGGGCCGATTACTGAATGCTGATTGCTGACTGCTAATTACTGATTTACCAAGAACTAAACCAGTTTCTTACTCATTTCGACAAAGTGGCAGGGGACGAGTGTTTCTACTTCGGGAGGGAATTCTCCAATGCCTGTCTGGACGTAACCCCTTCGCTCATAAAAGCCGGGTAATTCCTCGCGCAGATTTACCACGCGAATATCCATGAAGTGACACCCGAGGCCACGGCAATACTCTTCCGCTGCGTCCATGAGTCTCGATCCAGTTCCACCACGCTGCTTATTCGGATCCACAGATAACAATCCCAGGTAGGCTCGTTGATTGACGTCTGGCGTGGGTTCAACATACACACAACCCAACATTACGCCGTCGTCTTCCGCAACCAGGAAAGTCCCCTTGCTGATTAACTGGGTAAGTTCGTCGCGATCGAGGCGATCTCTCTTCACGAAAAAGTTCTCAGCGACACGGAAAGCGTCATTGATGACAGTAAGGAGTTCTTCTGCGTCAGCAAGTGTCGCGATGCGAATCGTTGGCGATTGTGTACTCATGGAGATCAAAGCCTGCCAAGGTGGACAGGCGCACGATACCGGAGTTCAGTTAAAGCTCTTGCACAACTCCTCTCATTCACACCCGGTTTCAACCGGGTGTTTGAGATCGAAAAAACGCTTTAACCGTTTTCAACGGTTTCCGCACAAACATACAAATGGAAACCGTTGAAACGGTTAACAGTCTCCCCGTGACCCTTTCCACCCGGTTGAAACCGGGTGTGAATGATAGGAGTCTTGCAACAGGCTTCTGAATTGCTGTCGCCGAAACTTACAATCTGAAGATTGAACTCTAAGCGCCCGTAGGACGCGTTGAATGCTAAAGTCGCGCGCGACGTAATCGTAAGGCGTTCATGATCACGGACACGGAACTGAAACTCATCGCGGCCGCGGCTATCATTGGACTCAGCAGTAGGCCAACAAACGGGTAAAGAACTCCGGCGGCGACCGGGACTCCGATGGAATTGTAAAAAAAGGCGAAGAACAAATTCTGTTTGATGTTCTTGATCGTCAGCCGGCTTAGGACGCGAGCGCGAACGATTCCACGCAAGTCACCCCGCACTAGCGTGACGCCCGCACTTTTCATCGCGATATCGGTTCCGGTCCCCATTGCTATGCCAACATCCGCCTGTGCCAGTGCCGGCGCATGTTGCGGCGAA
>Ga0157380_10003590_pt1 | contig 10674 bp, 8 predicted proteins | sample S35metaG_FD_119757 | JGI IMG/M metagenome (GOLD analysis project Ga0157380, IMG submission 119757) | Switchgrass rhizosphere microbial communities from Kellogg Biological Station, Michigan, USA - S3-5 metaG | ecosystem: Host-associated > Plants > Roots > Rhizosphere > Soil | place: USA: Michigan...
ACGAGGGTATTATTTTAATGAAGGTCGTATCGATTTCAAACGCGAGCTGTTCAAGGGATTTACCCAGCGGGTTGGGTTCCGGTACTATACCTTCGAACCTACTTTTAATTTTGCGTACTATGACGAGCCGGAAGATGTCCCCAATTCGAGTATTCAAGAAAATTTTGAAACCGCTGAACTCATTTTTGAATCGCGCTATGCGCGTGATGAATTATTCATTCAATCTGATAACGATCGACTCAGCTTAGGCACCATCCGCTGGCCCATCATAACGATACGGTATACAAAGGGTTTGAAGGGAGTATGGAACAGTAATTTTGAATATGACAAAGTGAGGTTAAGTGTCTACCGAAGGCTTAGATTCGGTCCACTCGGCGCAGGCTATCTTACTGTAACGGCGGAAAAAGTTTTTGGGACACTACCTTATCCGTTACTGTCATTGCATTTAGGAAATCAAAGCCCCCTTTATACATCCGTTACCTATAACCTCATGAACTATGGCGAGTTCATCAGCGATCAGTTTGCCTCCCTACAGTATCAACATCATTTTGAAGGATTTCTCCTAAACAAAATCCCGTTGATTCGAAAATTAAAATGGAGATTGGTCGGAACGGCAAATCTTATCTATGGGAGCATGAGTCAAGCGAATAAAGATATTATTGCACCCACAACTCCGGATGGCGAGCCAACACTGGAGTTCCAGTCTTTTGACAAAAATCGTCCCTATGTTGAAATGGGGTGGGGGGTAGAAAATATTTTCAAATTTCTCAGGGTAGACTTTGTTCACCGGCTTTCCTATCTCCAAAATCCCGACATCCGAACGTTCGCGATACTTTTTAGCTTTCAATTCAGTTTGTAATTCGCGCTTATTCTTAGTTGACTTTTCGCATATTTGTGGCCGAATTAATTTTGTGGTTTAGTTCAATTCAATGAATGTAAAAATTTCTCTTCCAGACGGAAGCGTGCGCGAGTATCCGCGTGGCGTAAAGGGTTCCGAAATAGCATCCAGCATTAGTGAGGGTTTAGCCCGGGTTTCATTAGCAATCGAGGTGAATGGTGAAGTACGGGACCTTGCCCGGCCCATCACAGAAGATGCTTCGATCAAGATTCTGACTTGGAACGATAAGAGCGGGAAGTCAGCCTTTTGGCATTCATCGGCGCACTTAATGGCCGAGGCGCTTGAAACTTTGTATCCCGGTGTTAAGTTTGGGATTGGTCCCCCAATCGACAATGGATTTTATTATGATGTTGATTTGGGAGATAGACCATTTGGTGACGACGATCTCGCGGCGGTAGAAAATAAAATGAAAGAGCTCGCTAAAAGAGATAGCGTGTATAGCCGTCGTGATGTCAGCAAGGCAGAAGCACTCGACTACTTTACCAAAAAGGACGATCCCTACAAGATCGAGTTGATTAATGGGTTAGAGGACGGAAAAATCACGTTCTATCAGCAAGGTGATTTTGTAGATCTCTGCAAGGGCCCTCACATTCCGCATACTGGATTTATTAAAGCAGTAAAACTGCTGAATGTTGCAGGCGCGTATTGGCGCGGGAATGAAAAAAACAAAATGCTTACCCGTCTTTATGGGATTACATTTCCGAAGCAAAAGGAGCTGGAGGAGTATCTCCATCTTTTAGAAGAAGCCAAAAAACGCGACCATCGTAAGCTGGGAAAAGAGTTAGAATTATTTGGATTTTCTGAAAAAGTCGGGATGGGTCTACCGCTATGGTTACCGAAAGGAACGATTCTTCGTGAACGTCTCGAGCAATTTATGCGTCGGGCTCAGATAAAGGCCGGATATGACCCAGTGGTTACACCGCACATTGGAGGAAAAGCATTGTATGTCACTTCGGGTCACTATGAAAAGTATGGCAAGGACTCTTTCCAACCCATCCATACACCGGATGAGGGTGAAGAATTCCTGTTAAAACCTATGAACTGTCCGCACCATTGCGAAATTTATAAGCTTAAGCCCCGATCGTACCGCGACCTTCCGATTCGTTTTGCAGAATTTGGAACTGTCTATCGATATGAGCAAAGTGGAGAACTGCACGGTTTAACCCGCGTCCGGGGATTCACGCAAGACGATGCGCACATATTTTGCCGCCCGGATCAGGTAAAAGAGGAGTTTATTAAAGTAATTGACCTGGTGCTCCATGTATTTAATTCCCTTGGTTTTGAGAATTACACCGCGCAGGTCTCACTTCGTGATCCTGCCAACAAGCAAAAATACATTGGGGAGGATCATCTGTGGGACAAGGCGGAGCGTGAAATACAGGAAGCCGCTGACGAAAGAAGTTTGAAAACCATAGCTGTTAAGGGGGAAGCGGCCTTTTATGGTCCAAAGCTTGATTTTATGGTAAAGGATGCTTTGGGAAGAAACTGGCAGCTTGGAACGATTCAGGTAGATTACCAGCTTCCGCAGCGATTTGAGCTTGAGTACGTGGGATCAGATAATCAAAAGCATACACCTGTTATGATCCATAGGGCTCCTTTTGGATCATTGGAACGCTTTGTCGCCGTGTTAATCGAGCATTGTGCGGGAAATTTCCCGCTGTGGCTGGCGCCCGATCAAATCGCAGTATTGCCAATTTCGGAACGGTTTAACGACTATGCTAAGATGGTTTTTGAGACCCTTAAAGGTCAGGATATTAGAGGATTACTCGACGACAGGGACGAAAAAATTGGAAGGAAGATCCGCGACGCCGAGACGAAGAAAATACCTTATATGTTGATTGTTGGCGAGCGCGAAGCCAAGGAGAACCTGGTGGCTTTACGCAAACATGGGCAGGGAGATCAGGGAAGTGTTCCGCTCCAAGAGTTCGTAAATCGATTTAAGATTGAATGTGCAGCGCCAAATTGATTTTGAAAAAATGAAATTATGACGATATTTGCACCCTGTTTTCAAAAACGTTAATATTTAGAAACTTAAATAACAATAGTATCGCAATTTTTAATAACAATAGGCCGAATTTTGGCAAGCCAGTAAAAAGAGGGCCTCAGCGTCCCGAAGAGCCTTATCGAATTAACGAAAGGATTACTGCACAGAAGGTTAGAGTTGTGGGGGAGGATATTAAAGTAGATGTATATCCGATTCAGCAAGCTATTAAGCTTGCACATGATCAGGGGTTGGACTTGGTGGAGATTTCCCCAAATGCAGATCCTCCGGTTTGTAAGATTGTAGACTATTCGAAGTTTAAATACGAGCAAAAGAAAAAGCAGAAGGAAATAAAGTCCAAAGCGCTGAAAGTCGTACTAAAAGAGATACGTTTTGGCCCAAATACAGACGAGCATGATTTCAATTTTAAATTAAAACATGCCCAGAATTTCCTAAAAGAGGGTGCGAAGGTGAAGGCGACCGTGTTTTTTGCGGGACGCTCCATTGTGTACAAGGAGCGGGGCGAAATATTGCTTCTTAAGTTTGCGCAAGGTCTTGAAGACTATGGCAAAGTGGAACAATTGCCGAAGCTTGAAGGAAAAAGAATGGGTATGATCGTCATGCCAAAAGCCGGAAAAAAGTAGAGTTAATTTTTTATATAATGCCAAAATTAAAGACAAAATCAGGCGCCAAGAAACGATTCAAAGTGACAGGCACTGGTAAAATAAAGCGCAAAAATGCTTTCAAAAATCATATTCTGACCAAGAAAGAAACCAAACAAAAAAGAAGACTTGGCAACAAGTCCCTGGTTCATAAGGCAGATATGCAGAATGTAAAGGACATGCTTGTCCTTTAAGGTTTATGTTCAACCCGATTGCTGGCCACTAAGATTTCTTTCTGATAAGAAAGGGGCGCCATCAATCAAAAATGTAGTAAAATGCCAAGATCAGTAAACAATGTAGCTTCGAGAGCCAAGAGAAAACGCATCTTGAAGTTGGCCAAAGGTTTCTTCGGCCGTAAAAAAAATGTATGGACGGTAGCCAAAAATGCCATCGAAAAAGGATTGGTATACGCTTACCGTGACAGAAAACAGAAAAAGAGAGAATTCAGGGGCATATGGATCGCCCGGATTAATGCAGGTGCACGTTTGCATGGACTTTCTTATTCGGAATTTATGGGCAAACTCAAAAAGGCAGATGTTGAGCTGAACCGCAAGGTTCTTGCAGATCTTGCAATGAATCATCCATCGGCGTTTGAGGCCATCGTGAATAAGATTAAATAATATTATTCAGGTAAGATTAATGGTTAAAAAGGGGCTTAATGTCCCTTTTTTTAATGCCTTTCAAGGAAATTTTACCCTATCTTCGGGCTCATCATTTTTTGCTTTATAAGATATTTTTTAACCTGGTGAGACGTGCAACGTAGAACTTACCTTCTTCATTCTTTAAAGGATAACTCGTAACGGGCGATATGCAGAACCAGCCCTTTCATAACGAGGATCCTCAAGACAGTTCCGACGTTTCTTCAAACGTTCAGCTTTCTGATGCCAATCCATTTCCAGGTTTAAGGCCTTTTTCGATAGATGACACGCATTTATTTTTTGGGCGTGAACTTCAAATTGATGATATCCTTTTAAAAATTTCCAAAAACCGGTTTATCACCATCATGGGATATTCTGGTAGTGGGAAGTCGTCGCTACTTTTCTGCGGACTGGTACCTACGCTTTACGGAGGATTTGTTACTAATTCAGGCCCTTCCTGGAATGTTATAACGACCCGGCCAGGAACATCGCCAATCAATAATTTAACAGAGTCGGTGATCGATTTTATGTTGAAGACAAATCGATTGGATACTGAAGGCGTAGAGATGCAGCGAGCGATTATTAATTCAGTGCTCCGCAGCGGTTCCGATGGACTGATAAAGGTCTCACAATACCTGCAAAAGGATCGATCGGAAAATGCGTTTTTTCTGATCGACCAGTTTGAAGAAATTTTCGGATACCGCGAGCTGACCGATGGGAGCGAGGCATTGAATGATGCGCAGCTATATGTAAACTTGTTGTTGACCGCCATTCAGCAAGACAAGGTGTCGACCTATGTAGCGCTGACGATGCGCTCTGATTTCATTGGCGAGTGCTCCATATTCGCAGGCCTAACCGAACAAATCAACAACAGTAATTACTTGGTTCCTCAAATGACACGCGAGCAAAAGCGAAGTGTTATTGAAGGACCTGTGGCCGTCGCGGGCGGAAAAATTTCTCAACGGTTAGTTAAGCGTCTGCTAAACGATATCGGTAACACGCAGGATCAGCTTCCTATTTTTCAACATGCGCTGATGCGCACCTGGGATTACTGGGTTGAGAATCATGAGCCTGGTGAATTGATGGATATCCGGCATTATAATGCCATCGGAAAAATTAGCACGGCACTTGCCCAGCACGCCAACGAAGCATACGAGGAACTGTCTTCTCGTGACAAAGAAATTGCGGAGGTTCTGTTTAAAAATATTCTGAACGGAATCAACTGAATCGTTTCATGCGACGACCCTGCCGGCTCGGGCTGGTGGCTGAATTGGCAGAAGCAAGTGAGGGCGAGGTGATCAATGTGATCGATCATTTCCGAAGGGCCGGTCGGTCTTTTTTGATACCTGCGGCCAATGTTCCTTTGCACAGTGATTCCATGATTGAGCTTTCGCACGAAAGCTTGATGCGTATATGGGTGAAGTTGGAAGGCTGGGTAAATGAAGAATTTGAATCGGCTTCCATGTACAAACGTCTTTCGGAGGCGGCTTCCATGTACCAGATCGGAAAGACAGGTCTGTGGCGCCCACCCGATTTACAATTGGCTCTAAATTGGCAGAAAAAACAGAAGCCCACGCGCGAGTGGGGCCAACGTTATGAAGAGGCCTTTGAACGAGCAATTGTATTTCTTGACACGAGCCGTATCACCTATGACGCAGAATTAAAAAATCAGGAGATGATGCAGCGTCGCGTGCTGCGTCGTACACGGGCAACGGCTGTGATTTTAGGTGTGGCGTTCCTTGTTGCGATCATCTTCTTTGTATTTGCATACCTTCAGAAAATTCAGGCCGATCAGCAACGACTGGCGGCTGAAGCAAGTAGGCAGGAAGCTCTTGCTCAAACCAAAATAGCGGAAGCGAACAAACTGGAAGCTGAACGCAAAACAATCGAAGCCGAAAATTACAGTCAGCAGCTGCAGACTTCCAATAGTGAACTAACGGTAGCGTACCAGAATTTGACTTTTGAAAAGAACAGGGCGGAGTTGGCACTGTTGAAAGCTAAAGAAGAAGAAGCTAAGGCCATCGCTGCAGGTGAACAGGAGAGGGCTGCGAAAGAACTCGCGGAATTGAAGTCCGAAGAAGCCCAATTGAACTACCGCCTGGCAAACAAGCTCTACATGTTGGCTGTTGCCCAGAACTTAGCGACAAAATCTGTTCAGGAAGATGACGACAAGGATCTGAAAGGACTGATGGCAATGCAGGGATACCTTTACAATCGTCGCTACGACGGAAAAATTTACGAGCCCTACATCTACAATGGACTATACTCAGCGCTGAAAAAAATTAACGGAGTTACCTACAATTCCATGAAAATCAACGGGCCGTCGCGGACGCACTTAAGGTCGCTGGCAATTTCCAATAAAAATGGTTTTTACATTGCCGGGGCGGATGGAAGAATATATCAAGGCGACTTGCGTAACCTGACAAATGTCGCAACACAATATGCGACTCAATACCCTTCGAAAGTTATCGCTTTGAGTAAGGACGAAGCCTTTGTCGTCAACGGAAGTGACTCGTCCTTTGTTCAGATCTATGATCTTATAAATGGGGGTAGACCAAAGGTTGTAAAGGGATTGGGCGGGGCAACGAATGATATTGAATTTTTACCTGATAATTCAGGTTTTATCGTTGCCAGTGCCAATAGGACCTTATCAAAAGTCGATCAAAACACTGGTGTGATTACAATACTGGCAACTTTACCGCAGGAATTAAAGGCCATCAGTATTAGCGCAGATGGAAAATGGTTGGCAGGAGCAGCGTGGTCAGGGCAAGTCGTGTTGTACAACCTTGAGTCAAAATCGACCTCCATTATCGCCCAAGAGTCACCCAATCGAATTCTCTCAGTCAAATTCAGTCCTTCAAGCCGATACCTTGCCTATGGCGTGGATGACATCTCGAACAAAAGAGGGCTTGTCAAGATGTATGATTTTGACACAAAAGAAACAAGACAGTTCTCCGGACATCGCGCGGGTGTTAATGATGTAGCATTTAGTCCCGATGAGAAGTTACTTGCCAGCGCTGGGTCGGATAAACGACTTCAACTGTATGTATTAGATAATCCTGAAGATTTGCCGGTGGTAATGGATAATAACAGCGGATTTATTTGGGATATAGAATTTGCCGAGGGTTCCAATTATCTCATTGCAGCGTGTAGTGAATCTGAAATCAGGATTTGGCCAACCAATCCTTCCCTGTTGGCGGAACAGATTTGTCCGAAACTAACTCGTAACATGACGCAGGAAGAATGGAAAAAATATGTTGGCTATGGCGAAGAAACGCCTTATGAGAATACGTGCGTACGTCTATTAATAAAGGACTACTGATGTGTCTTAGAAAATTTTTTGTGGCTGTTCTATTCTCGCTTGGATGCCTGGTATCCCAAGCACAGAATGAGTGCGAGCTCACCCTTACGCGGGCCACAGAAGAATTTAACGCAGGTCATTTGTATGGCATTCCCGCTATGCTCAACGACTGCATTAATAAAAACCAAAAAAGTGAATGGCGACAGCGTGCTTATTTGTTATTGGCTGAAACATATTTATTGCTGGAAGATCCTATTGGTGCTGAGAACAGTTATTTGGAAGTATTGCGCGCGAACCCTGAATATGTAACTGATCCACAAAGAGATCCTATCGACCTGGTTTACTTGAGTAAAAAATTTACGGCCACCCCTATTTTCGCCTTTTATGCGATGCTTGGTGCCAACACATCGCCTATGCGCGTTATTCATGACGTGACCATAGGAGGGGAGTCACAAACGCAACAATCGTATAAACTTAGATTGGGTTGGCAAATTGGGGGCGGGATCGACTACAATTATAATGACAACATAACTTTTTCTGCAGGTTTCAACTACGTTTTTACAGGGTTCCAACATGTTACCACCGATCTTTTTGGTCCAAACAAGGACATTGTCGAATTTTTAGACAGGCAAACGTGGGCTGTTGTTCCCCTGACAATAAGGTATACCCATGGCGTTGGAAAAGTCAGGCCTTACGGCTACGCTGGCTATTCAGCAAATTTCTTGTTGCGCGACAAGGGGATTATAAACGTATACAACAGAGATACCAGGGCCAGTACAAATGAGGACGCTTCTGAAGAACTCGCTTCGGCGGAAGCTGAAACTCCAAATCTTAATCTGAATGACCACCGTCAGCGATTGAATGGGTCATTTCTGTTGGGCGGGGGGGTGAAGTACAAGTATAAACTTGACTTCTTTTTCGTTGACGTGCGATATTCGTTCGGTATTAAAAATATAACAAATTCGGAAAATCGTTTTAACAATTACTCACAGGGCCTTCCTTATCCTTACGTAGATGACGATTTCAGGATGGATAATTTTGCAGTTTCCGTTGGATACATCCGACCATTTTACAAGCCTCGAAAGCTAAAAAAGGCAAGGACGAAATCAGTATTCAGATTTATTAACAAACACCGTGGTGATGCGACTGATCAGTCTTAATTGTATTCTTTTAAGCACGCTTCTTTTGTCTTGCGATACAGCAAACAACGTTGAGCCTATATACGAGGAGTACTTTACGAAATATTATGGAGAAGACGGTGAGCAAGAGGGAGTTGACATCGTCCGAAATGCCGACGGATCGATGATATTGTTGGGAAACTCGCTGTCACAAACGGACCCGATTTCACCTTTTATTGTAAAGACCGATGCTATCGGCAATGTTTTATGGCAACGGGTATTCAACACTGACGATGAAATTGCTGTCGATATTGAACTGATCAATGGCGGGAATCAGCTGGCTGTTCTGACAAACGTTGAAAGAACGACCACCAATATTTGTTTATATATCCTGGGACAAGACGGAGGACTTGTTGATAGTCTTTATGTTACAGATCCTAAAAATCAATTTGGAAAATCCGTAACGCAGTCATCCGACGGGGGCTTTCTGATTTCAGGTTCTACAGATCCGGATCCTACAAGAAATCCAAATTTAGTTAACCCGGAGCTGGACGAAGCCGACATTCTGCTTCTCAAGCTTGACAATAGTCTCACTGTAAAAAAAGATTTGTCGCCAGGGGGCGGTGAATATGTAGGTTCGGGAACGAAAGCGTTCGAAATTAATTTGGACAACTCGATCTATTACCTTGTGTTTGGCTATTCGGACCGGCCCCGACCGTTCAGCGACGAATATCGACAATGTTTCCAATTATTGGCCGCAACACCTTCGAGCGCGTTTTCTGGAATGCATGAAGTTTCTGAAGGTGCAACGGACGAAAAGCAGGAATCATCAGCTGTTTTGAAGATTCCTTCAGCGTTGGGCGATGGCTATTTGGTGATTGGAAAGACGTTTACATCCGGATCCAGTGATTTGTACCTAACCCGTTTTAATAAGCCAGTGAATCCGAATACGGTTACTGAATCTTCCCTAGATGCAAAAATTCCATTGGGAAGACGGATTGAAGGCATTTCAGGGGCAAATGCGTCGCCAGATGGATATTTCATAGTTGCAAACGAAATAAGAGATAATAATAAGACAGACATTTTTTTATTGCGCATTGAGCGCGACGGTGCTGTTAGCTGGAGCACCAGTTTTGGGTCCCTGGAAGGCGACGATACTGCTGGAGGTGTTGAATCACTCCCGGACGGTAGGATTGCGGTTGTGGGAACGATCCAATTAGAAACTCAAAGAAAAATGGCGTTAATCGTTACCAATCCGAATGGCAGATTTTCTGACTGATGTAATACGCAGGCCCTTTGCGGTTACTTTCCCTCACCTTTAAAAATTAAGTTTATTTCTTAATAGTTACCCGGCTCTCTGGATGTTACGATTTTACAAGGCTCGTCTTGGTTTTTTGATCCTACTGGGTATTTTCCTCGTTGGGAGTCAATTCTTATATGCGCAGTGCCCGAATACTGCGCTGCCGGTCTCGCCCGCAACAATCTCCATTTGTTCAGGAAATACAGTTCCGGTCACGATAACAACGGCGGAATCAAATATTGCGTATCAGCTTCGCAACAATGCAACGGATGCGCCACTGAGTGGATACTTTTTGGGAACAGGAGCGAATTTGATAATTAACAGCGATGCCCTCGCTGCTAATGTTGTGATAAAGGTATATGCGGTAAATCCGTTATCCTTTTGTGCGGTGAATTTGACAAATCTTGTAACGGTAACGGTGAATCAACCACCGACCGTTTCGAATGCAGGTCCAGACCAGACATTTTGTTCTTCAGCGACCCTGGCGGGTAACACCCCAGTTGTAGGTACAGGTCAGTGGACAGTAGTGAGTGGAGCCGGCGGAAGCTTTGTGCTGGACACGAGTCCGACAACAACATTTAATGGGACAGCAGGCGTAACGTATGTTTTACAATGGACGATCTCCAATGGCGTTTGTACGGCGAGCTCCGATCAGGTGACAATCAACCTGGATGCAAATCCCTTACCTGTAGCCGATGCAGGATCACCACAGACTTTATGTGCTACCTCAACAACCTTAGCAGCCAATGCAGCGACGACCGGTATAGGTACCTGGA
>Ga0157380_10003591_pt1 | contig 10673 bp, 4 predicted proteins | sample S35metaG_FD_119757 | JGI IMG/M metagenome (GOLD analysis project Ga0157380, IMG submission 119757) | Switchgrass rhizosphere microbial communities from Kellogg Biological Station, Michigan, USA - S3-5 metaG | ecosystem: Host-associated > Plants > Roots > Rhizosphere > Soil | place: USA: Michigan...
CGGTTACGTTCGCGGCGATCATCTTCACGATCTCAGTCGCACGAGCCGATGCTTCCTGTGCACCGCTGTCATCTCCCGAGGCCACTCTTGCGCGCGCCAGTCCCGCATACGTCCGCCACTCGACCAGCGGCGCCGGATAATCCTTCAGTTCTTCCAGCGCGCCGTTGAAGTGCTCTGCGGCTGCGTTCGCATCACCACTCGCCAGCGAGACTTCCGCCATCAGTCGATGGGCCACTGCTTTGTACTTGTGCACTTCATGTTCCGTCGCCGTGTCCATCAAGCGCGTAACAAACTCGCGGGCCTTGTCGAGTTCGCCCTGACGCAGCCAGTGGTCCGCAGTCGCGGCTTCGAGGCGAATGTTGTAACGCCAGCGAAACCATGCATCGCGGGCGAAGATGTCGCGTACGTCATGAAACGTAGCATCGGTGCAGGCATAATCACCGGCGTGAGTGCAGTCGATACCGCGGTTGATGAGTGAATTCGCTTCCGCTTCCAGCACGTGATGCTGCCGGGCAATGTCGATTCCACTTTCATTATGGCGGTGCGCGGCTTCGAAGTCGTGCAGCTCACGATAAATCCAGCCGACGCAGTTGGGCATGCGCGGATACCAAAAGAGGTCGCCGTTGCGCTTCGCGATGTCCATCGCCTCATTCAAGGTAGCGAGCGATGCGGACATCCGGCCCAGGTTTCCCTGCGACAGACCGATAAAGAACAGCGACGTCAACATCAGAAATCCGTCGCGCAACTCAGACGCCAGTTTCCGCCCTTCCGTCGCTTTCTCGATCGCCTGCTCGTATTCGGACTGAAAGAAATGCAGGCACGAGCGCCACGCCATACCACCCATCAGCGCTGGTTTATGGTTTAGCCGGCGCGACGTGGCCACGACGTCGTCCAACAAAACCTTCGCTTCTTTGAGTTCGCCGTAGCAGAGGTGCTTGAGTCCGATCAGCAGCGTGGTCTCGATACGCAGCATCTCGCTACCCGCTTGTTCTGCAACCTCGAGAGCTTCGTGGGCACGCGCAATCATCTCCGGGAGTCGATGCGAGAAGAAAAGCGTCATCGTCAGCGCGTTCAGCGCGGCTGACTGGAGCTCCAGCGATCCGATGGCTTTCGCCTGGTCCAGCATGTTGGTCAAGTCTTCAGCGGCTTGCGAGAAGTTACTGAGTGCGTGATTCACGGTGCCGCGTTTCTGATACAGCGTCGCCAACGTTTGCACTTGCGAATCGGCGGGCAGCTTATCGACGAGACTGAGCGCCTTCGAATAATGCTTCGCCGCTTCGGCGTAACCGTAGAGTTTGGCGGCGTGATCTCCGGCGTGGATCAGAAACTCGACCGCGCGCAGAAAGTCGCGACCGCGTTCGAAGTGCAAAGCGAGCTGTGTGGCTAACTGCGGCGCGCGTTTGCCGTAATGCTGGAGCAATTGTTCGCCGGCCTGCTGGTGCAGCGCGACTCGCCGCTTGGGCACGAGGTCAGCGTAGAGGAAGTTTTGATAGAGCGCGTGCGCGAATCGATAGCGCGTGGTCAGTGAACCATTGGGTAGTTCTTCTTCGCCGAGTATTTCGATCAGTCGGTGAGTCTTCCCGATTTGGGCGAGCGACTCTTCCAGGTCGATCTCGTCGACACCGAGCAGCTTCGCAGAGACGGTCGAGAGAAACTCCGTACCTTCCACACTCGCATACTGCAACGCCCGGCGTTCGTCGGCAGACAGCGCATCGATCTTCTTGCTGATCATGGCGCGCACACTCTCGGGCGCTTCGAGATCCATCTCCGACAGCGGACGCGCCAACGTCCACACGCCACTCGTCCGCGCAAAGTCCCCTCGTTCGCCGAGATACTGAATCAAACTCGTCGCAAACAACGGATGCCCTTCGGTTTTGTCGTGAACAAGGGACGACAACGCGGGCGGAAAATCGTTCGGGACAAACGTCGCGTCGAGATAATCGGCGATGTGTTGCAGGTTCAGCGACTTCAACGCAATCTCGTCGCAGAGATTGTGGGCCTGCATCTCGACCTTGTAACTCTTCAAGGGATGCCCGGTGCGTTCGAGGTCTTCAGGCCGAAAGGTTCCCGCAATCAACATTCGTTGCGTGCCGATGCGCTGACACAAATGACGCAGCAGATCGACGCTCGACGGGTCGGCCCAGTGCAGATCCTCGAACAGCAGCACCACCGGCGACGTGGTCGAGAACATTCCGAGCGCGTCACCCATCTCGCGCATCATTCGTTCCTTGGTGGCGCCGATCGTTTCCTGTTGTAACTTTTCGAGCGATCCGCTGGAGGCGAAGGCGGTCGGCAACTCCATGCACCACGTCGGCGCATAGGTGCGAAGAATTGCGGCGATGCGTTCGCGTCCTGGTCCCTGGAGCAACTCGCCCATCGCATCGAGAAAAGGTAGATAAGCTTCGCCGGTGCCGTACTGTTCTACACAGCGTCCGCGCGCGATCAGCAGACCCGATTGTTGCTTGCGTATGCTGCGCAGGAATTCATCCGACAGCGAGGTCTTGCCGATCCCCGGTTCGCCGGTGATGAACACCACGCGACCGGTGCCGGCGACCGCCTGCTTCAAAAACGCTTCGAGCTTGCGCATCTCCGGTTCGCGTCCGACCAGCGACGGCGACGAACGATCGATGAGATCCGAATCATAAACAATCGGGAAGCCCGACCACGTTCCGCTCAACGAAGCACGCAAGCTGCGCAAGGCGGCTGCGAGTTCAGCCGCACTCGAGTAACGCATTAATCTGTCTTTGGCCAGGGCGCGTTCGATGATCACATCAAACTCGCGCGGCAACTCCGGCCGGTACTTGCTCGGCGGCGCCGGATCGATCGCCGCGATCGCATGCATCACAGTCAAAACACTTGGCCCACTAAACGCCCGCTCCCGCGTCGCTGCTTCATAAAGCACGCTGCCCAGCGAAAAGATGTCGGTACGTGCATCGAGTAACTCGCCGCGGGTTTGTTCCGGTGACATGTAACCCGTCGTACCCAGCACCATGCCTGGTCCGGTGAGATTGGCGGCGAGTGTCTGCGCCTCGCGATCGACATCCTCGGTATTGAGCCTGATCATCTTGGCGAGGCCGAAGTCGGCAACCTTGGCGACGCCTTTCGGAGTGAGCAGAATGTTTGACGGCTTGATGTCGCGGTGAATGAGACCGATTGAGTGTGCCGCCTCGAGTGCGTCGGCGACCTGGATGCCGATGTCGAGCAGCCTCGTTAGCGGGAGCGCTCCGTTGAGGGTCAAGTGCGACGTCAGCGTGTCGCCTTCGACGAACTCCATGACGATGAACGTCTGATCCTCGTGCTCTTCGATGGTGTAGATCGTGACGACGTTCGGGTGGTTCAGAACGGAGGCGGACTGCGCTTCGGCCATCAACCGTCGTCGCGCCATCGTGTCCTGGTTCGACTGCGGCGCGAGCAACTTGATCGCGACGTGACGGCCGAGTTTTGTGTCTTCAGCCTTGAAGGCCTGCCCCATTCCGCCTTCACCGACTTTAGAGAGAATTCGGTAATGCAGTAATTGACGGTCCGGGTCTGGAGAGCTCATGCACGGGTCCTCCGAAATAGTTTGCGGGGGAATCGGGCGGGATACTATATTGCACTCGCTTTGAGAATGCTAACAAGACGAGATGTATTCTCCTACTCTAAAAAACTGCTCTGTTGAGATTAGACCGGCCCAAATTGACATCATGATCGGCAAAACCTCTATGCGTTTCGTTTTCGTGCTCGTCCTGGTATTGTCGGCGTCACTGCAAACAAGCAGTGCGGGCCCGCAGAATGGCGGCACGATCGCGTGGACACCGTGTGAGCTTCGCGGTGTTCCCGGAAGTGCGAAGTGTGGCACGTTTGAAGTTTTCGAAAACCGCGCCACTCGCAGCGGTCGCAAGATCGGTATGAACATACTCGTCCTGCCGGCGACAGGTGACAAACGAGAAGCGGATCCGCTTTTCTACTTCGCTGGTGGACCAGGATCCGGATCATCGGAAGATGCGCCCGGCATCGCGCAAGTGTTTGCGAAGGTACGCGAACATCGAGATCTCGTGTTTGTAGACCAGCGCGGCACAGGCAAGTCGCACGCGCTCGACTGCACCCTTTACAATCCGAACGATCAGCAGAGTTATCTCGGCTATTTCTTTCCGCTTGAAGACGTGCGCAAGTGTCGCGCTGACCTGGAGACGAAAGCCGACCTCACGCTCTACACGACGTCAATTGCGATGGACGACATCGACGACGTAAGGGCGGCACTCGGTTACGACAAGATCAATTTGTTTGGCGGGTCGTATGGCACTCGTGCGGCGATGGTCTACCTGCGGCAACATCCGAAGCACGTGCGTACTGTGATGCTGCAAGGCGTGTCGCCCACCAACATGTACCTGCCGTTGGACTACCCGCAGCAAACTGAACGAGCGCTTCAGGGTGTACTCGCTGAATGCGTCGCTGACGAAGCGTGCAACAAAGCATTTCCGAATCTTAAGAGCGAAGCAAAGGCGGTGCTCGAAAGACTCATCAAGGGACCGGTTGCGGTCGAGGTACGACTGCAAAACTCCACGACGGCCAAGGTGTCGCTGTCGCGCGACCTCGCAGCCGAGGCGATTCGGTACATGCTCTACAACCCTGTCGCCGCGACCCGCATTCCTTTGTTTCTCCATCTCGCGGCGGAAGGAAACTTCACGCCGCTCACCCAGGCCGCACTCAACTTCCGCAAGGTCCTCGTCGGTACCGGAAGTAACGGCATGTATTTGACCGTAACCTGCGCCGAAGACCTGCCCTGGATCAAACCGGGCGAAGGTGAACGAAACGCGCAGAACACTTTCCTCGGCGACTATCGTTTGCGCCAACAGCGCGAAGCCTGCGCATTGTGGCCACGTGCGAAAGTCGCCTCTGATTACTTCAAGCCGGTTCGTTCAGATCTCCCTGTTTTGATACTCACCGGCGAATGGGATCCCGTGACGCCACCCGCGAACGGTGATTTCGTCGCGCGCACCATGCCTAACAGTCTGCACATCATCGTGCCGCACGGCGCGCACGGTCTCGGCGGACTAGAAGGAACTGAATGTCTCGACCGTTTAGTCACCGAGTTCGTCGAGCGTGGAACGAGCAAAGGTCTCGACACAGCTTGCGTGAAGAACATTCGGCGTCGAGGCTTTGTGTTGAAATAATCGTCCGAACGTACGTATTAATGGACATGATCCATTAATCGGTATACCTGGATCAGCACGTCCGTAAAACTGCTTGACTCGTCTTCACGACGATTCTATTCTCACCGCCACACGTACCGGTCTAAAAGTTCTCCCCCTTGAGGCTTGCTGTTAGCCTGACAGCAAACCTCTTACACCTCTCAGGCAGTCCAGAAGGAGCCCGCAATGTCACGTCTTAGACTATTTAGCCTGTTGTTAGTCTTACTCGCACTGGCCGGATGCCAGGTCGAATCAAACAACTCGACACGGTCATCATCGAGCGCACCGAACGCCAGCGGCGACGGCAAGATCGCGATCAGCACCAAGTCCGAAGAAGCGCGGAAAGAGTTTCTCGCCGGACGCGATCTCTCGGAAAAACTTCGCATCACCGATTCGATTCAACACTACGACAAAGCGATCGCACTCGATCCGAACTTCGCTTTGGCCCACCTGAATCGCGCCAACGCTTCCCCGACGGCGACTGAGTTCTTCGAACATCTGAAACATGCGGTGACGCACGCGGCCGAGGCGTCTGACGGCGAACGCATGCTCATCCAGGCCGCTGAAGCAGGGGCGAACGGAAATCCGACGAAGCAAAAAGACGTACTCGACAAGCTCGTCGCGGCGTATCCGAATGACGAACGCGCCCACTTCACACTCGGCGGTTACTACTTCGGACAGCAGGACTACTCGCAGGCCATCACCCATTACAAAAAAGCCACCGAGTTGAATCCGACGTACTCCACCGCCTTCAACATTCTCGGTTACGCGTATCGTCAGAACGAGCAGTATGCCGACGCTGAGACCGCGTTCAAGAAATACATCGAGCTTATTCCCAACGATCCGAACCCCTACGACTCTTACGCAGAACTGCTGCTGAAGACCGGCAGGTTCGACGAAGCGATCGTTCAGTACAACAAGGCGCTGGCGATCGAGCCGAACTTCATCAATTCATACTTCGGTATCGCGGCGGCTTTGACGTACAAAGGTAAGGCCGCAGACGCAGCCGCAGAGTTACAGAAGATCACGGACAAGGCTCGAAACGACGGCGAACGCCGAACTGCTTTGTTTGGACAGATGGTGGTCGCGGCTGACTCCGGCAAGTTGGACCAGGCACTCGCCGAAGTTGAAAAGCAGTACGCGCTGGGACAGAAGACCAATGACACACCGGCGATGGCCGGAGACCTTCAACTCAAAGGGAACATCCTGCTCGAGATGGGCCGTTACGACGAGGCGAAGAAAGCGTATGAAGAAGCGCTTCGCATAACCAACGGCGACGCCAACCTCTCCCAGGAGCTCAAAGACAACACTGCGCTCTTCCATCATTACAATCTCGCGCGCGTGGCTATCGGTAAGAAGGACTTCGCCACCGCCAAGACCGAAACGGAAACGTTCAAGCGCGGTGCGGAAGCGGCGAAGAACCAGAACCAGATCAAGCAGGTACATGAGCTGACGGGTATGACGGCGCTGGGCGAGAAGAACTACGACCAGGCGATTGCCGAACTGCTACAGTCGAACCAGCAGAACCCCGCCGATCTTTATCTGTTGGGCCAGGCGTACGAGGGAAAAGGCGACGCCGCGAAAGCGAAAGCCACCTTCACGAGAGCAGCCAAATTCAACTCATTGCCGCAACTGAACTATGCGTTTGTTCGGACGAAGGCTGAGAAGGCAATCGCGAGTTAGGAAAGAAAACACGGATTACACCGATCTTGGCATCGGTGTAATCCGTGGCAGCTAGGGTTAGTTAACTAGTTGCAAACCCAGAATTCCTTCGAGGATTGCACCCAGGATGCTGTAGCCGCCGTTCGAGTAGCTACCGTAACGCGAGCGGCTGTAGTAACCGTCTTCGTACCCGCGCCGGAAACCTTCACGGAAGTAGTTCTGGTACTCGTTTAGATCGACGTAGTAGCCGTCGTATCCGTAACTCGCGTCCTGGTACCCGTAAGCGTCCTGCGGGTTGTAGCCCCACCCATCCTGCCTGTCGGCCTGGCCGGCGGAGAAACCTTCGCGATAACCGTCGTTAACCGCGCGCCGCAACATCTCTGCGCCATTCTGGTTGGCGTAGTAGTAAGTGCTGCCGCGTTGATAGCGATAGTTGTACGGGCCGTAGTCGTTGTAGCGCCACTGCTGCAAGCGAAGTTGATCGCGTCGCAGTTGTTCGATGTAGCGTTGCTGATAACGCAACTGGTTCAGACGTCGTTGCTGTTCGAGTAGCCGGCGTCGCTGATCGACGAAGTTCTGACGTCGCTGCCACTCCTGACGGTAGCGCAGTTCGCGCTGCTGTTGCTCGGAGCGCCAGTCGCGATTGTTACGCCAGTTGTTGTCGCGATCACGATCGTTGCGGTTTCGATCGCGCTCGACTTCCTGTTGTTGCCGTCGCAGGTCCTGCTGTCGTTGACGCAGATCGTTTTCACGATCGCGGCGCCAGTCTTCGGTACGTCGTGAATCCTGTCGCTGAGTTTGCTGTTGGCGTTGTTGTTCCCAACGCTGCTGACGTTCCTGCGATTGCTGGACTTGCTGCTGTCGCTGCTGTTCCCAGCGCTGCTGCTGTTCGCGCGAGCGATCGATCTGTTCCTGACTGCGCCGCTGTTGCTCCCAGCGTTGCTGGCGTTCCTGCGACTGCTGAACTTGCTGTTGTCGCTGTTGTTCCCAACGCTGCTGTCGCTCGGCGTTGTTCTGTTGTTGTTCCTGACGGCGTTGTTCCGACCGTTGTTGCTGTTGGACCTGCTGTTCGCTTCGGCGGCTTTCCCGCTCTTGCTGCCGCTGTTCGCGTGCGGCCTGGTTTTCCTGACTCCGCTCTTCTCCCCGGCCTCTTCTGCCCTGAGCATTCGCGAAATCACTTGCGCCGACCAGCGAGACGGTTATCGCAAGAGACAATCCGAACTGTCTTAGATATCTCACGTTCTTTAGTTTCCTTTCAGTACTGACAAGCGGAGAGAGGTCGACACTGGTCCGTTTGGCAACTGGCGTTCCATCGGCAGACCATCACGAAAACGCAAGAAAACTCGCAGGATCTATGTAGTTTATCGAGACGATATCAGTGCACCGATCCACGATATGGGTTAGGAAACAGGCCAAAGGTCGAGCAATTCCGAAATGGCATGATCCTTGCGAACGTTAAAAGCAAACAAAACTGTGGGGGACAGTATGAATAATCTAAAAGTGTGGCCGCACCTGACACTCATCGCGCTCGTTATCGCGCTACTGGCGGGTGTCGGCGTAGCGTGGTGGATAAAACGTGAGCCGGCAGCATCCGCGAAGGAGATGCCAAACGCAGCGCGCATTCAGCGCGTTGATGGCGACGTCGCTCTGAGCAATGCTCAGGATAACGGCGCCGCGAACGCCGCCAGCGAACAGTGGATTGCGGCAACTGCGAACCAGCCGTTTTCAGTCGGCGACCGCATTTACACGCGCGACAACTCGCGCGCGAGTTTGGCCTTTACCGGACGCAACTTCGCTCGGCTCAATCCAAACACGTCGCTCGACGTTCTATCGCTAAATGATCGACGCACGCAGTTGGCGTTGCGTGACGGTTCGGCCGTGTTTGACGTTGGTTATCTGAACCAGGGCGATCTGTTCGAAGTGGCGACTCCGTACGGAGCAGTCGATTTCGAGCAACCCGGTTTGTACAACGTGGGCATCGACAACGGACAGGTGCTGGTCTCAGTGTTGAGCGGACTCGCGCAGGTCGTCGGACTTGGCGGCAGCGGACAGATCAGTAAAGGTGAAATGCTCACGCTGATCGGGCAGACCGCAGCCGACGTCGTGTTGTCGCAGGTTAACGGGCGCGATGCGGGTTACCTGGTTGACGATTATTACGCTTACCAGTATCCGCAGTCTTACGACGGCCGTTACCGCGACTACAACGCTTACACAAACGATCCTTATTACTTCGATCCATATCGACGGAACGTCAGTTACCAGTATGTGAATTCGTCCGTCCCCGGCTTGTATGACCTTGACTACTATGGCGACTGGCGCAACGTGAATGGCTATGGCTACGCCTGGTCGCCGCGAGTTGATGCCGGTTGGGCGCCTTACCAGATGGGTTCCTGGATGAACGACTATCCGTATGGTCCAACCTGGGTCTCATCTGAGCCATGGGGTTACGCTCCTTACCATTATGGTCGTTGGGCGTTCGTCGGCGACCGCTGGTACTGGATACCGGACACCGTAAACACTGCCCCGACCTATTCGCCGGCGATGGTGGCGTGGGTTCCGTTTGGGCAGAATGAGATCGGCTGGGTTCCGCTTGGACCGGGCGATACCTACGTGCCGCATTATTACAACGCCGGTTGGCAGCCGTATTACTTGACTAATGACGATCTGTACCGGCGCGTTGTGAATCTCGATGTGCCGAATGCAGTGACGGTCGTTCCGATCGATGAGTTCACGCGTGGTTACGATTGGCGCCGCGCGCGGAAAGCTGATCGCAACATGTTGGCGGGAGTGAATCCGGTGCTGGATCCGCTGCTGTATACGCCGCTGCGAAATGCAGTGATTCATTCAGCGTGGGGTCGTGGCAAGAAGGACATTCCGCCGGGTATCGCGAAGAAGTTGGACGACACGGTTGTGGTGACGAGCACAGCGCCTGTCGCGCCGGTGTTCAGGCCTGACTTGCGACGGCAGATGCGTGTGGAGACAGTGTCCGATCGCGGCAAGGGGCAGAAGTTCAAGGTCCGAGATGAGCGCGGGAACGGTCGAGGATCCGCGCAGTCCGTGGAACGACCGGTCCAACCGGTCCAGGCTCCGGTCGAAGCCGAGCGGGTAAATCGTGGTCAGGAAAAGAAACAGGCTGCGCCACAACAGCAAACGGTGCAACAGCCGCAGCGTGTCAATCGCGGTCAGGAAAAACGGCAGGCTGCGCCGCAACAGCAAACGGTGCAACAGCCGCAGCGCGTGAATCGCGGTCAGGAAAAACGGCAGGCTGCGCAAGCTGAACGTCCCGTGCAGCGTGCACAACAGCAACCTAAGGCTGAACGAGTGGCCCAACCTCAACCGAAGGTTGAGAAGCCGAAAGGTGGACAGGGCCAGGCCCAACCCAAGGGTAGCGCTGCTGGTGGAGGTAAAGGCAAAGGCAAGAAACCGTAACCGCGGATTTGAAGGATCAGTTTGATCCGAGGTTGGTTCGAAGCTCAACAATCGAGACCGCACCGGGCGCGATTAGCACGGTGAGGTTCTCAATAGGCAAAGCGTGATCGGTTACCCAATCGGTCGCGCTTTGTATTTTCCCGTTCCGCAAACTGATACTCACTTTAACGTACGCACTACGATCGACCTGGGCCAGTCCCTGCTGCGGCTTGAACACGCCGTTGTTATTTATCAACGTCACCACCCACCCATTCGTCGTTCGATTAATCAAATACTCAACATCACCATTAACCTGGACCGGGGTTGCATCGGCGAAGATGTGACTCAACATGTGCGCCGCGAACGGCGTCAGCCGCTCATCAACGCCCAGTAAGTCGGCGACCGAAGCAAAGATCACACTTCCCTTCCCGA
>Ga0157380_10003593_pt1 | contig 10666 bp, 9 predicted proteins | sample S35metaG_FD_119757 | JGI IMG/M metagenome (GOLD analysis project Ga0157380, IMG submission 119757) | Switchgrass rhizosphere microbial communities from Kellogg Biological Station, Michigan, USA - S3-5 metaG | ecosystem: Host-associated > Plants > Roots > Rhizosphere > Soil | place: USA: Michigan...
CGTACTCACCGTGCGCATTCCGAAACGTGCGGAGCTTCGGCCTCGACGAATTGAAGTACGGGCCGAATGAGTCAGAACAGCGTGGAGTGCCACCGCCCAGGGGTGGCGCTCCACGCTGCTCACCCGAACGGAAGTCGTGGCGAACGAACGCGGCGTCTGACCTGCTACCCCCGAAGTCCATTTCCCGACGAGCCGGAACGCCCGGACCTCTGCGGCGCCCAAGGCATCCCCTCCGGAATCATCGGCGGAGCGAGCACGTTTCGAATTTCAGCGAGTCCCAGGCCGGTGGCTTGCGCTATCTCCTCGTCCTCGAGGCCACTCAAAGCGAGCCGACGAATTGCCGAACGCTGCGCATCGGGGGCCATGAATCTGAATTGCATCTGCGCTCTCTTATCCATGTCAGTCCTCCTCATGCCCTGCGGCGGCAAAAATAAATTCCCGGTGGGAGATTTCAAGTGGAATTCGCCCACTTGGATGCGGCGCGGTGGGACTCGTCTTACAGCGAGATCCGGAAGGGTCCAAAGATCCAAGCACGATTCAGGTTGCGGCTTACACTTCGGGACGTGAATAACCTGGAACCCCCATCCGCCGGACTACAAGAACTGGCAGCCTTCCTCGCCGGACGACGGGAGCACATCCTCGCAAACTGGCGCCGCGCCGTGGATGCAGACCCGGAACTAACCACCGCGTCGACCATTACCAGCGCGCAATTCACCGATCACATCCCCGCCGTGCTCGACGCATTCGAGTGGCGGCTTTCAGCGCAACATCCGGGGGACCGCGCGCAGGCGCGCGAGGAGCAGAAACAATTCGCGGCCGAGCATGGGCTGCACCGCTGGCAACAGGGCTACAACCAGCCGGACACGATGCGCGAGTGGGGCCATTTGCACCTGTGCCTGCTGCAGGAGCTGGAGAGTTTCCAGGCGCTGAACGCCGGCGCCGACAACGCCGCCATGCAGATCGCGCGCCGCGAGCTGGTTCGCCTTTGCAGCGAGGGTGTCTGCGCCAGTGCCACGCGCTACGTCCAGTTGCAGCAGACCGAAGCCGCGAGCCGGGTGCGGGACCTGGAGTCCGCGATGGAGCAACTGCAGTTGCTGGAGCGCGAACGGGCGCAGGCGTGGAGAGAAGCGGCCCACGACTTGCGCGGGCGCGCGCACGCCATCGCCAGTGCCTCCGCGGTGCTCACTCGCGAGGATGTTCCAGAGCAGCACCGCACGCGCTTTTCAGAAATGCTGCGGCTGGGAGTCCAGTCGCTCAACAAACTACTCGGCGACCTGATGGACCAGGCGCGCCTGGAGGCGGGCCACGAGCGGCGCCAGATCACGCATTTCGATGCGTCGCTGGTGTTGAAAGAGTTCTGCGACATGACGCGTCCCATCGCGGCGGAGAAGGGACTGTTCCTGGTCGGCAAGGGGACTACGCCGCTCATGATCGACGGCGACCAGGGGAAGATCCAGCGCATCGCGCAAAACCTCGTGCTCAATGCGCTCAAGGTCACCCAACAGGGCGGCGTGAGAGTGACCTGGGAAGCGAATGAAGATCAGCACCGCCCGCAGTGGGTCCTGTGCATCCAGGACACTGGCCCAGGCTTCACACGCGGGTTGGCAACGCCGCTCGAGCGCGTGTTGAAACGCGCGACCGATGAAGCGCACGAAGTGGAACAGGCGAATGGCCCGCCGAGTGAGGCCAATCCGCAGGCGGAGTCTGCACCCACCCTTGCGTCTCAGACCAGCGCTTCGCAGTCGCAGGTACCCACGGGTGAGGGCATTGGATTGTCGATCGTGAAGAGACTGTGCGAGATGCTCGATGCCAGTCTCGAACTCGAGTCATCCGAGGGAGAAGGCACGACGTTCCGGATCACGTTTCCGCGCCGGTACATGGAACAAGGCGGCAACGCCTAGGCTCGAGCCATCCACGGAGCGTCCATGACCATTCTCCAGGCTGGTGGCATTGCACCCGCGTTCGCACTACAGGACGGATCGAGCCGGTCGCCCGACGCGCTTGCGCAAGCCATCCAACGAGCGATTGGCCGTTGATGAAACTGAACCCGCTCGCCGGCAAACCGGCGCCCGCCAGGTTGTTAGTCGACGTGGCCAGGCTCATCACCGCGTACTACAGCGAGCGCCCTGACGCGGCCATCGCGTCACAGCGCGTGGCATTCGGCACGTCTGGCCACCGCGGCAGCTCTTTCGAATGCAGCTTCAACGAAGCGCATGTCTTGGCCATCACCCAGGCTATCTGCGGGTATCGCAGGCAGCAGGGCGTCTCGGGCCCGCTATTCATGGGTTTCGACACTCACGCGCTCTCGGCGCCGGCATTCGCCAGCGCGCTCGAAGTGCTGGCTGCCAACGACGTCGAGGTCATGATCGCCCGGGGCGACGAGTACACGCCGACCCCCGCGATCTCACACGCCATCCTGGTCCACAACCGGGGACGCCAGGGCGCACTTGCCGACGGCATCGTCATCACGCCTTCGCACAATCCACCCGACAACGGCGGCTTCAAATACAACCCCACAAACGGCGGACCGGCGGATACACAAATCACCAACGTCATTGAAGCCGAGGCGAACCGGTTGCTGGCGTCAAACCTCGCAGGGGTGAAGCGGATCCCGCTGGCGTCGGCGCGCAATGCGGCGACCACGCACGAGCACGATTTCCTAGGCGCGTATGTCTCCGAACTCGATAACGTCATCGATTTCGAGGTGATTCGCAACGCGAAGCTGCGCATGGGCGTCGATCCGCTCGGCGGTGCTGGTGTGCGCTACTGGCCGGCGATTGCCGAGCGCTACGAGCTCGATCTGACCATCGTTAATGACACTGTGGATGCCACTTTCCGTTTCCTGACGGTCGATTGGGACGGCAAGATCCGCATGGATCCCTCCTCGCCGCACGCGATGCAGGGCCTGATCGGGCTCAAGGACCGCTTCGACATCGCGTTCGCCTGCGATGCGGATCACGACCGGCACGGCATCGTCACGCGTAGCTCCGGGCTGCTGCCGCCGAATCACTATCTCTCCGCGGCAATCGACTATCTATTCCAGCATCGCCCGCACTGGCGCCCGGATGCGCGGATCGGGAAAACGGTGGTCAGCAGCCAGATGATCGATCGCGTGGCATCGAAACTCGGGCGAACCCTTTATGAAGTGCCCGTGGGCTTCAAGTGGTTCGTCGATGGCCTGCTCGACGGATCGCTGGGCTTCGGCGGCGAGGAGAGCGCGGGTGCCGCGTTCCTGCGCAAGGACGGCACGGCGTGGACCACTGACAAGGACGGAATGGCGCCGGCCTTGCTGGCCGCGGAAATGACCGCCCGTACCGGGCGCGATCCCGGCGAGGCCTATCGCGAGCTCACGCGGCAATTCGGCGCACCGTGCTTCGAGCGCATCGACGCCGCTGCGACACCAGCGCAAAAGAAGCTGCTGTCGCAGCTCACGCCGGACAAGGTCAAGTCCGCGGAGCTTGCCGGAGAGAAGATTCAATCCACGCTGACCCAGGCTCCGGGTAATCACGCCGCGATCGGCGGGCTCAAGGTCATCGCCGAGAACGGCTGGTTCGCCGCGCGTCCGTCGGGCACCGAAGATGTGTACAAGATCTACGCCGAGAGTTACCGCGACACCGGGCATTTGAGGCAGATCCAGGAAGAGGCGCAGGGCATCGTTGCCACCGCGATATCGGCTACTTTTCGCCCGGATGCCGCGCTGGCCAGATCGCCTTCTAATGAAGAAAAAAAGGCTGGCCAAGTTTAGAGATTGGCGCCAGGACCAACGATCGATCGATTTTCGAATGTGTATGAATATGTATCACTGGGCGGTGCATGTGGCTGGCTTACGGGCCTGGCGTGATCAGGCATTGTATGGAGTGCGATCCAGTTACGGCTGAACCCGGCGTTGCGTCGGTAGGATTGCGGTTGGCCATCATGCAGGGAGTTCAGACAATGCGCCGCACACTCACTGTTCTCGCAACGCTGTCACTGGTTGCCGCTGGGTTCGTTGCCAGCACCGCAAGTGCCGCCGAACCGGCCAGCAAGCCTGCCGAAGCACAGCCGACTACGCCGGCCCCGGAAGCTGCCAAGATCACCAAGTCCCGCTCCAATATCCAGAACAATCGCGAGACCACACCGCCCGAGACCACACCGCCCGAGAGCAAGCCCGCGCCGGCTCCGGAGGCACAGGGCGTCGTAAAGACCAAGACCAAGTCGAACCAGTCCAACGACTGATTCACTTCACGAAGCGATGCCGTCGCGCGACGCGGAAATCTGTTTTTCAGATCGAATTTCGTATTCGTGTCATCGGTTTGTGAAGCGCTGACTGTCCACATAGCGACGCAACCCCGCATTGGATGGGCGAACCCCGATCCAGCTAGCCTCTATTCGTAGCTCCGCGTGTCGGAAGGTAGCCCTACGGCAAGTCACACGACTGACTACACAGCTCAAGGGCTCGCCCGCATTGGTTGCCGCCAGGGGTGGTGTTATTCCATCTGCATTGCGGTCAAGGACGCGCAGACGGGCACGTCATGGATATCAGCCTCAACTCCAGGAATTCCGCTCGTCCTCCCGGCGGAGCGGGCCCGGACCCAGCGCGTGCACTCAAATGCCGTCGAAAGTTCCTGCAGTTCTTTCCTGGTGGATTCAACGATGCCACCTACCTGGATTGGGAACGCGACTACAAATGGCAAACCCACGAGCGATGGCAGCGGGCACTCGGAAAACGCGAATTCCGGGCGTTGCTGCACCGGAACGACTAACGTGAGATCGCGTTGCGCGCCGTCAGGGTCGAGCAGCAATCACGTCACAGCATGGTCTTCTCGTTCGAAAAGATGGCATTGCGCGACGCAACGAAGGTGGCGCCCGGCGCAAAGGCTTTCGCCGAGGGGTTATACGATTTCCTGCACGGCAGCCGGTCGCTGGAGAGCCGCTTCATCCAGTGGGTGGAGGTCGTCTCCGGTCTGCCGCGTAAACAGACGCGCGTGCTGACCTGGCCGTTGGTGACCGTGTTCGGATTCATCGCGCAACCCGAAACACACATCTTCCTCAAGCCGCTGGTGACGCGCGCCGCGGCGCGCGCATACGACTTCGATTTTCAGTACGCCTCGCGTCCCAACTGGGATACCTACGCCAGCCTGCTGGAATTCGGCGCACGGGTATGGCGCGACCAGCGGAGGCTCAAGCCGCGCGACATGATCGACGTGCAGTCATTCATCTGGGTTCAGGGATCCGACGAATACAACTGAGCGGTCGACCTTTGCGACCAGCGGCTCACCAGGCTCAGTCGAATTGTTTGTGGGAAAGATCGCACAGGGCCGCTCGATCGCAACCGTGCTGGGCCGTATGCCGTCGACGTCTGCTTGGCCGAGACCAATATCGCTCGCGCCCGCAATGGGTTACGAGCAGGCCCAGGTGGATCCGGGAGGGGCACCTGATTCTCCAAAGATGTCCAGTCCACGCCCCGCCTCCCGACGATCCTTGAGGCAATATGGGCACAACGGAGGAAGGGACACATGCCGATATCACGTGCCAGGCCCGCGACTGATTTCCCGTTGTCATTGATTGCGAGCGTGGCGCTCGTCATCGGCAGCGCCGCTTTCGCGCAGCAACCGGACCCCGAGCCGGATGAGGTTCAGCAGCAAGACGACGAGCCGGATGCCGCGTCGCCTGTCGCGACAGCGGATGACGGCGACGACGCGGACGACACGGATGACAGCGTCGATGATGACGAGTACGAAGACGTCGAACAGCCCGCCGAATACGCCGACGACGCCATCCCTACCGACACGCAACTCGATCCGACGCGCGCGAGTTGGGACGTCGTCGAGTACGAAGACGACGGCGACGACCAGGAAGACGTGGAAGACGCTCCGCGCCCCGGCGTCAGGGATCCTGAAGACATTCCGACCGTCCGCCCGCACGTGGCGAAGGGATCGCCTAAATCCAAAGGCGAGGACAAGGATTACCTGCGCTCGGCGGGTGGCCGCCCGATCCCCGACAAAGGCGCGCCATGGCAGGCGGAAATCTATGGGCCCTTCGAAATGGAGCGGTTTCCGGAAAAGTCGCGGGTCGGCAAGGCACTGTGGCAGCTGCAGCACTACTGTGGCGGCTCACTCATCGCGCGCGACTGGGTGCTGACGGCAGCTCATTGCATCGATCAGGAGATGGTCGATGCGGGGTATCGCGTCCGGCTCGGCGCGGAAGACATCTCCAAGGACAAGGGACTCACATACAAAATCGATCGCATCGTCCGGCACGCAAACTTCGACGCAAAACCACTGCCGGCGCATCCGAACATGTATGCGAACGACATCGCGCTCGTGCACATCGTGGACGACGGGCCGCCGCAGCGTCGCGATCCCAGCCAGGTCCGCGAGATCCCTCTGTACAGGGGGCCGGCACCCGCCGCGGGGACTCCCGTGACCGGCAGCGGCTGGGGAAAGACACTGCCCGTCGAAGGCAATGTGCCGAATGCCGTGCTGCTCAAGGTCGATCTCAAACTGATGGACCAGACGCAATGCACGAACCTGCCCGGCTACGGTCCCGAGAAAATCCAGGGCAAGGTGTTTTGCGCCGCGAATCCGCAGCGCTCGACCTGCCAGGGCGACAGCGGTGGGCCGATCATCTTGACGAATGGCGCACCGACGCTGGTGGGCATCATCAGCTGGGGCAAGAAGCGCTGCACCGGTGACGGCCAGCCAGGGGTCTACACGCGGGTCGAGAGCTTCCTCGACTGGATCAACCAGGCGATGAAGCTCGACCCGACGAAGAACTCGCTGCCCTGAGGATCAGCGCTGGTCTGTCAACCCTGGTCTATCAACCCCGGTCTATCAACCGGAGGGCGGCGCAGCCGCATTCGATTTCGGAGCGACCTTGTCGCCGCTCGTCTGCGACCCGTCCTCGTTGTTGGGGACCTCAGGTGTCGCGGCAGGAGGGGCCTCTGCCGGGGCCGGGGCCTCGGTCGTCGCGGGTGCCGTGTCTGCCGGCGGCGCGCTCTCTTTCTTCGCGCAGGCCGTCATGAACATCGTGGCCGCGAGCACCGTGACTGCCGTCGTTGTGATCTTCATTCCTGGTCTCCCTTCATGTGATCGGGTCGAAGCCGATGCTTGCAAGCACCTGAGTGAATCTCGGTTCGTTGCGAAGAGCATCGAAAAGCGGATCGTTGCGCGCATAGATTAAACCCGAATCGCCCACCGTGCGCGCCCGCTCGAGTTTCGCGAGCGCGGCATCCCGCTCTCCCCATTGCGCGAGGATCTGGGCCTGTTGATAGAGGACCCGCTCACCGAGATCGGCGACGAGTTTCGTCATCGCGTCGCGCGCTGCCTGCACGTTGCCGAGTTTCCATTCCACGATCGCCGTGCCCGTGAGGCTGACGTCTTCCGCGGGCTCCGATGCGTAGGCCGCGCGGGCCTCGCTGGGGCGCCCGAGCATCAGCAGCGCGTCACCGATCGCGGCGTGCGCCCGCGACATCTTCGGGTTCATCGAGAGCGCCTGCTTGGCCGGCGGAATCGAATCGGCGTAATTGCGAGCGGCGTACTGAATGGCGCCGGCGGCGCGGTGGAGCAGCGGGTTCAGCTGATCGAGAACCAGTGCGCGCCGCATGGCATCCGCTGCCTCGTTCTTGCGGCCGATGCGTGCACTGTAGAGCGCATAGCGGGCGAGCACGTTGGCGTCGCCCGGCCCCAGCCGGCGCGAATTCTCGAACGGCTCCCGCGCAGCCCGTGCATCCAGGCGGCCCTGGAAGAGCACGGATCCGAGCGTCGAATGCGCGTCGGCGAAGTCGGGCGCGAGGGCGATGGCACGTCGGGCCGAGACGATGGCGGCGGCGTAAAGCTCGTCGAGCTGGCCGACTTCGCCATATTGATTCGCGATGGCGGTGAGGGATCGCGACCGCGCAGCGTGGGCCGCGGCATAGTTCGGATCCGCCATGATCGCCGCGTCGAAGCGGGCAAGCGCGGCGCGCTCCGCGGCTTCGTCGGAACTCAGGTCGTAGAGTGCCCGGCCACGCAGATACTCGTCATAGGCAGCAACGTTGGTCGTGCCACCGGAGCTCGACAAATCCTGCCCGGTGCCGCGGCCCAGCCTGCCGCCAGCCGTCACCTGTTCGGCGAGCGCGTTCGCGACCGCATCGGCGATCTCACTCTGCACGGCAAAGATGTCGCGCAGGCTGCGGTCGAAAGTCTGCGACCACCGGCTGAAGCCGGTCGCGCCGTCGATGAGATCGGCGGCGACGCGCACTACGTCGCCTGCTCGGCGCACGCTGCCGCCGAGCAGGTATGCCACGCCGAGCTTCTCGGCGATCGTCCTGGCGTCGTCCTTCCGATCCCGGAACTTTCCGGACGAGGTCTGCGCCATGACGAGCAGCAGGACGTTGCGCGCGAGCGTGGCGCGCACTTCCTCGGACAAGCCATCGGAGAAATAAGCCTGGTCCGGGTCTCCACTCAGATTATCGAACGGCAGCACCGCGACACTGTTGCCCGATGGCGGGACGCTGCCGCCGATGAGCCCGCGCCGCCACGCGACCACCCCCGCCACACCCGCCGCGGCGATGCCCGCCGTCGAGACCAGCAAGGTGCGACGCGTGACGAAAGTCGGAGGAGATTTGCGCGTCGCCGGGCGTGCGGGTGACGGAACGTCCTTGCTCGTCATCGATGCAATGGCATTACGGATGCCAGACATCTCGGCGCCGTCGTTTTGCCCGCGCCAACGGGTGAGATCGATCGAATGATATTGGCCGAAACCGAGCGGCGGTGGTGTGCCGTCGAACGAGACCGGAAGGAGCTTGCGCAGGTCGCGACCTTTCGCCGCTTCATCGCGTACCCAATCGGATTCGACGGAGGTTCGCGACCAGCAGACGATGACCACGTCACAGCGGGTCAGCGCCTCTTCGATGGATTTCGCGAATACCGCCCCGCCCTCGATCAGCGTGTCCCACCAGACCTTGAATCCACCGGCCTCGAGTGCTTCGGCAAGCTTCGACGCCTGCTTCTGGTCCGCTCGGGCGTAACTCAGAAATAGGGTTGGTGAATCCACGCGCACACAATAGGCTCGCGAAGGTTTGCTAATCAATCCCAGGATGAGAAGGTTCCGCGGATGATCTCGTGCTGTAATGCCGCCAGCACGCGGATTGCGCCAACCCGACCCTCAACTCAAATGCCTCCGACCGCGCCCTCACATTCCAGCCAACTGCCACTGTTTCACGTCGTCGGGTTTTCCGGCCACCGTCAGGTCGCCGATGAGGCCGGGGTGGCCACCGCGCTCAGGACCAGCCTGGAAGCATTGCGCCGCGAGGTCGCCGGTGAATGGATCGGCTTGTCGTCCGTTGCCGTCGGCGGCGATCAGATGTTCGTCGACCAGTTGCTCGAAGTTGGCATGTCGTGGCACGCGATTCTTCCCCTGCCCCGCGCGGAGTTCCAAAAGGACTTCACCCCGGATGAGTGGATCGCTGTCGAGCAACGTCTCGCGCGGGCCGAGCACACGCGCGTGATCTCGGAAAACGGCGCACGGGAGGACGCGTATCTCGACTGCGGGATGGAGACGGTCAACAACGCGGACGTGCTGCTGGCTCTATGGGATGGTCAGTCCGCTCGCGGCAAAGGCGGCACTGCGGACGTCGTCGAGTACGCGATGTCGCTCGGCAAGCCGCTGATCGTCATCGACGCCGCGACGCTTTCGATCCGGCGCGAAAATTTCGCCGCGCTTCCTCGTGTCGACGCCAACCTCGCTTTTCTCAACGGCCTGCCGGCGGCCTCCGCGGGCGGCGCGGATAATCCCTTCCGCGCCTCCGATGCGATTTTCACCTTTCAGCAGAAAGTCGACTTCGCCGCGAGCCACGGCGCGCCGAAGTTCCGACGGCTCATCGTCGCGACCGTGATGCTGCACGTCATCGCGACGCTGATCGCATCGGCCGCGCTGGCGTTCGACCTGCATCTCACTGCGCTGCCGTGGGTGAAGCTGCTCTGCCTGGCGAGCGCCGTCGGGGTAGCTCTGGTGCTGCGCCAGCATCACAAACATCACAACTGGGTACGCTGCCGCCTCGCTGCCGAATTCTGCCGCTCGGCGCTCGCGACCTGGGGACTGCCGCGTGCCGCGCCGCTATTCCAGGATCTGGACCTGCCTGTTGTTCGCGGACTCACCCGCGCGCTGCACATCCTCCATTCACGCTCCACCAGCGCGCAGCCGGTTGCCATGGCGGATTTCAAGAAGACTTACCTGGACAAGCGCATCGACGATCAATTGGCCTATTACAGGCGCCAGGAGAATCGCGCCCTGCCGCTGCACACGAGGCTCAAGGCCGGATTCTGGATCGCCACGATCCTCGCGCTGGTCAGCACCGCCTTCTACGCCCTGTGCCATACGATGGACGTCGCAGTGCCTCGCTGGGTCGAGATGGTCATCTTCTATTTCCTGCCGATTTCGCTGCCAGTCGTCGCTGCGGCCTTCATCTCGTTCATCTCGATCAACGACCTGCAGCGCCGCGTCGCGCGGTATCGCGAGATGCGCGCGATGCTCGAAGACAGCCGCAAGCAGGTTGCGTATTGCCAGACGTGGAACAGTCTCGAGCGCATCGTGCTCAGGACAGAGCGCGCCTTGCTGCAGGAAGTCCTCGAGTGGCACTCGATCACCAGTTTCGCCGAATCGCATTGAGTGTGAGTTGCGGGACTCTATCGCGCGGCGTCCGCGA
>Ga0157380_10003594_pt1 | contig 10660 bp, 9 predicted proteins | sample S35metaG_FD_119757 | JGI IMG/M metagenome (GOLD analysis project Ga0157380, IMG submission 119757) | Switchgrass rhizosphere microbial communities from Kellogg Biological Station, Michigan, USA - S3-5 metaG | ecosystem: Host-associated > Plants > Roots > Rhizosphere > Soil | place: USA: Michigan...
ACGAAGGTTGGGCAAAGCTGATGTTTGGAGCTGCGATGCAAGCGAAGATGCACTGAGAGTGGCCCAAAAAAATGCTGCATCGCTGGGCGTGGATGTCCATTTTCTTCGCCTCGATTTTCTCAATGAAGAACAAAGGAACAGCTTGCCTGTTTTTGACATTATCGTCAGCAACCCACCTTATGTCACGGTAGGCGAATCAAAAGCCATGAGCCCTAACGTACTGAATTTTGAACCTTCGTCAGCCCTTTTTGTGCCCGATAATGACCCCCTCGTCTTCTATAAGGCAATTAGTGATTTTGGCTCCAATCATTTGAGCTCAAACGGATCCATTTATATGGAAGCAAACGAAGAATTTGGAGGACAGGTGGCCGAGCTATTCAATACGAAAGGCTTTTCCACCGAAATAAAACAGGACATGCAGGGAAAAGACCGTATGATCAGGGCTGTGGCAAATGAACGGCGGTGAGAAATAAAATTGGTTGCGATTAACGCGTCTTTGAACAATAGAACCCGAATTTCAGTCGGGAGAAAATTGTTGGCTGCATTATCTTACGTTCGCCACCACTTTTGCCCCTGCTCTTTTTGCAGACTGCATGATGCGGAATACTTCGCCGTAATATGAAATAGTATCGGCGTTAATTACAACGGATGGCGTATCTATTGAAAGCTTTACGCGGTCAACTTCTTTCTTGATAAAACTGTCTATAAGGTTAGCCGGAACAAGCTTTTGTCCTATGTAGAATTTCTGATCCTTGTCGATGGAAACCACTATGTTTTGTTTGGCCTTTGTATCTTTTGATCCTCTCGGGTTATTCACTTTAACCACGTTCGGATTAGCCATCGTAGAAATGATCAGGAAAAACATCAGCAATATAAATATGATATCATTCAGCGAATCTGTAAATACCTCCGATTCTGTATGTAAAGTCTTTCTGAGATTCATGTATGAACTTTTACTTAGTTGGTTCCTGTAAAACATCCAAAAAATCTGCGGCCGACGCTTCCATCTTATTCGCTGTCCTCGTTATCTGTGCATGCAGGTAATTGAAGCAAAGAAAGGCGATCAACCCTATAACCAAACCCGTGATGGAAGTGATCAACTTTGTATAAATGCCCTGCGATATTACAGCGAGATTAATTTCACCGCCGGCTTCGTTGATCTGTGAAAACAGCTGCATCAGGCCCATCAGCGTACCCACAAATCCAAAAATTGGGGCGGCTCTTGAAATCACCGTGAGCATACCCATATTCTTTTCAAGCTCATACATTTCCAACTGTCCCACATTATCCATACTGTTTTCTATTGCATCGATCGGTTTACCAATGCGCTGTATTCCTTTATCTATAATACGGGCAACAGGGTTATTGGTATTTTTAGCAAAACTTCTCGCTGCAGTTACATTACCGCTCACAATATGATCACGGACAATATTCATAAAATTATCATCGATTTTAGACGCATGGCGAATAGCAATATAACGTTCAGCAAAGACATAGACCGTCAACAATAGCATAATTCCGAGAGGGATCATGATCCAGCCACCCATGTAGATAAGGTCGAAAAAGCTGATCGTTTTGCCTGTGTTTGTGGCTGCAGTTTGTTGAATAGCACGGTTAAGCGAATCACCAATCTGGAGAAGGTTAAACATAGATTATTTACTTTAAGTCCGTAAAAGTAAGGGCGGAAGAAGCCCTTTCTTTCAAATATTATCAACAGCTCTGAATAACACACGAATGAACGAAAAAAAGAATATTGCGTTGTATCAGGGGGCGAAGTTTTAGAGTTCTTTAACAGGTGATTGTCAAAAACTTGACGCGTCAAATGGAGAATCATATCTCGCTGTTAAAATAACTGTTAAGTAGCTGCTTATTGATTCGTATCACTATACCATTTGTTTTCGTTTCGTTAAATAAATTATTGAAAAAAAACAAATGATTCACACGTGGACGGCATGTGAATGTCGATTAAGCCCTACTACACTATTTGACAGACCCAGCCTGTTTTACCATCAATGCCTGGATCTGCTTCATTGTGGCTTCCATTCCCTCAGCACTACCATCCAGGAAAATAACATTTCCCTTTCCATATTCTGCAAAATTCTTAATTGCTTCTGTCCACATGCTGAATAAAATAACATTCGTGTCGAGATTGGCCTGTTTCATTTGTTCAGCCGCCTCAGTCATCCCCGTAGCCACTTCTTTCCTGAAGAGCGCCACGCCCTGGCCGCGCAACCGTGCAGCCTCTTTTTCTGCTTCGGCTGAAATCTTGATTGCGTTGCCTTCGGCTTCGGCTGATTTAGTTTTAGTAATCAGCAATGCCTGTCCTTCATTTTCTGCCGCGGCTTTGAGGTTGTTGCTCGCCACCACCTTGCTCATTGAGTCAAGAATCATTTTATCAAAAGTAATATCATTTATCTGCAGGTCCTGCAAATGATAACCCCATGTCTCAAGTGTGTGATCAATCTCACTTTTTACATATTCGACAATTTCTTTTCGTAGCCCAAGTATCTCCGCCTGTTTTTTGGTGGCAACAAACGAACGGATATTTCCTTCTATGGTCCTTATCAACGCCTGCATCAGGTCCCTGTCCGCAATGAATTTAAATGCCACCTTTTTGATGGTTTCTTCCTCTTCATTTTGCACAGAATAAAGCAACATACTCTTAAAATACACGTTTGCCTGGTCCTGTGTCACAGCCTGGAATTCCAGTTCTACAGATCGATTTTGGATAGACACTCTTTTGGAAAGCGTCTCAAGAATTGGAATCTTCATATTCAAACCCGGCCTTACGATGCGCCTATACTTTCCAAACATGGTGACGACGCCAATATAACCCTGGTTAATCGTGAAAAATGATCCGAAAAAAATAATCAAAGCAATCAATACCCACCAATACGAAGCAATAAAGTTTTGAATATCCATTTTAATAAATTTAAAGGGCGTAAAGATAATGTAAAAGGGAAGGCACGCATTTGCGCCTATTGCAAGGGGTCATCCGCTTATATAAATAAACACAACCACCCTTCTGTTTCGCTGCCGCCCCCTCGCAGTGTGGTTGTCTGCGACGGGTCTTGATTCTCCCCATGCCCTCGCAATAATCCTGTTGGGCTTAACAAATGTTCTCGATGCAAAATAATTCAGCACGGTTTGTACCCTGGCTGAAGAAAGTTGATTGTTCATGTCTTCTGTACCTCTGTTGTCCGTATGTCCTTCAACAATGACAGAATCAATCTTTCCTCCGCGCGTCCTGTTGCAAAAGCTGTCTAACAACAAATAACTTTCCCGATGGAGGTCAGCCTTACCCGATTCAAACAAAACTTCCTGTAATACTAATGTATCGACCCATGGAGTTTTTTTGACTTCACGAACGCCCGGAATAGGATCATACTTCCTGTTGGCGATGATCTTTTTCCTCAAGAAATCGTGTCGTTCATCCTGGTCATATATTTCTGCCATTGTCGTTTGCCAGTCACTGCACAAACCTTCCCCCGGATCCAACGGCACAAGGGACACGGCATCTATGAAAACCAAAAAATGAGGATCAATAGAGCTGCTTGCATATCCCTTTATGTCGGCTTTCGAAAAATTACCAATAGTTATGAAGGCCTCATTGCCTTCTGCAGTGTAATCAAATAAAACCCGTTGCCACCCATTATCTGACCTTAGTTGCGTGTTACTTTCCTTTAGGTAAAATGATGGTTGAACAGTCTGCAGTGGTCGCCGGTCAAACAAGAAATCTTCTTCTGAAATAAGTACGCCAATGCTGTCTAGAATAGGATAAGGCGACCTTACATAAAATTCAAGCCTGTATTTGTTTTGTTTTTGCAGCCTGCAAAGGAACTGGCTTCGAATAAATGTCCGCTTATAGGATTTTTTGCCGTTCCCGGCTTCCAGTGACAGGCAGTGGACGCCCTCGTATGCCTTTGCCGGATCCTTGGGGTAATTGTGGTAACCGTCGTCATTAGTAAGCCAGGCCTCAGGAGCGCAATTCACCTTATATTCCGTACAGATGTTTTCCTCTTCGAAATTCCCATTTAGTAAAAGGCTCTGTGAAAATGAAGGGGATGAAGACAGATTAAGAACGGAGATAATTGAACAACTAATCAGCAAACGGATCAGAGGCAGTTTCATTTATATATTCCGTTGCAGGCTATGACACAAGCAAACGTCGCCATAAAGGTCCTTAATTTTCGAATCTTTCTGATGGGGCGGTTTTAATCAGCTTTTTTCCTCCCAGATTTGTATAAGGTGCACCATAGTTTCCACAGCCTTGTTCATGTCCTGCACACTGATGAATTCAAGTTTTGAATGTATGGCCTGCTCACCCGCGAATAAATTAGGACAGGGCAATCCCATATAAGAAAGGCGGCTCCCGTCCGTACCTCCGCGAATACTTTCCATTTTTAACTGCAGACCGGCCCTTTGAATGGCTTCTTTTGCATATTCCACCACGCTGGGATGTCCATCAAGAATTTCCTTCATGTTCCGGTATTGTTCGGTTACGGCGAATTCAAAACGTGCACCCGGTTGCGACCGAACGGTTTCTTCGATGAGTGTATAAAGAAAATCCTCTTTCTTTTTTAGCCCCGGGGTTTCAAAATCACGAACTATAAATTCGATAGTACATTTTTCAGCAATACCATCAACATGGACCGGATGAATAAACCCTCTTCTGCCTTCCGTGCTTTCCGGAGCCAACCGGTCTTTTGGTAAAGCATCCAATATCCGGCCTGCAATCTTCATGGCATTGATCATTTTCCCTTTTGCATACCCGGGATGCGCGATGACGCCATGAATAATCACCTGCACTCCGTCTGCACTGAATGTTTCGTCTTCGAGACTTCCGGCACCACCTCCATCCAAAGTATAACCATAGTCTGCTCCCAGTTCTTTAATATCGACGTGGGTCACGCCTTTACCAACCTCTTCATCAGGTGTAAACAAAATTTTTATTTCACCGTGTTTAATATGCTTATTGTTTTGAAGAAAATTAGCGAGGTCCATTATCTCCGCCACACCCGCTTTGTCATCAGCGCCCAATAAGGTTGTGCCTGATGCCGTGATGATATCATTACCGATTTGTGTTTCGAGGTAAGGATAATCTTGCATACGTAGTACCTGTTTAGGGTCATCCGGTAACACGATGTCGTCGCCCCTGTAATTCCGGTGCATTATGGGTTTTACATTCGCACCGCTGCAATCCGGAGCCGTATCCACGTGGGCACAAAAGCATATAACAGGAACTTTTTTGACTGTTGTGGCGGCAATGGTGGCGTACACATATCCCCATTTGTCCATATTAACTTTCGCAACCCCTATTTGTTTCAATTCATCTACCAGTAAGCTGCTAAGTACTTTCTGTTTGTCTGTGCTGGGAAACGAGCAAGATTGAGGATCGCTCTGAGTATCGATTTGAACATATCTTAAGAATCGTTCCGAAGCAGTAAATTGGTACTTCTCAAACATATACTCTGTTTATAGGGGCATCGAATATACAGGAAAAAAGATCAATACTCAACTGGCAATTGGAATGGACAATGGGAAATTGGCATCAGGTACGTAAAATAAAATAGTCCATAGCAGTCTATGAACTATCGATGTATATACCATTGTATTTTACTAGGGCATTATGATCAGGGGACTTCCTCCTACAATCTCCATTAATTCCAAATCGAAAATCAGGTCCTTGCCTGCAAGAGGGTGATTTGCATCAAGCACAACTGCGTCTTCCTTTATCTGTGTCACAACAACCTCGAATTGTTGGCCCTGCCCGTCGTTCATTGCCAGTGCCATCCCTACTTCCACTTCCATGTCCTGGGGAAAACGATTCCTGGGCATATCAATGATCATCTCGGGATTCTTTGGTCCATATGCTTCGTTAAAAGGAATAGTGATCGTTTTCTTCTCACCTACCGACATGCCTGTTACACCATCGTCAAAACCTTTTATCACCATACCACAACCTACTTCAAATTCCAGTGGTTCTCTACCTTCCGACTTATCAAAAGTTTCACCATTTGTTAATCGTCCGTGATAATGTACCTTAACCCTATCACCACTTTTTACTCGTTGCATTTAATTTTTTATTATTATTAAAAGTTTTTTAGGTTTAGACGGGCTGCAAGGTAAGGTCTTTTATTCATGCAGCCATTAAATATTTCCCCGCGTCTGACTCTTAAATTGCATTATTTTGAGTGAAACAATAACCATGAAGAATTGCATATTCGTCGCTTTTTCCATTTTGTTAATTGTTTCCTGTAAAGCACAGAAAAATGCGCAACAGGATACTGAAAACATACCACGAATTACACCAGCCGCCGAACGAATCAGTGAATATGTTCCTCTTTTAAAAGGAAAGCGGGTTGGTCTGTTTGCAAACCAGACTTCCACCGTAGGTCATCGCCATCTTGCTGATACGCTTCGTAATCTTGGTGTCGATATTCGTATAATTTTCGGACCAGAACATGGCTTCAGGGGCACAGCGGATGCAGGGGAAAAAGTAGGAAATTATATTGACAAGGAAACAGGCATACAGGTAATATCACTTTACGGCGCAAAAAGAAAGCCTTCAGCAGAAGAACTGGAAAAAGTGGATATACTGGTCTTCGATATCCAGGATGTAGGTGTGAGATTTTACACTTATATCTCTTCTCTCGAAGAATTTATGGAAGCGGCATTTGAAAATGGTAAACCGCTCATACTGCTCGACAGGCCCGACCCCAATGGACACTACGTAGATGGACCTGTGCTGGATAAAAAGTACAAGTCATTTATAGGCATGCAATCTGTTCCCGTTGTTTATGGTATGACGATCGGTGAATATGCAATGATGATCGCAGGTGAAAGGTGGTTAAATGAAAAAGCGAACAACAAATATGATTACTACCGCAATTCTAAGCCAACCAGCGATACCCCTTTTTATTTCCAGGTGATCAAATGCGATAATTATACCCATAAAAGCAAATATGTGCTGCCTGTAAGACCTTCACCTAATTTGCCTTCCATCCAATCCATTTATCTCTATCCCTCTACTTGTTTTTTTGAAGGCACGGTACTTAGTGAAGGCAGGGGGACCAGCAGACCATTCCAGGTATTTGGTCACCCATCCCTGCCAAAGAATTTGTATGCATTCACTCCCAACCCTAATGAAGGTGCTAAGAGTTCAAAGTTGTATGGACAGGTTTGTTATGGATGGGATTTAGGCGGCACTCCCGAAGAAGTTCTGAAAAAGGTAGACAACAGGATACAATTAAAATGGTTATTGGATGCATATCAACTCTTTCCTGGTAAAGACAGTTTTTTTATCATTCCAAAATCAGGCAAGATGGAAGAGTCATTCTTTAACAGGCTTGCCGGCAATAACGAGCTTTGGCAGCAGGTCAAATCCGGACAATCTGAAGATGAAATTCGAAAAAGCTGGGAACCGGCTTTGAGTAATTTTAAAAAGATTCGTAAAAAATATTTGTTGTACCCCGACTTTGAGTGATACTGTGGCGAACGATCGAAAAACATCCTGTGATTTTGTTCCCGCGCGTTGCTATTCATGTTTGAGATAACTTCGCGGCCATGCTCGAATTTCAACTTAAGAATAAGGAAACAGGTCCCGCCACATTTAACATGGCGCTTTTTAGTCTGCGAATTGTGTTTATGGGAACGCCGGAATTTGCGGTTGCTTCATTGGACGCGCTGATAAAAGCCGGGTACAATATCGTGGGTGTAGTTACTGCGCCCGATAAACCCGCCGGCAGAGGAATGAAGATGAACGAAAGTGCTGTAAAAAAATATGCGACAGAACATGGCTTAAAAGTGTTACAGCCGGAAAAATTGCGGAACCCTGATTTTTTAGAAGAACTGAAATCTCTGAACGCCGATCTCCAGGTTGTTGTAGCCTTCCGCATGTTACCCGAAGTGGTATGGAATATGCCTCGCATGGGGACCATCAACCTCCATGGAAGTTTGCTGCCACAATACAGGGGCGCTGCTCCAATAAACTGGGCTGTAATGAATGGAGAAACGTCAACAGGAGTTACAACATTTAAACTAAAACAGGAGATCGATACCGGAAATCTTTTATTGCAGGAAAGCTTCCCAATAGGAGAAGATGAAAGTGCCGGCGAAGTACACGACAGAATGAAAGACATTGGTGCACAGCTGCTGGTCAAAACCGTAAAAGGTCTTGTTGAGGGCACATTAAAGGAAACACCGCAGGCGCCATTAGTGAGCAGTGACGGTTCCGAAACTGAGTTAAAACATGCTCCCAAAATTTTCGCAGAAACATGTAAAATTGATTTTAGCAAATCAGTTGACGAGGTGCATAACCTGGTACGCGGTCTCTCTCCTTTTCCCGGAGCCTTTACTTACCTGGATGGGAAGATGATCAAAATATTAAAAGGGAAAAAGGAAATCACGGAACGGAAGCCCCCGCAAGGACAAATTGAATCAGACAATAAAACATTCTTAAAATTTCCCTGTGCAGACGGGTATATTCATGTGCTCGAAATACAGTTGGAAGGTAAACGAAGGATGAAGATTGAAGAGTTCTTACGTGGATATAAATTTACTTAACCGGTTCATTCATCTCGCAACCTCACCCTCTAATAATTAACTTTTAAGGTGAACTTATCTATATCGGGAATTCCTAATGATGATGCTGCTGCATTACTAATGCGAACATCGAGTCCCTGGTTTTGTCGAATTCCGTTCATTTCGCCGAGGACTTTCGCATAAATGGCTTTGTTATTATCCGGGTTTGTGACCTTAACAATCGTGCCTGTTGCAACACCATCTATCAATAAGTAATACTTTGCATCCTCCCACCCGCTTGTTGTTTTAAATACTCCTGACGTAACGGTAGCATTTTTCGAAACAGGCGCGACTTTTACCTGTTGATCAAATGATTTCTTGAAATAACCCTGGTCGCCACTAAAGGCTGCTGTTTCTGGTTTGACAGCGGCAGGATCAATATTATTGGCCGTGTTTTTTGTTTCGGTGGTATTTACCTGTTCCTTCGGTGCATCAGATTTTACTACCGCTTTTTGATCAGGCGTTTGTTCTTTTGTTACAGTCTTTACATCAGTTGGTTGAGGTTTTACCGGCGGCTTTTCGGCCGGCTTTTCAGTCTTCACTGTAGTCTTTTCATCGTTGACGACGCTCGATTGTTTTGGAGGATTCGTAGCGGATGTTGTCGATGTCGATCCGGACACAGTCAAAAATCCTATTATCAATTTGGTGCCTGCAGGAGGGTTATCATTGCTCAGGGCATTCCAGTTCCGAAGATCTTTGAGAGAAACTTTATTGTTTGCATTGCTGACTTTGGTCAATCCCTCGTTTTCCGAAACAGTATAATAAACGGGCTGACCTTTTTTTGTTTTTTGAGTAAAATTGGTATCCGAAAGCGGAATTTGGATGATCTGCCCGATTTCGAGTCCCTTGTTCAGCTCAATCTGGTTAAATGCGGCTATGTGCTTTGGGTGGACACTATACAAACGACCGATTGCATACAGCCCTTCTTTGGGAGCCACGCTGTGTTCTATATAAAGCCCCTTGCTTCCTCTTTTTACCATTAATTGACCCGTTTGCGCACTTGCATCAATCAATATGGCAATTGCCGAAAAAGTCAAAAGAAACAGTTTCTTCATGATAAAGATTTTTTTTACTCACAAGGATGTAGGATTTGGCTAGTGATTTATTAGTCTTTTAGGATTCGTAACTCTTTAGGATAATAGTTATTGATGCGGTTGGACAAGGCGTTTACCCACCCTAAGGTGTGATTTTCAAAATTTACCAGGTACCACCCCTTCTGCACGCTATCAACGCTTAAATCCTTTCTTTTGAGATAAGCAATTGCCTGTTCATAGGTCAACTTGATACTATTTAATGAGTTACTTTTTATCAAACTCATGGCCAGGGCGTGGTCGGGAACAAATTTTTCCCGCAAGATTGCACCAAGAATCGTTCCTGAATACGCAACGCGCAGGCGATTTAATAAGAAATTAAAATCTTTTGACAGGTATTCCGGCCATGCATACACTCTTTCCTGGCTCTTGACCAGTTTCCGGCCTTCTACAACCGCCCATTTTTCAATAATTTCAGTTTCCTTTTTTGATGCAAATGCAGGCGCCTTTGGATATTTTAGCGGTGATGTATTGTCGTTATCGGATTTCTTAAGGCAGGAAATAAAAAATCCTTCTCCTTTCAGCTTGTGAGGCCAAAATCGATAGCCGTTGCTGATTTCAGTTATTCTCCAGCGAGCATCAATCGACAATGGACAATAGATCGCGGGCATTTCTTTGAGCATCCATTCAACGATTGCCTCATCCTCATCTGTTGAATAAGAACAAGTAGAATAAATCAATAAGCCATCTTTTTTTAAAGCCTTCCACACATCGGCCACAATCCTTTGCTGGCGGAGCGAACAAAGTTGCACGTGATTCAAACTCCATTCTTCAATTGCGCCAGGCTCTCGCCGGAACAGGCCACTGCCACTGCAAGGAGCATCCACGACAATAACGTCAAAATAACCTTCGAGTGTTTCAAAATCCTTCGGATCGTTATTCGTGACCATCACATTTTCACAACCCCATTTGATAATGTTATCCTTTAAAATGCTGGCTCGTGACCGAATCACATCGTTGCTCACAAGCAAACTCTCCGCGGAAAT
>Ga0157380_10003595_pt1 | contig 10659 bp, 8 predicted proteins | sample S35metaG_FD_119757 | JGI IMG/M metagenome (GOLD analysis project Ga0157380, IMG submission 119757) | Switchgrass rhizosphere microbial communities from Kellogg Biological Station, Michigan, USA - S3-5 metaG | ecosystem: Host-associated > Plants > Roots > Rhizosphere > Soil | place: USA: Michigan...
ACTCGTGGCCATCCGCTACCGCGGACGGTACTGAATACCCACTTGATCAGAGGTTCCTGAAGCATATCGGACATTTGTTGAGCTATTTCTGGAAGGTTGAGCCTCGCCGCACGTCAACGACAAGCTGAAGTGTATCGGACATTGGTTCAGACCATGGCAAAGGATCAGAAGTTTTCGGCCAAAATCGTCGAGGCGCTGCGAAAGGCGAAGATCATTGGCGTGCGCTCGGGAAGTGAGCATCGCTACACCGGAGTCTGGGTTGTAGTCGTCGGCAACAGAGTCTTTGCTCGTTCGTGGAGCGACAAACCAACTGGTTGGTTCCGCGCTTTCAAGAAAGAACCAAAGGGAGCTGTTCAAGTTGAGAAGATTGAAATTCCCGTACAAGCGAAGCAAGTGCGCAGTTCGCGCATTCTCGATTCAGTGACCGAGGCTTTCGCCGAGAAGTACAACACCAAAGGATCACTAAAATGGGTTGAGGGCTTCGCTGAACCGGAACGAACAGCCAACACTGTCGAGTTTAAACCCAGGTGAAGGTCGGTCTCGCACGAGATAACTTTGCTTCAAAGGTCGCTTTGGGTAATAACGAGTTTTGTGTTGGTTCGTGTGACTTTTGAGGGAAAGCCGCGCAAGACTTGTTTCTCGCCGGCTTTCTTCGCATTGAAATATTCTCTGCGTAACTCCGCGACCGCTGCGTCTCTGCGTTTTTCACAAACGATGCCAAAACTTCAAGAAACCTGAATCCGGGCGGCGTTTAGGACTCAGGTTTAGTGAGTGTTCGGTAGGGATCGAGTCAAACGCAGAGAACGCGGAGACGCATCAGAGAACGCTGAGAGACTGGCTTGGTTTGGCTCAAAAAGATATGATGCTCCGCGCCCGGAATCGACGACGAACTAAGTGGACGGAATCTCCCCCATCACACATCTGTCGCACTATCCAATTCTCGCCAAACTCGGCGCCCGCCGAATCGTTGAGGCATACTTGGCCCACGACACCACGAAGCGCGCCCACAGAGCCCTAACCAAAAACCTAATAGCGAGAAAACTAGTAGCCGTTCTTATTTCACTTGTCTTGTCCTCCCTTAGTTTCGGTCAAGGCAACAACAACGACTTCAAAGTGTTTTGGGGGAAATTCAAGACCGCCGTTATCAATTCAGATAAGAATGCGGTTGCCAGTCTTTCAAAGTTTCCGATTGGAATGTCGTACGGCATTCGTAGCATCAAGACAAAAGCTGACTTAATTCGTCGCTACAAAGAAGTCTTCAACCAACAAACTGATGCCGCCAAATGTTTCGCGACGAAGGAACCGGAGAAGGATTCAACTAACTCGCGCAAGTACTCCGTTGCCTGTCCGGATGCTGCGGGAAATGAAGTTGTGATTTATGAATTCGAGCGCGGCGCTGGTGGCTGGAAGTTTGTGCGCCTCGATAACATTAATGAATGAGCGTCTTGTTGAATAAAACGATGAGGAGCGATTGATACGATGGCAAAACCTTCGAAGTTAGCCCACGTGGTTTATATGACCCGGCGTTTTGATGAAATGCTTTCATGGTACAAAACCGTATTCGAAGCCAGGGTGCAGTGTGAGAACCCCGCGTTCGCCTTCCTCACTTACGACGACGAGCACCATCGCTTCGCTTTTGTAAATATGTCTGTTTTCAATCCGGATGGAGTCGAGATGGATGCAACCTCGAAAGTCGGGGTAAACCACGTTGGGTACACCTTCTCGAGCCCGGGCGAGCTCCTGGAAAACTACGAACGCCTCAAAAAAGCCGGCATCACGCCTTACTGGCGAGTGCATCACGGCGTGACGCTCTCTGTTTATTACCGCGACCCGGATGGCAATCGAATGGAGTTTCAAGTCGATTGCTGCGCTAACGCTGATGAAGCCCACGCTTACATGCACAGCGATGCATTCGCCGCAAATCCAGTCGGCGTGGAAATTGATCCTGATGTTTTGTTGGTCCAGTACCGGAGTGGTGCTTCAGCCGAACAACTCCTGGCGATGCCTGTCGGCCCACCAGCGCCCATCCCGGCTGAACACGGCATGTAACGAAAGACCAATGAAACGTTGTCCACTGGTTAATCGCGTTGAGAACGACGCAATTGCCCCTCAGGATGTGAGAATGGACCAACAACAGATCGAATTAAGAATTCGTACGATGCGCACTCTTTGGATCGCTCTGATGTTGAGCTTTGGAATGTATTACGTATTTACGATTATTGCGGAACGAGGGGGACACGCGACTCCCAACAACACGCTGTTCCTCGTGATGCTGGCGATTGGGTTCACAACAACACTCCTGTCTTTTCCAATCAAAAACAGATTTCTAACCAAGGCCACAGATCAACAAAACGTGCCACTGGTACAACAAGGATATGTAATGGCCTGGGCGCTCTGCGAAGTCTCCGCGGTGCTGGGAATGGTTGATTTCTTCGTTACTGGTAATCGCTACTATTACAGTCTGTTCATTCTTGGTGCGTGCGGACAGTTGCTTCATTTTCCACGCCGCGAACATGTCATTAACGCTTCCTTTCAGAGTCGATAAAATTCACACAACAACAGGTTACTCAGCAATGTTGATCTCATCGAACACACGGCACGATTCAAGAAACTTCTTCATAGGATGAACCCATCAAACTAGCGCTTTCAAAAAGTGACCCCGTGAAGTTAAGTTAAGGTGAAGCGGGCAAACCTATCGCCGCTAACCGGGAGAACACGACCACCCCCAGCGCAAACGACGTCTTACACAAAAGGAGTTAACGTGAGGATACAAGTAATACTTCTTGTTTCTTTCTTCCTGTTTGCTTCGCTCTTCGGGTGTGGAAATCTGGGCCGGAAGAACAATGCTGCCACTGAAGCCGAGGCGACAGCAGAAAAAGAGCGAAACGTTAAGCTCGAAAAATGCGGTCAGGAAAAACAATCTCTCGCTCAACTTGATGCCGATGTGGATAACCTCGCGCGTCTACCTTCGAAGACGCAACTCACGTCCGAACCGTATCTCAAAGGGAAGCTGTTCGTTGTTGAAACGCGGGACAAACAGAATTACGCTAGTGATACGTCTGGTCCAGGTTGTCGCATGTCAAAAGACTGTAGCCGTGATGCGGGTTGCTCGCCGACGAGTTTTGATAAGTTTACTGATGTTCGCGCGCGGAGTATCGCTGAGGTTGGTACTGTTGCACTGATCGAGTGTCGCAAGATCAAGCATGGTGAATTCGTTAAGACGGGATCGAGTTCCGGCGAGAAGATTCCTGGCTACGACATTTCCTGCAATCTGACTCTGGTGGATCGAAGCATACCGGCAGTAATTTACAAGAAGACTTTCGATTCCAAGCTCTTGATGGTAGAAGACCAAACCAGCGTCGCGCTCACGGGTACTAAAGAGTTGGTTGCACGCACACCAACTTCCGAGATGGACGAGTTCTTACTTAAGCTGCCGCGTCGTTAGGGCGTCGGACTAGTCCCTCTCCCCGAGGGGAAACAGAATCAATGACGCATGCGATTGCCGGAATAGTATTCAATTTCTTGAGGGAGCGATGCGAAAGCCGCAAGAGAACCCGGCAGCTTACAAACAATATCCCTGAGAGACTGAGGAAGCACAGAGAAAGTAAGGTAAGAATCCTGCCCTAAGTCAGGAGGATGTACAGCTCATGAGAATGAACAGGCTGCTGATCGTTTTGTCTATGCTCACTGCCTTCTCCGTTAGTTCATTGGCGCAAGACAAGCCTTGTCCAACAGCTTCGAAGTTTGGACCAGATGATCAAATCGGCAACGTCAACTACATTACCCCAGCGAAAACACTTGCCGCTTCTAAGCTCGTCACCAAAGGGCGGGCTTATCGTCTCGGGGTAGAGACAAACAAAGACACACCTGCCTACGGCACGCGATCATTTCATATCATCGTGCTGCAACCTGCTCAGGCAGCCGGCGCTACGATCGGTCCAAACAAGACCACTTACAACGACGACATAATCAACGGCTGGGTTGGGGTTGGTTCACAGATCGACGGGTTTGGTCACCTCGGCATTGATGGTCTCTACTTCAATTGCAACCGCGCGGCTGAGTTCACCGCGCCAGATGGTCTTAAGAAACTGGGTATAGAACACGTACCGGCTATTGCGACGCGTGGTGTGTTGCTTGATATGGCCGGCTACTTCAACACTGAAATCGTGAAAGAGGGTACGGCATTCAACCGCGCGGAAATCGAAGGCGCTATGAAGAAACAAGGTATCCGCTCGATTGAGCAAGGTGACGTCGTACTTTTCTACACCGGTTGGCAGAAGCTCTCCGGAAAAGATAACCAGCGCTTCATTTCAGTGAATCCTGGCCTTGGTCGTGAAGGAGCGCGTTATCTTGCCTCACTCGGGGTCGCAATGATCGGATCCGACACGGCAAACTTTGAAGTGCTTCCGTTTGAAAAAGGCGCGGGCGTCTATGAGGTTCATCAGATTCTGTTGGCATTGAATGGCATCCATATCCTCGAGAACATGAACACCGAAGAGATGGTGAAAGACCAGGCCTGGGAATTCCTGTTTACACTTGGTCCACCTCGTATCACTGGTGGAGTGCAAGCGATCATCAATCCGATTGCGATCAAATAATCTAGCCGATTACGGCTTTTCCTTACCGCGTCTGGCGCCGCGTTCGAGCAGAAATGCGGCGACCGCCCGGCTTTTCTCGCTGGAACGTGTGTACATCTCGGCCTCGTCGAGCGCCGTATGACCAGTCTGATCTTGTGCGTTGAGTTCGGCGCCTGCGTCGAGTAACAACTTCACAAGTTCAAGATCGGCACTGCTTGCAGCTTGCATGAGCGGGGTGTACTTCGTCGCAGTTGACAGTAGATTCGGATTCACACCGCGCGTGAGCAGCAACTTCACCATCTCAACCCGCGAGTTGATGACCGCGACACGCAGAGCCTCTGGCAGCACGGTTGCGCCCAGCGGATGGTTCACGTAAGCAGCAACCAGCCGTTCAAAGTCCTTAATGTCATTACGTTCGATTACGTCGCTGAATGCTTCATCGGCATAGTCTTCAGCGTTTTCTTTGTAGTCGACCGGTTCTTGGTCACGCTCGCTCTCCTTCGCACCCGCAGCCTTCAGAAGTCCCGCGATCTCCTCACGTCTAGGTCGAGTCTTCTCTATCCATTCGACTATCGCTGACTGTTGTCGCGAAAGCGCAGGTACGGGAGTCGATTTCGCTCGTTGGTATTCACTCTCTAAGTCACGCAAGACGTCGAGAATTGGAGACTCTTTCTCTATTACTGCGCCGTGGGCCATCAAGGCTTTGACCATTTCGAGGTTAGCACCCATGGTTGCGTACATTAGGGCCGACTCGCTGACGTCACATTTCGCCACGACGTTTACATCGACGCCTCGCGCCAGGAGCATTCGCGCGATTTCGAGGTAATCCTGCGCTGGTGCATCGGGTTGGAACGCCTCGGACTTTGAGATTGCTTCGAAAGGCTCTTCGCTGAACATCGCGCCTCTAATCGCTTCCATCAAAGCGCTATCGCCGTGATCACTGTCACAAATCACATCCGCTTTAGCGCCGGCTTCGAGCAATGTCTGAGCGATCTCTTTGCGGCCGAACAACGCGGCACGGCACAGCGGCGTTGCGTCGCCCGAACCGACATCATTCAGTTCGGCACCGGCGTTTATCAGAAGTCGGACCAACGTCGCGCTCTTGGTTTCCGCCGCAATAGTCAACAAGGGCAATCCCCTTTCATCGACTGCATTCGCATTGCCGCCGCTACCGACGAACGCTGTTACGCAAGCGACGTCTCCACTCCTGACGCATTTAATGATCTTTGGACCGGCGGTGGGCGCCGACTTTTCTTGAGCTTGAATCACGTCTCTGGCTCCGCACATGACGAGCCCTGTAAGAAACACCGCGCGAAGAATGGCCTTCTTTGAAAATCTCAATGGTTTCGGTGACCTCCGGCCATCCCATATGCGATCACCGTACCGAACCGGATTCAAATAGCGACCTGAAGCATCCGCTGTTGAAACATCGATTTCCGTGGCTTTCTCTTTTCACTGAGTTGCCCAACTGGGCGCCATCGAGAGACCCGCCTGCAGTGTTCGTGTTGCAGCTGCAGTCTTTTTAGGGCCTTGCTCACGACTGAAGAGTCTAGCTTCCGTCGCCCTTTGCAGGATAAGATGAGCCCTTTTTGAATGACACCTTCAGCTCCCACAAAACTCGGTCATTACAAAATCCACTCGCAGATCGGCGAGGGTGGAATGGGAAAGGTCTACCTCGCAGAGGACACAAGCGGGTCGGATCGTCTCGTAGCCATTAAGCTCTTACCGCCCGATATCGCTTCTGATCCGAGAAGGCTGCGGCGGTTCCTCCAGGAAGCAAAAACCGTTTCCTCGTTAAATCATCCGAATCTCCTGACCTTTTATGATTTTGGTCAACAAGGTGGCACGCTTTTCATCGCAACTGAGTACGTCGAGGGAGTCACGCTTCGCGAGTACGTGCGTAATCATAAGATGTCTCTACGCGCAGTGCTTGATATCGCGATTCAAATCGCCGAAGCGCTGGACGCTGCGCACAACTCATTCGTCGCGCACCGTGACATAAAACCAGAAAACATCGTCGTGCGTGAGCAGGATGCGGTAGTAAAAGTTCTCGACTTCGGGTTGGCACGGGCAGCGACGAGATCGATACCGGACACTCCACCAGGAGTGGTGCTGGGGACAGTAAGTTATATGTCACCCGAACAGTCCGACTCTGCGAAGGGCGTGGACTATCGCACGGACATCTGGAGTGTTGGTGTGGTCCTGTATGAAATGATTGCCGGGCGCGTGCCATTCGAAGGAAAGGATGTGCACCGACAAATCATTGCCATTCAGGAGCAAGAGCCATTACCACTATCAACCTTTGCTGAAGGACTGCCCGAACGTCTTGAAGAGATTGTCGCGAAAGCACTCGCCAAGAATCCTGACGACCGGTATCAATCAGCCAGAGACTTGTTAACCGACTTACGCGATTTAAGAAGCAAGTTGGAAGTTGACGTCGATATCGTTCGAACGGTCCCCCCTGACTTTCCCATTGCCACAACGAGCGGCGACCACGAGGGACCAATACCTAGATCGGTTGCGCCCGGAGCTTATCCTCAGTCGAGTGCGGAATACATAGTCAATCAAGTCAAGGTACACAAACGGGCCGCGGTCATAATCGTGGCGGTCGTCTTGTTAGCCGGAGCAATCGCGCTGACCTGGTATTTGACACATCGGCGGGCCGCGCTTCTAACTGACAAGGACACGATCTTGTTGACCGAATTCGACAACCAGACCGGTGAGGAGGTTTTCGATAAGACACTGAGACAAGGATTAGCTGTACAACTGCAGCAGTCGCCGTTTCTCGACATCTTTCCTGACCAGCGCATTCGCGCAACGTTGCAACTCATGAGTCTGTCGCCAGACGAACGCGTGACGCGCGAGCGTGCGCGCGAGATTTGTCAACGGCAGGGATTAAAAGCGTTCATTGCTGGAAACATCGTGAAATTCGACCGTAACTATTCGATTACTCTTGAGGCACTGAATGGCCAAACGGGTGACTCACTGGCGCTGGTCCAGGTCGAGGCTGAAGGAAAAGATCAAGTACTCAAAGCTCTCTCTCGTGCGGCCAGCGAGATGCGGGAGAAGTTAGGTGAATCTTTGAGTTCGATTCAAAAGTTCGACGCGAAGCTCGAAGTCACAACCGGATCATTGGACGCACTCAAGGAATATGCTTTGGGTAGAAGCGAACAGGACAAGGGGCAGTTCTTAAAGGCCATCGCGTTTTACAAAAGTGCAACGGAGAAAGATCCCAATTTCGCGGTGGCCTGGTTGGGTCTCGCACTCCAGTACAGCAATACGAGTCAACCGGGGCTTGCCGCCGAGAATGCAGAGAAATCCTTCAACCTGCGCGAGCACGCGAGCGAGGCGGAGCGCGCGCGCATAACCTACTTTTATTATCAAATTGCGACTGGGGAGTTGGAGAAGGCTATCGAGGAGCAGGAGGCGTACGCGCGCAACTATCCGCGAGAAGCACGTGGCCCAGGCAATTTGGGAAACCTCTATTCGTCCATAGGCCAATTTGATAAAGCGGTAGCTGCGACAAGTGAGGCATTGCGCCTGAATCCAAACACCGCGATCTGGCCCGGTAACCTCGCCGAGGCTTTATTGGGGTTGAACCGATTCGCTGAAGCGAAAGATGTTTGCGAACGCGCTCTCGCGCAGAAGCTAGATAGCACCAGCATTCGTGAACGCCTCTATGCCGTTGCTTTTGTGAACAACGACGCACGTGCGCTGCTGGAACAGATCACCTGGGCGACTGGAAGAGCAGACGAATATCGAGCAGTCAATTGGCAAACGCAAACAGCCTCATTCACAGGCGAGTGGCGGAAGTCGGAGGAACAGCTGCGTCGGGCAACGGAGCTTGCCCTGCGCTCGCAGGCAAAAGAGGTTGCTGCGAGTTACACGGCGGATGGGGCAGTGCGCGCCGCCTGGCTGGGTCTGACTTCACAAGCCACTACGATGGCGGACTCGGCGTTAAAGATCGAAAGGAATCGCAGGGTGCTCACCAGCGCTGCGCTCGCGTTCGCGCTGAACGGTGATGCTTATCGCGCGCACTCGCTCATTGCAGAACTGGAACAGAGATTTCCTAAAGACACACGCGTTAACCAACTGTGGGTACCGGAGATTAAAGCTGCGCTTGAGCTGCACAAAGGCAATGGCCAAACAGTCATCGATTTGCTGGAACCAGCGCGCCGCTACGAACCCGCTGCCGAGTTCGTACCCCAAACTTTGCGCGTGATGGCCTACCTGAAACTGAACAAGGGAGCAGAAGCGGCGGCTGAAGCTCGTAAAATCCTCGACCACCGAGGCGAAGCACCGTTGTCACTACTGTGGCCGCTGGCCCAACTGCAGGTTGCGAGAGCATCAGTGATGCAGGGCGATACTACTAAGGCACGGCAGTCGTACCAGGATTTCTTCGCTTTGTGGAAAAGTGCAGATCAGGATATTCCGATCTTAATTGAAGCTAACAAGGAATTTGAAAAGCTGAAATGACACGTCAGGAACCTCCGCGATCTCTGCGTCCTCTGCGTTCCACCTTGCCACGTTGCATACACTCAACAAACATGGTTCGGTGTTTCTCGTTTGTTGAGGGTCGTCAAGGTTGCAAGGTGGAACGCAGAGGACGCAGAGACGCAAAGATCGCGGAGGGTTGCAGAAAGTTGATGCCTAAGGCGAGATTGAATGAAATGATGAGGACGAACGATCAAACGAAATCGCCACGCTTTCTTCCTTCATCCCTCATCCTTCATCCTTTGCTGATTTCTCTGTTGCTGACCTTTACGATCTTCGTATCGGGTCAGCGCCCTCCAGCTGCGACAACCCGTCGGCCAAACATCGTCTTCATCCTTGTCGACGATCTGCGTTGGGATGAATTGGGAATTGCCGGACATCCGTACATCAAAACACCAGGCATCGATCGCATTGGCAAAGACGGAGCGTTTTTTCGTAACGCCTTCATGACGACTCCGCTTTGCTCGCCGTCGCGCGCAAGCTTTCTAACAGGACAATACGCGCATACGCACGGAATCATCGACAACGTTGATCGTTCCGCCGCCAGTCATCGGCTGACAACGTTTCCTTTACTGCTACAACGTTCAGGATATGAGACTGCCTTTGTGGGCAAGTGGCATATGGGAAACGACGACTCGCCACGACCTGGATTCGATCGCTGGGTAAGTTTCAAAGGCCAGGGCACGTACATCAATCCAGACTTCAACGAAGACGGTGTCTCAATAAAACGCACCGGCTACATTACTGATATTCTCAACGGCTATGCAGTCGACTTCATAAAACGCCAGCATCAGAAACCGTTCCTTGTTTACCTTGCGCACAAAGCGATCCATCCAGAAGTCACGCAGCGCGATGATGGTAGCGTAAATCTCGCCGACGCTGAGTTGTTCGTCCCTGCAGAACGTCACCGAAAACTGTATGAAGGCGCGCCAATTCCACGCAGACCAAACTACAAACGCACGCCGGCGGGCAAACCTTCGTTAGAACGCCGGATTGGTGACTTGCCGCCACTTGGACCAGGCACTGCGACAAGTGACAAGTCGATCCTTGACCGGCAGAGATCGCTAATGGCAATTGAAGACGGCGTCAGCCAAATCTTCGAAGCCCTGAAAGACAGCGGGCAGCTCGACAACACGATCATCGTATTCGCTAGTGATAACGGCTACTTTTATGGTGAACACGGTTTGAGCGTGGAGCGGCGACTGGCCTATGAAGAGTCCATTCGGATGCCGCTGCTTGTCCGCTATCCAAAAGCGATAAAGCCGGGCACAGTGCGCGACGAGTTGGTGCTGAACATTGATCTGGCTCCCACGCTGCTCGAACTCGCAGGCGTGACAGTGCCAACCACGATGCAGGGACATTCGCTGGTGCCGCTACTCAAAGATGCACAATCTTCATGGCGCAACTCATTTTTAGTTGAGTACTACTCCGACAAGGTTTTCCCGCGTGTAAGTCAGATGGGTTACAAAGCAATCCGCAATACGCAATGGAAATACATTCACTATCTCGAACTGCCTGGGATGGATGAACTCTACGATCTCAAAAGCGATCCGTATGAGCTGAAGAACCTGATCGATGACCCAGCCTC
>Ga0157380_10003596_pt1 | contig 10658 bp, 9 predicted proteins | sample S35metaG_FD_119757 | JGI IMG/M metagenome (GOLD analysis project Ga0157380, IMG submission 119757) | Switchgrass rhizosphere microbial communities from Kellogg Biological Station, Michigan, USA - S3-5 metaG | ecosystem: Host-associated > Plants > Roots > Rhizosphere > Soil | place: USA: Michigan...
CCAGGCGACTGGGCGAAGAACTTCATGTTGCCGACCAACTGCTCCCGGCTGATGTCCTTCGGTAGCACCTGCAAATTCTTGTAGGGCGGTGACATCGGCCCAGCGGCAGGCGGTGCGGGCGCCTGGGCGGTGGCGACGGCGGCGAGGAAGGCCGCGCACCCCGCGGCCAGAGCCAGTTTTTCCCTGTTCATGGGCTGAGAGCCTAACAGGCTTTGGTTTGCGGGCAACGCCCGATTGAACACACCTCGCCAAGCCCTTATGTGCGCTGCACAAACACTCCACCGGAGACCAGCTCAAATGTCCGATTCCGTAGTCATCCTGTCCGCCGCCCGCACGCCGATGGGCTCGATGCAGGGCGCCCTCGCCGATGTCGGCGCGACCGACCTCGGCGCGACCGCGGTCAGGGCCGCGGTAGAACGCGCCGGCGTCAATGGCGACGAAATCGACCGCATCTACATGGGCTGCGTGCTTCCCGCCGGCCTCGGCCAGGCCCCGGCGCGGCAGGCTGCGATCAAGGCAGGCCTGCCCAAGTCGGTCCAGGCGACGACCGTCAACAAGGTGTGCGGATCGGGAATGCAGACGGTGATCATGGCCGAGGAGGCGCTGAAGGCCGGCAATGCCGACCTGATCGTTGCCGGCGGCATGGAATCGATGACTAACGCCCCATACCTGCTCAAGAAGCACCGCTCGGGCGCGCGGATCGGCCATGACACGGCTTATGACCATATGTTCCTCGACGGGCTCGAGGATGCCTATGAGCCGGGCCGGGCGATGGGGACCTTCGCCCAGGAAACGGCCAACCAGTACCAGCTGACCCGCGAGGACCAGGATAATTATTCGATCGAAAGCCTGGCGCGGGCCAAGGCCGCCATCGACAGCGGTGCGTTCAAGGATGAGATCGTGCCGGTCGTGATCCAGGGCCGCGCTGGCGAAACCGTGGTGGACACCGACGAGGCCCCCGGCCGCGGCCGTCCCGACAAGATCCCGACCCTGAAGCCGGCGTTCGCCAAGGACGGGACCATCACTGCTGCGACAAGCTCGTCCATCTCCGATGGAGCCGCCGCCCTGGTGCTGACCCGCCAGTCGGACGCCGAAGCCAAGGGGCTAAAGCCGATCGCCCGCATCGTGGCGAGCGCCGCTCATGCCCGTGAACCGAGCGAGTTCACCATCGCGCCCGCCGGCGCCATGGAAAAGGTCCTGAAGAAGGCCGGTTGGACCGTTGACGATGTCGACCTGTTCGAAGTCAACGAGGCCTTTGCCTGCGTCGCCATGTTCGCCATGCGCGACCTCGGCATCCCGCACGAGAAGATCAACGTCCATGGCGGCGCGACCGCGCTCGGCCATCCCATCGGCGCCAGCGGAGCGCGGCTGATCGTCACGCTGATCGGCGCGCTCAAGGCCAAGGGTAAGACAAAGGGCGTCGCCTCGCTGTGCATCGGCGGCGGCGAGGCCACGGCGGTCGCAGTGGAGCTGGTCTAGCCGCCAAGGTGCGCTAGGCCGCCAAAGCTGCTACCAGCGCCTCCTCGCTAAACAGGGAGAGAGGCAATGCGGATCGTAATGACTTCGCTGGCCGTGCTGGCGCTCGTGGCGTGCAACAAGCCTGCCGAGCCGGCCAATGACATGAACTCGGCTGACGCAAACATGGCGATGGAATCGAACATGGCTATGGATGCCAACATGGCGACCCCCGCTGGTTTCCAGATCAACGAGACCAGCTGGGAATTCACCCGCGAGGGCAAGGCCACGACGGAATCCATCGACGCCAACGGCAATTATGTTTCCTGGTCCGGCGACAAGCACATCGACCATGGCACGGTGGCGATGAAGGACGACAAGGCTTGCTTCGACAGCGCGATGGACAAGGAAGGCCCGGATTGCTGGACGACGGCGCCCACGGAAATCGGCCAGTCGATGGACACCACCAGCGACAAGGGCGAAAAGCTGACCGTCAAGCGGGTCGCTTTCATCGCGGTTCCGGAAGCGGTTCAGCCTTAAATCATTCGACAGCAGCCGCGAAACGAGGGTTCAGCCATGCAACAGGCCGCACTGACTCTCGCTTCGCTGCTGCTGGCGATGACCATGTGCGTCCATTCGGTGATGGGTCAGCGCCGCCTCGTCCGTCCGCTGCTGGATGACGCAGCAGGCGTGATGACTCACCCGCTGGCGCGCTTCATCGTCCCCTTCGCATGGCACCTGACCAGCGGTATCGGCCTGGTCGTCGCAGCAATCCTGTTCGCCTGGGCCTGGACGCCGGACGAGGCGCGAACCGTCGGCCTTGCCGCAACCGGCATCGTTTTCACTGCCAGCGGCCTGACCGATGCGGTCGGCAGCAAGGGCAGGCATATCGGGTGGGCGCCGCTGACCCTGATTGGTCTCAGCGCTTTCGTTGCCCTGCTTTTCTAGCGCTTCCCAGCATAAGCGATGCATTCGACCTCAACCAGCGCGCCGAGCGCCAGCCCATCAGCGCCGAACGCGCTCCGAGCCGGATATTTTCCGTCCGGGAAGTAGGTCACATAGACCTGATTGAATGCCGGCCAGTCAGCCATATTGTCGAGCATCACCGTGCATTTGGCGACGTCGCCCCAGCCAAGACCCGCCGACTTCAGCGCTGCGCCGAGATTGTCCATCGCCAGCCGGGCTTGCGCTTCAATGCCTTCGCCAAGCTTGCCGTCGGGGGTAATGCCGAGCGCGCCCGACAAATAGACGGTGTCGCCGGCCCGAACCGCGCTGGAGAAGGGCAGCCGTTGCGTGCCCAGCATCGGTTCGCCAATCCGCTCGATCGCGGGCTTCGTGTCGCTGGCATTCGTCATCGTCGAAATCCCCAACAGTAAGAGCGCAAATAGCCGCATCACGACCCCTCCCCGGAGTCGAACCCTAGCCACGTCGCGCCCATAAGGAAACGGCGGCTCCTTGCGGAGCCGCCGTCCCTTTGTTCACGCTTTCGCGCCCGTCGATTAGCCGCGTTCCGGCTCCGGCGGAGGCGGCGGCGGCGGCGGCGGCGGAGGCGGAGGCGGACAAGCGTCCGTCGCCAGGATCACCGAGCCGTCCGGGCAGGTCTGCGTCGCCGGCGGCGGCGGCGGCGGAGGCGGAGGCGGAGGCGGAGGCGCTGCCTCCGGGACCGACCCGCCGAAGCGCCAGCCGAGCTTCGCGCCGAAGCCGTGGACGTTGCCTGCATCGACCCAGATAGCGGCGATCGGGCCGCTGCGGCCGTGCGAGCCGATACCGGCCTCGAACCTGCCCCAGGTTCCACGGGCTTCGGCATCGATCGTGTCGAATTCGCCGTCGCCGCCAATGACGATGTCATTGTTGTCGCGGAACTCGTGCATGAGTTGAGCCGAGACGAACGGACCCCAATTGGCCCCGCCTTCGAACCGGACGCCGAGGCGGCCACGGAGGCTCTTCGCCTTGTCCGGATCGAAATTGACGCCGAGTACGGTAAAGTCGTCAATCTTCGAGTTCACCCAGGCAAGACCGCCTCCGAAGTCGAGGCGGCTGTCGCCAAAGGCAAGCCTGTAACCGGCCTCACCCTCGATACCGAAGTTCTTGATGTCGACGTTGTCGACGCCATCGAACACGCCGTCATCGTCAGCATCGGCATTGAGCGAGTCATACTTGACGAGGACGCCGCCGTAGAAACCGAGGTCGCTGCCGAAGTTGCCGTAGAGACCGACGTTCCAACCCGTGGCTTCGAAACCGGCCAGGCTGAAGCGGCGCTCATTCTCCGCCTTTTGCCAACCGGCGGTCAGACCAACGACTGCGCTGCCGAAGTTATAGTCGACACCGGCCTGAATACCGCGGCGCTTGGTCTCGACACGCTCATCGACGTCGAAATCGGCGCCGAACAGGGTATGATCATTATGTCCGCCATATTTGTCGCGGCCGAAATATCCCTGAATGAAGCCGCCGATACCGGTGATGCCGCGATTGAGGTCGCTGCGCTTGATGGCGGCGTAGTTGGTGTAGATGTCGGCCGACTGGTACCAGGAGTCGGTACCAAAGTTCGGCAGAGTGATCGGATCGAACGCGGCTGCGTTGGGGCGGGCGATGATGAAGGCATCGTTGCCGCGCTGTTCAATGTCGAAATTGATCAGCCCGTTGGCGAGATTGTTGCCGATCGCGTAGTTGCCGCCGCTGCTGCCGGTCGCATCGACCACCAGGATACCGTCGAAATCAACCACCACGGTGCCGACCGGATTGACGTTGATCCGGGTCAATCCGCTCACCGCACCGTTGATCGTCAGCAAGTCGGCCGTGGTCGACGAAGCGTCGACCGTCAGCGCTGAATTACCGCTGGCGGCGAAGGCGCTGTTGATGATCAGATTATCGCCGACCGCACCATCCGACAGGTTGATCGTGCCGCTGTTGGCGAAGTTGGTCTGACCGGTGATCGTGCTCACGCCTTCGTCAGCCAGGATCGTGCCGCTGTTGGTGAATACGCCGGCCGGAACCGTGAACGTACCCGCCGCCAGGTCAAGCGTGCCGCTGTTGGTGAAGGCCGTGAAGCCCGCCAGCGTCGCGGCGCCTGCCGTGTCGATCGTGCCCGAGTTGGTGAGCAAGACGGCAGGACCGGTCAGCGTGACGCCACTGGCGAAGTTGATCCGGCCGGCATTGGCCTGGGTCGTGCCGGTTCCGAGGTTCTCGAGACCAACCAACGACGTGTTCGCCAACAGGTTGATGACGCCCGTGGACGAGTTGACGAACCTGTCCGCTCCGGCACCGAAGTCCAGCACTCCCTGGACATTCATGATGCCGTTGTTGGTCACCGTGTCGGCGCCCGCGCCCAGGGTGAACCGGCCGTTGATCACGCCAGTGGCGCCGTTGGTGATCGTCTGAGCGCCGGCAGCCGCACCGTTGATCGCGAGGCCCGTCGAGGCCGCACCGATGATGCCGTTGTTGGTGAGCGCTACGGTGCCCGCCCCGTTGAGCAGGACCGCCTGGGTGCCGCCTGTCACGTTGCCGGTTGCGCCGACCGTAATCGTGCGCGCGCCGGCGCTGGTCGTGACAAGGCCCGAACCGGCGGTGCCGGTGGTCACGCCATTCAGCGTGATCGCCTGAGTGCCGGTGGAGGTTACCGTGACTGCATCGGTCGCGGCGGTCACCGCACCCAGCGTAACGCTAGTTGCGCCGGTCCCGCCACTGACGACGACGCCGCTTGCGGCGGTCGTATTGACCGCACCCGTGTAGTTGACGGTGGTCGTGCCGGTGCCGGCGTTGGCGGCAAAGATGCCGGTTCCGGCAGCGAAGATCGCGCCGCTACCCGTTAGGCTGAACGCCGCGGTCGAGGCCGCATTGGTGATGTCCGAATAAATGCCCGTCAGGGCAATACGATCGGTCGCGCTGCCGATGGCTCCGTTATTAACGGTCGTGACTGAACCAAGGCCGAACGACCTGTTGATAATGCCGTAATCGAGCGTGCCCGGCGCGCCGGTCAGGCTGCCGATTGCTGCGTTATTCGTGACCGAAAGATTGGACGTGCTCGCGCCAGCGAGCGCGCCGACCAGGATCCCGCTATTGTCGCCCCGGAGGGTCGTGCCCGCTGCTGTCGTCAGCGTGATGTTGCCGGCAGTGCCCGAGTTGATAACCGCAATGGCGTTGCCGCTGGGATCGCCCGCGCCGACGGCGGACGTGACGTTGCCGCCAACAGTGCCAACGAAATTGCCGGTCCCGGTCATTGCGACGTTCAGGCCGTTACCGCCCGTGCCGAGATTAGTGATCGTCCCGGTACCGCTGTAATTGACGTTGGTCGCGCCGAGCGCGGTCACGTTAAGCGCCGCGGTACCGCCCTGCGTAGCCGCGTTGGTGGCATTGATCTGAACAGCGCCATTGTTGACGACGTTTAGCGCGTTGCCGCCTGCGCCAGTGTTCGTGACTGCGAGACCGAAGCCATCAACCGTGGCGCCGGTGCTAACCGTTGCGGTAACGTTACCCGCGGCAGTGTCGACGTTGTAGTTGCGATCCGATGCCGGGCTGACGCCCGCATAAGTCGTATCCGTCGTCGTCGTCGTAGCGCACGTAATGGTGCCGGTAACCGGACTCGCCGCTGGCGCGACAGTGCACGTTGCTTGCGCGGGCGACGCCGCGATCATCGTCAATCCAACTGTGAGGGCCGCGCCGCTGAGCAGACGCGTTCGAGTGGCCAACAAATTCATCCCTGTTACTCCCCTTTGTGCATCACCGAGCGTGATGCAGGTAAAACTCGGAAACCTGACTTCGGCTCGCCGGTTCCCTAGGCGGCCCCGTTTCTGCCAACACTGTTACAGATTGGCAACTGGGGAAAAACACGACCTTTACATAAGCACTTTAAGTTGCCTTTCGGCATCAGTCAGTCAAAAGCCTCGCCTTCGCCGACGCCCCAAACCTCGCCCTCGGCGATGTAGCCTTCGCGTTTTTTGCCGATCTGGATCTTGCACCAGCTGCCGTCGCACTTTTCGATTCGCCCGACGACGCCGGCCTCGGCGCGGTAGCGGACCGGCGAATTGGCATCGCGCTTCACATGAATATCGCGCGGATTGCCGGGCTTGATAATTGCGGTGCGGCGATCGCTGAGCAGGGTCACCAGCATCCAGCCCTGCTCTCCGTCCGGATCCTCGATCTTGCGCCAGTTGGGGTAGACCTGGATAACCCGCACCGGCAGGTCGCGGCGCTTGTACAGCCATGTCCCCGGATAATTTCGCCCGGGTCCGGTGCGCATCATCGCCTCGCCGCTGGCGATCGAAGCCCAATAGGGCGGCTTCTTCTCCTGAGCGCTCGCCGAGGTCGCAACGGCCAGCAGCAACGCAACTCCCAGCCCCCGCTTCAGCATCAGGCGCCCGTCAGGATGCGATCGACGAGCTGCTTCACGGTCGGCACGAAGCCGTTCGAGTAGAATGGATCGCTCTTAAAGCGGAATGCCGCATGGCCGGCGAACATGAGGTTTTCTTCGACCGGACCGCCATGGGCGATTTCCTGAAGCGTCTTCTGGATGCAGAAGCTGCGCGGATCGGCGAGGCGTCCGGTAGAGTTCTTCTCATTATCCGCCCAACTGGAGAAGCTGCATTGCGACAAACAGCCCATGCAGGCGGCCTGGTCGGCGCGAATCATCTTTTCTTCTTCCGGAGTGACGAAGATCAGCGTGTCGTCGGGCGACTTCATCGCATTAGTGAAGCCAGCCCCATACCATTCCCGGGCATGCTGCAGGTCGCCCTTGGTGACCCAATAATGACGCTTGGTGCCGATGCCGACATCGAGCTCGAACGCGTGATCGCCGATCGCCTCCTTCGTATAGGCAATCTGCCGCTCGCTGCGCGCCTCGAGGTTGCGAAGGAAGGGATTGCGTACCGCCGACGAATAGAAGCCGGTTGGCGAAAAGCGGTGGAGCAGGACGTCGCCTTCCTCCAGGTTCATCAGCCGAGCCTTCCAGGCCGGCGGGATGGGGCTTTCCTGGGTCAATAGCGGCCGGGTGCCGAACTGGAACATGATCTGCCCGAGCTCGGGATTGTCGATCCAGTCGTTCCACTCGTCGAGCCGCCACACGCCGCCGGCCATGACGATCGGCACGCTGTCGGCAATTCCGCCCTCGCGCATCGTCTCGCGCAAAGCCTTGACCCGGGGATAAGGGTCCTGCGGCTTGCGCGGGTCCTCGGCGTTGCTGAGGCCGTTGTGCCCCCCGGCCAGCCACGGGTCTTCATAAACCACCGCCGCCAGCCACTCCGCGGCCTTGGAATAGGCTCGCTTCCACAGCGCACTGAAGGCGCGGCCGGAGGAAATGATGGGCAAATAGCTGACGCCGTAAGAAGCGGCGATCTCGCTAAGCTTGTAGGGCATACCCGCGCCGCAGGTGACTCCGGTTACCAGTCCCTTGGTTCGCTCGAGGACGCCGTGCAGCACTCGCTGCGCGCCGCCCATCTCCCACAAGACATTGATGTTGATCGCGCCCTTGCCGCCGGCGATCTCATAGGCGCGCTTGACCTGAGCCACCGCGCCTTCGACAGCATAATGGATCAGCTCCTCGTGCCGCTCGCGGCGGGTGAGCGCCTTGTAGATTTGCGGGATGATCCGCCCTTCGGGATCATAGCTGTCGGCGTTGACCGCCGAGACGGTTCCGATGCCGCCGGCCGCCGCCCAGGCACCCGAGCTGGCATGGTTGGTCGCGGAGACGCCCTTGCCGCCTTCAATCAGTGGCCACACCTCGCGGCCACCGTAAAGGATGGGCTTCAAGCCTTTGAACAATTGCCTCTCCAATTACCGTTTGCGGAACCCTATAGGCCGCACCGCGCTGCTTGGCGCGAAAAAAATATGGTCAGTCCTTTAGCACATAATCGAGCCCGATATCGACCGCCGGTGCCGACTGGGTGATCCGCCCTACCGAAATATAGTCTACGCCACTCTCTGCAATCGCCCGGATCGTGTCGAGCCTGACCCCGCCCGAAGCCTCCAGCGGAACCCGGCCCGCAACAAGCTTTACCGCCTCGCGCAGCACGTCCGGCTTCATATTGTCCAGCAGCAGGAGGTCCGCTCCCGCGGCAATTGCCGGCTCGATTTGCTCGATCCGGTCGACCTCGACCTGGATCGGCAATTCGCCGCCGTAATCCTTGGCCGCGGCGACTGCCTCCGCCACGCCGCCGGCGACCCCGACATGATTGTCCTTGATCAGCAAACCATCGTCGAGCCGCATGCGATGGTTCTCGGCGCCGCCCATTCGCGCTGCATATTTTTCCAGCAGACGCAGGCCCGGAATTGTCTTGCGTGTGTCGAGCAGGGTCGCCCCGGTCCCATCGATGGCCTCGACATAGTGGCGCGTGAGCGTCGCAATCCCGGACAAATGTTGCAGCGTATTGAGCGCCGACCGTTCCGCGGCCAGCATCGCCCGGGCGTTGCCCTCCAGCCGAAGCAGCACAGCTCCCGCAGCGACTGCATCTCCATCCCTGGCCAGCCGTTCGATCCGCACTTCCCGCTCGCAGGCGCGGAAAAAGGCGATGGCGAGTTCCAGCCCGGCGACCACAATCGGCTCGCGGCAGTTCATTTCAGCCGTGAATCGGGCATTGGCGTCGATCGTGGCTTTTGAGGTGACATCCCCGCCCGAACCCAGATCCTCGGCCAAAACCCGGCGGACGAACTCGCCAAGGTCGAACTGCGGCAGGTCCATTGCCTCGATCGCCGCCCCGTCCATCGATCTTCCCCTCAGTTGCGCGCTGTCCTTAGGCGCGCGGCGCCATCAGACTCAAGCCTCTGGGGCCTCCGCCAGATGATCGCCGGTTGCGCTCTCCCAACGCTTTTCTTTCTGTACGAAGGTGCCGGCGTCGCGCGGCACGAATTCATCGCCGTCCCAGGTGAACACCGTCAGCACGGCCTCGCCTGGTTTCACCTCGATCAGGTTGAAGCTCTGCTCCTCCTCACGCAACCGGGTCGAGGTCGCGGTGCCCGCCTGGATCACAAGCGCCTCGCCAGCCCCTGTTACCAGTTCATGCAAATGATGGGATGAGGCGCGATGGTTATGGCCGGCGAGCAGCAGGTCGACGCCGGCGTCAGCGATCGCATCGAGTGCCAGTTGCTGCCTACCGATCGCCTTTCCGAGCTCCGGCCCGTCCCCAACCGGCAGCGCGAAAAGCGGGTGATGAGTCACCAGGATTCGCGCAGCGTTTGGCCGTGTCCGCGCAAAGGTTTCGCGGATGAAATCGACCTGTTGCTGGTTGATCCGCCCGTCCTTGAACGTCAGCGAGCGCGCCGTGTTGATCCCCAGCACCGCCGCGCCCGGCAGCTCGTGGAACGGGCAAAGGCTTTCGTCGATGAAGCGGCGATAACGGGTCAGCGGCGACAGGAAGCGTCGCAAGACATCGTACAGCGGCACATCATGGTTGCCCGGCACGCCCAATACTTCATGGCCCTTGGCCTTGAGCCGCTCGAGAAATTCGCAGGCCAATCTAAACTGGTCGGTCCGGGCGCGCTGGGTGAAGTCACCCGAGATTACGATGAGGTCGGGCTTGAGCGCGCCGACTCGCACCTCGACCGCTTCGACCAGCCGGTCGTCATGGGCTCCGAAGTGGAGGTCGGACAGGTGGGCAATTCGCGCCATGCCGCTTCAACCACCGTCATGCCGAACTTGTTTCAGCATCCATCTTGGTGAAGGACTGTCCGGGCGCAAAGATGGACCCTGGACCATCAACCAAACGCACCGTCCCCGAGATGGTGATGGGTTGGTTCATCAGGTTGACGGAGTGAATTTGGACCGCACCGAAGCCAATACCGGCACACGCGACGTCAGCGAACGGTTGCGGTTTGACGTCGCGCCGCTGGAGCATTGGATGGAACGCCACGTCGATGGGTTCGCGGGCCCGTTGACGGTCAGCCAGTTCAAGGGCGGCCAGTCCAATCCGACCTATCGGCTCGACACGCCTTCAGGCCAAGCCTTCGTCCTTCGCCGCAAGCCCCCAGGCAAGTTGCTGCCCGGAGCCCATGCGGTCGAACGCGAAGCGAGGGTGATGAGCGCGCTCGGTGCCCAGGCCTTCCCAGTCCCGCGCGTTCATGGGCTGTGTGAGGACGAGAGCGTTATCGGCACAGCCTTTTTCGTGATGGACCTGGTTAACGGACGGATCGTCTGGGAGGCCGCATTTCCGGACATGTCGCCTAATGAGCGCGCCGCCCATTTCGACGCGATGAACGCCACGATCGCGCAACTGCAC
>Ga0157380_10003597_pt1 | contig 10658 bp, 9 predicted proteins | sample S35metaG_FD_119757 | JGI IMG/M metagenome (GOLD analysis project Ga0157380, IMG submission 119757) | Switchgrass rhizosphere microbial communities from Kellogg Biological Station, Michigan, USA - S3-5 metaG | ecosystem: Host-associated > Plants > Roots > Rhizosphere > Soil | place: USA: Michigan...
GATTTGACAACCCAAGTGGGGGCCACGCTGCTGCTGGTCCTGGTGGCCACTCTTGCGGGATATCTTCCGGCACGGCGAGCATCGCGCGTTGAACCAATGGTTGCGTTAAGAGATGAGTGAACGACGTGGCGCCGGCATCTTGCCGATGTGTTGAAAGCGAGATTTCATTTTGTAGTCAAAAACCATCGGCAGGATGCGGATGCCGCGTGTTTCTCTCTAGCGCATCGGATCACCAAAGGCCACATGCCAGTGCAGGTGTTTCGAGTCCTGGTAATTTCCCAGGTTAGTCAGCACTCGACAAGCGCCGAACTCTTTTACAACCTGGTTGGCAATCTGCCGGACCGCGTCCAAAAGTTCCAGTAAGAGACGGTCATCCTCAAGAATCAGTAACGAACCGACGTGTCGTTTGGGAATTACTACGATGTGTACTGGATAGAACGGACGTGTGTGGTGGAAGGCTAGAACATTTTCAGTTTCCAACACCTTATTCACGGGTGTGCGACCACTCAAAGCCTCGTCACAATAAAAATCCTCAGCCATGGTCGTTAGAGCAGCAGGCTCTCCACTCGATGAGCGTGAACAATTTCTTCACAGGGTGACCAGGCTAACACGGTAAAGCGGCCGTCCTGCGAAGCAGCTAGCGCCAGAGCGCCGCGCTGATCTTGGACAAACTGAGCTGCCGAGAGATGTCTTGTTCCTCCCAGCTCGAAAGTCGGCACTATCACCGGCTCCCCGCCAACAATTGGTTCAGTCAAAACAACCCGCTCGACTTGTTCACCGCCACGGCGCCGGACAATCTTTGCTCCAAAAGCCAACAGCTCGTATTGATCGTTGATGAGTGCGGCGCCATCAACCGCAGTTAACCCTGCCATTGCATCCACTGCATCGATGAATTGTTCCTGCCAGGTTTGTTCAGCGCGAAGCTTTGCGTCCTGGCGCATCAGTTCGGCCAGCTCTGAATGTGGCGGTGAGACGGCGTAGGTCGCTGGTTGCAGGATTGACTCGCGCCATGCTTCCGAGCCATTGGGAGTGACCAGCAGCAGCCCTCCGCGTCCATGTGAACGCATTGAGACGGCAAGCTGGACCAGGACATTGACCGAATCCGTGGTGCTTGCCCGGGCTCCGAAATCCAGCAGGGAAGTAAGCAGGTCCGGGCAATCTGGCAAGTTCGCGCCACGTTCATCGACGACCTTTATTTGATCGCCTTTTAGCACGACGACGTTTACATACTTGCCGGTGTCCTGACCGCGTCGGTACTTGATGACCAGCAGCCCCGGCTCGATTACTTCAAGCACAAAAGACAATTTGGGAATTGCCCGGGTCGTTCCCCACACCGATAACTGATCGCTGTTTTCAGATGTACGCCAGACCCCAAGATGAATGCCCGGACGTTCAACTGCCGGAGCCAGTCTCGAGAGATTATGAGGCGTTAAGGGTAATTGACGTTCGAATTGGAGCGGTTCACCGGCGTGCTCAGGAGGCAAGAAGGCGAGGGAGATCTTTGGTGAGTATCCTTCTTCGCGCCGGAGACTGGCCCAGAATGCAGCTTCGATGATCGCTTCGATAGTAGCAGCGTCGGGTGGTGGCGCCAGTTTTTTAGCACCACGCCTTTGTGCTGCTTCTCGATGACGTGCGAAGTAAGCCTCGGCGGTCGCCGCCGCAGTCCGTGCGGCCGGATATGTCGGTCCGTTCATACTGCGAGTTTACATCATGCGTACAGAACCCGGAGCGGTAGCGACGGGATTGAAGACTCAACTAAACTCAAAACACTCGTTTTCACCGCGTTGAGTAAATGGATCCCGTCGCTACCGCTCCGGGTTCTGTAACACGTCACAAGCCGCCTTCGCACCTATTGACCCAGTGGTTCGCCGTCTGGATTCAGTCGAATCACCTCGCCAAAGCCAAGCTCACGCACACCCTGTTCGATCTTGCGAAGATCGCCCACTACCACCCAGATCACTTCCTTAGGGTGAACGAACTTTTTAGCAGCGTCATTTAACTGAGACTCGCTCAACTGTCTGACGTTACCGGCGTAACGGGACCAATAGTCGGCAGGCAGATTGAAGCTGATCATATCGATTGCCGCACCTTCCAATGCCGCTAACGTTTCAAATCGTCCTGGCAAACGCAAAGTCATGTTGCGCATCATGCTCGCATATTCTTCGCCAGCCATGGGACGTTCACCGGCAAGACCGCGTATCTCTTTCGCTACTTCGACCATTGATTCTTTGGTCTTATCAGTCTGAACTGGCGCAATTACGAGGAAGGGACGTTGCCCCCGAGCACTAGTCAGCCCTCCCTGCGTTCCATAACTCCAGTGTTTGTCCAGCCTCAGATTGCGATTGAGCCGCGAGGTTGCAATCCCACCAAAGTTTGTCATCGCCGTTTCGATGGCAATCTCTTCAGGCTGTCCGCTTGCCTCAGTGATATGAGCTGCAACTATTGTCGACTGCGGAGCGTCTGGTTTATCGATCAGATAGACTTTGCCACCGCTGGTCCTGGCGACCGTGCCAATATTTTTTACCGGCGCTTTGCCAGGCTGCCAGGCACTAAACGAAGTCTCGAGCATGGGCAGCAAGGTTGACATCTTCGCATCGCCGGTGACGATCACCGTTGAGCTGCCGGGTTTGAACCATTGCGAATGCCACTGGATTAGGTCTTCTCGAGTAACACCCTCAATTGACTTTTCGCTGCCGGAGCCGGTGAAGGGTTTGCCATAAGAATGCTCTGCTCCATAAAGCAATCCGGGAAGTATGCGAAGCGCCATCGCGTTTGGCTGAGCTTTCTCCTGCCCAATCTGAGCGATGCGTCTTCGCTTCAGATTTGAAAACTGGTCCTGAGGAAACGAGGGATTCAAAACTACATCGGCCAGTATGTCGAGCGACGGCTTTAGATTCTGGGTCGTTGCCTGGAGTCTAACGAACGATAGATCGAGTCGGCTTGACGTACCAAGACGAGCTCCGAGTGCATCAAGTTGATCGACGATTTGAAACGTATCTCGAGTCTTCGTTCCTTCATCCATCAAGTCCAGCGCCAGCGATGCTGCACCTGCTTTCGCCGCCGTGTCAGACGCAAAGCCCGCATCTACGGCTACGGTGACATTCACGATTGGCGCTGTATGGCGCTCAATCAACATTACATTCAGACCATTCTTCAAAGTCGCCCGTTGGATATCGGGAAATTTGATCTCCGGCGCAGAACCGAGGTCGGGAAGGATTGAACGATCAAGCTTGGCTCTGTTGCCGGCAATCTTCGGAAACGGGTTGACGATCATCGTGTAGCTGTTTGCTTTCATCCAGCGCTGCGCTGACATCCGAACATCCTGAGGTTGGGCCTTGCTCATAACTTCCAGATCGTCGAGGTAAGCATCAGGTGAGCCTCCGTAAGTCATGCTCTCGGCGAGGACATCAGATCGCCCGCCAAAACCGCCCAGGCGCTCAACTCCTCTCAAGAAACCTGAGAGGGTTCGACTCCGCGAACGCTGGAGTTCTTCAGGCGTAGGACCTTTCTCGAGAAACTCATTGATGACCGCATCCATCTCTCGCTCAGCTGCTGCAACATCCCCATCGGGTTTCACGGTTACTGTCAATATGATCAAGCTACCTAACTCTGACGTGTTGACTCCCGCAGATACGGCCGTCGCCAATTCCTTCTCATAAACGAGGCGGCGATCAAGCCGTGAACTCTTTGATCCTGAAAGCACGTCAGTGGCGAGATTCAGGTAAGCGGTCTCTTTATCCTTCCACGCCGGCGCATGATATAGCCGGTAGATTCGTGTCTGTGGCACGCGGTCCTGCATTTCATCGCGAATGTTCCTATCCAAAGTCGGAATCCAGGTCTCAGTTCGCGCTAATGGTGGACCGGGAGGAATGCCTCCGAAATATTTTGTTACCAGCTCAAGGGCCTTTTCCGGAGTTACGTCTCCTGCCAGAGCAATGACGGCGTTGTTGGGACCGTAGTAAGTCCGATACCACTCTTTGACGTCATCCAACGAGGCGGCGTTCAAATCGTCCATGCTCCCAATCGTCGTCCATGAATACGGGTGAGAATAGGGATACATCTTTCCGACAACTTCATAAAAGACACGTCCATAGGGTTGGTTCTCGCCCTGGCGCTTTTCGTTTTGCACGACACCTCGTTCCCGCTCGAGCATCTCTTTGGAAATGCGGCCGGCAAGAAAGCCCATACGGTCAGCTTCGAGATAAAGGGTGCGCTCGAGAGCAGAATTTGGCACATCTTCAAAGAAGTTGGTGCGATCAGTGTTTGTCGTACCGTTACGATTGTTAGCGCCGAGGTCATCCATCGCTTCGCGGAAGCCATGCGGATAATTCTCTGAGCCATTAAAAAAGAAATGTTCGAAGAGATGAGCGAAGCCGGTTTTCCCGCGCTTCTCATTGCGTGAGCCGACGTGATACCAGAGATTCACGGCTACGATCGGCACACTGTGATCTTCGTGCACCAGCAAAGTCAGTCCGTTGTCGAGCACGAACTTCTTGTGCGCAATTGCGTACTGGCTACGATCAAAAATCGGAGCCGAACCTGCCGAAATAGCCTTGGCACCCACAGTCCGCTTTTGAGCGTACGAGCCTGCGACGCCCGCCTGGAGAAACAAGACAATTGCCAACACAAACGAAAACTTAGAACGTAGCTTCATAGTCACCTCACACACTAAAAAGTTTTTGTCAGGGCCGTGCCAGACTTCGCCCAATGGCGTTCCGGCCCGTTTGGATATTTATTTACGAGAGCAAGCAGATTTTGAAAACAATGAGCCCGATCTTGAAAGGCATGTGCGGTTAGAGTTACGCGATCGCACACGACATAGTTTCGTTCTTCAACCCATTTTGGCGCCCCGAATCAACAGAATCCGCCTAAGTAATGACCGATGACACTCCGATTCATTCTCGCAAATCGTCTTCGTCCCGGAGGGATGAAATGTTTATAGAAAGAGTTCCCCATCGGAAACCCTTCGCTCCAGAGGAGCGAGATATTCATTTCGCGGGTAGTACGATTACGCTCCTACGGAGCTCTGGCAGCACGCGCCAAACTAACCTATAAACATTTGGCCGCTCTGCGGCCAGAATATTAAGCATGACTTGCTTACGCGACCTTTGGAGAAACATAACACTAGCGCGATCTTATGGTTTCGCGGGGGCGGCTGCCGGCGTTGCTGGATGTTTACTGTTGTAGTCGGTAATGAACGCTTTAGTGATGTCGACTTGATCGTTTACCACCATCATCGCGCCGCGGAACTTACTGATATCAAAAACGACGCTAAGGCCTCGCTGCTTGGCAAATGCTTCGAGTGAATTGCTCAGATCCTCGTAGACTGGGTCAGTCAATTCCTTCGCGCGGCGATCCATGTCGCGCTGACCGTCTTCCTGCTTGCGTTTGATGTCCTTCTCCAGCGCTGTGGCCTGGTCAGCTTTAGCAGCAAGCGCATTTTGATCACTCTTAGGATCGTTCAATTCTTTCACTAATTGTTCGTAGCGGGTCTGCATCCCTTGCACCTCGTCTCGCTTCGGTTTCATCTCCTTATTCAGCGTCTCGAACACCGCGGTAAGGCGAGTCACGCCTGTCTTGGGGTCGCCAAACTCTGCAGTATCAACGACGCCAAATTTGGCATCGGGACTTGTTTGAAATGGTTGCGATAACGTCTCACCTTTTCTAGCGTTCACGGCCAAGACGGTAATCGCCGTGAACACTACGGCGGCAGCTACGGTGCAAATGATTTTCATGAATTGTCTCCTCACTTGAATGATGAAGTGGTCTCGTCTCCAGGTTGGATCTGCCGGCGATATGAGACCACCTCATGCTTTAGCCGGTCTGAATTATGGACAGTCGGTGTTTAGTTTCTCCACTCGAAAGACTCGTGGTGCGGCCCACACTCCCCAGGCGCCATGAACCTTAGCTCTCACTGTCCAGCGCCAACCGTTCAGGTTTGTGTTGATGATGTGATCGGCCGGCGCACTGGCGTAATGATAGGCCGAAGTGGCGACGCTCGAGTTGTTAATTAGTGGAATTGCCGAATTGCGATACACCCGAATGTGATAGGCCGTTGCTCCTGGCACATCACTCCAATCGAAGTCCCAGGTGATTCCGTCTGCTTTAGGTTTACAGCCGTTGTCCATGATCGCGCCGGGCGCGGGCGAGAGCAAGGTGGGTGGCGGCGGTGCTTTGAATGTTGTGGAGTTGGTAGTCGGCAAGAACGCAAAAATCAAAGTGAGCGCGACGACGTAAGGTTGAAACATACTGATAGCCTCCATTTAGCTTGAGGGTTTTGAAGCCTGATATGCGTGCATGGAACACCAACTAAACGAAAACGTCAACGCCTAAACATCATAGTGGCATCGGCATCCTCCCGACTTGCCGGCGCCGGCTCACGCGCCACGCCCGTGCCACTACTAAAGCTTACTGTCTGCCAATTTGCAGAATTCCACGGCGCGATTTTCAGCCCAGAAACGATCCTCTCCACCTGTCTGCGAGCCGACAAAGGCAACGTGTCCACCACGCTTGGTGGCGACGAACAGAATGTAGGGATTCTCGGTTACGCCAGGATTCTGAAGCGGAGCGAACGGAATAAACGGGTCGTCCTCAGAGTGAATGATCAAGGTGGGAATGCGAATGCGATCCATCAGGCGAATCGAACTCGACTTCGAGTAATAGTCGTCGGCTCCAGCAAAGCCGTGAGCCTTGGAAGTATAACGTTCGTCAAAGTCTCTAATAGTTCGCACAGACTTAATGTTACTGACGTCATAAAGATCAGGAAAGTAACGCTTCTTTAAGTAGATTCGATTACGCATCCGGCGCAGGAAATCCTGATGATAAATCCAGTTTGAGCGGCGGCAGATAGCGTTAGCACTGGCTGCCAGGTCGACTGATGGTGACACAGCGCAGATTCCTAAAATCTCAGGTGGTGGATTCTCGGCATACTCGCCGGCGAGTTTCAGCACCATATTTCCCCCGAGTGAGTAACCGATTAGGCAGAATCTACTCAAGCCATCTTGTTCAATAAGCTCGGTGATCACGGCGCTGAGATCTTCGCTCAAGCCGCCGTGATACAAAGTGGGCGACAAGTGTTCAGTGCCACCGCAGTTTCTAAAGTTCACGCGGACCACATTGAAACCGATTGCAAAAGCCTTTTGAGCAATCGCCAGCATGTAGATGGATGCAGTCGAACCTTCCATGCCGTGCCAGAGAACTACGGTTGGCCGATCTTTCGCCAATGCTTGCCAACGACAATGCGCGAGTACCTTGACGTTGGCACTAACCTGAAACAATCGTTCCTCGTCATTCTCTTTGAATTGGGAACGTCTCGGCCACGCCCACGAAGCTATGGTTTGTGCGTGCCCACCTTTGAAGATCGGATGAGAGGTGAATGGCTTTTCTGCGAAAGCCTGGGCGACATGTGAAAGAAAACGCTCTGCTGCTTGCTGGGAGAGGTGGCGGGTCATCTACTGTTGATCGTCAAGCTCAAAGGTTACATCCACGGTGAGTGTTTCCCGGTTTGGACGAATGCGGGTATTGAACTTCTTCGGCGCCGGACGACCTAGCGATTGCCGCTCTTCCAAAACCTTTCGACGGATCTCGGCAAAATCGTTCTTTAAAAATTCCTCAAAGTATTCCTGGTCATAAACGTCGTTCTTCAGTAACAGCCACTTGCCTCGTAGATAGTTGCCGAGGATTTCGGAATAACCAACCAGGTTGAGATTTCCCATGTGGTATTGCGGACCTTCTTTTACATCCAGCAGGTATGAAACCTTTCGCGCTGCCTCTTGAAATTGAGGTTGAGGTCGGACTGACGCTTCCAAATAACCTTTGCGTCCATACGCCTTGAGAATTGAGGCAATGCCGTTGTCGAACGTGATGCCGTTAGCGATCTCACCCGATTTCATGTTGAGCGCCTTTTTCAAAGCATCGTTGCCCAGGACTTTGTTTCCAGTCCAATCAACGTTGTCCCAGACATAGATCGATCCCTCTTCAACCTGCACGGATAGATCGGCGCCATCTTTACAGTCGGCCGTGCTTTGTGGTGTGCTTTGCGCAACCCCGAACGTTGCTCGCAAATGTCCAAGCTCTCGATAAATGGGAAAAAGACTGCTAAAGGCAAAGTTCGCTACGAACGCCCGTGAATAATCAGTTCCGACAAGTTCGTGCGACGCTTTTACGAGACGCTCTTCTTCAACGTGATGAGCTCCAGGGAAGTGAATCCCGCAGATTGGTATGTGCGGTCCCTTCAGACGAAAGACATGTTCCAGTTTGCTTCGGTCGATTCCTTCGGATGGAAGGTATTCGACTGTTCCCGCGATTCTTTTCTCCTTGAGCAGTTGCTGAAGTCCACGAATAATCGAGTCAGTCATCTGGCCTGCCGTCGGCGCCAGGCCGCTAAACGATGGCACTTCCCGCCGCACCGCTGTAATTAGTTCTTCGTCACTGAAGGCTACGAAGTTATCGAAGATCACGGGCGACTCTCCGCCGTGGCCTTCCTCAAGTTGAAAAATTACGGTGCCCTGATCGGCCTTTGTTTGAAAGCGATAACTGAGTTTGTGAACCAGCCCGCTATCCATCAAACGCTGAGCGGCAGCATCCAGCGTTTCGAGACTCACCATCTGGCCGATTTCGAGTCCACTAGCCTTGATTAATTGATCAAGGGTATAGCGTTTGAGGCCAATGAATTCGATTTTTGCGAGTTTTACCTCGCTTGACGGAGCTTGCTGCACCAGTTGCGAAAATGCCGGAGAAGAAAGCGCGGCCAGCATGAGGAAGAAAAATGTCGTTCGGAATATGCGAGTCATATCGTTGGCTATGTGCAAGCGGTGACAGATCAAACTAAGATTACCTCTCGATTCATCTGTCCGGAGCAGTGTAATGCAAGAGACTGATGCTAGAAAGTCGGCATGGAGAAATGAGAACGAAACGTGACGTGATCTTAACCTCGTGGGAAAACCTCGACTATCCATCCGTGGGAGCGACTGAACTGGAGCAAATTCAAAGCGAGCTCAGGCGGATCTTTGACGGTGCCGGGTTGGACAGCCCCGCGTCGATTGCTAGAGTCCTGGCGGACGAAGGCGCAGAGTTGAGACATCCTGAAGTTCTCGAGTTTGATACACGCTGGCGGGAGCAGGCTTTGTCGACTCCGCCTTTGCTTGAATTCGGTTCGTTAGCCGAAGCTCTTGAGTCAATGTCGTTGCTCTGCCAGGTTCGTGAGGAGTTTTTGAATAGCTCGAATGAACCGGGTCTGTCCGATCTGCGAGCTTACGTGCTCGCTGCCAGGGAAGACTCTGTGCTTCGTTCCCGGAGCTCGATTATTGGGGAGCGAGAGCGATCAGAAGCTAAAGAAGTGGCAAGCTGGCTGACGGTCTGGGTGAATACTCCGGATCTTTTCCCTGATTGGCTTGAGCTTCGCCGCGTTTCAACCCAATTTCAAAGGGAATTTGGGGAGCCGTAGTGGCACGGGCGTCCCGCCCGTGAAATTCGAAACGTGGCACGGGCGTCCCGCCCGTGTACCGCCATCGGCAAGATGCCGATGCCACGGCAAGAGGATGATGCCCATGCCGGTACTTTTTGGAACTTTCCGTCCTGCTCAGCCGAATTAACCATGGCAGCAGCCCAATTCGATCGCCAGATGACAGCCCTTAAACCAACAGACGACGAGCTTCTCCGAGGAATGCTCGACGGTGACGAAGAAGCTTTCGCGACCCTCTATCGTCGGCGTCAGGGCAGCATCTATCGATTTTCGCTCCAGATGAGCGGCTCGCCGGCTTTGTCAGAGGATGTGACGCAGGAAGTTTTCATGATATTGATGCGCGACAGTCTCACTTATGATCCGACCCGAGGACCGCTGAGCGCGTTTCTGATAGGTGTCGCCCGAAACTTGATACGGCAGCGGCTGGGGCGCGAACAGTTTTACGTTTCCATGGAAGATGATGGTGAAGGCGCTTTATCCGATCGGTTCCTTGCGCACGACAGTCCTCTCGAGGATCTTTCGCGAGGCGAGGCCATCGAATCGATACGACGCGCAGTGTTGAGCTTGCCGGCGCGTTATCGGGAAGTAGTGGTGTTATGCGAACTTCAGGAGTTGAGTTACTCCGACGCAGCAAGCATTCTGGATTGTGCTATCGGAACCGTGCGTTCCCGGTTGCATCGAGCCCGAGCAATGTTGCTCGACAAGATGCGTCCTGAAAAAAAGTCGGAGCCGGCCGATAGCGTTGCGCAAGCGAGGTGTTTCGCATGAACTGTGAACGATTTCAAACTGTGGCGAGCGATCTTGCCCACGATCAGCTAATGGATGCTAACGACCAGGCTGCCGCCTTGCAGCACATTGCTGAATGTCGTGAGTGTGGCGCGAGCCTTGAAGAACAGCGTGGCTTGACGGCAGGTCTTCGAACTCTGGCTGGCAGCATGAAAGATGTCTCGGCGCCTCCTCAGCTTGAAGCGAAGATGCTGGCTGCATTTCGTGAGCGGCAAAATAACAAAGTGGTCGCGCCAGTCTTCGGCAAGACCGCCCGAAAAGGTTGGTATTGGGCAGCTGCGGTTGCAGCGATGGTGCTGTTTGCGTTGGGAATATTCATGGTGCGGGCCAGTCTTTTCAAACAAGCTGAGCCGTTCAATGCGAAGAACCCCGCTCCGGTGAACAACTCAGGAGCGATTGACCAAAAAGA
>Ga0157380_10003599_pt1 | contig 10655 bp, 10 predicted proteins | sample S35metaG_FD_119757 | JGI IMG/M metagenome (GOLD analysis project Ga0157380, IMG submission 119757) | Switchgrass rhizosphere microbial communities from Kellogg Biological Station, Michigan, USA - S3-5 metaG | ecosystem: Host-associated > Plants > Roots > Rhizosphere > Soil | place: USA...
CAGACCGGTTGTGGCACCATCGCTTCAATCGCGGCCGCAGACCTTGCGCCGGCGGCCCGATTCACTTCCTTGCCTTGATGGAACACCGCGATCGTGGGAATGGAGCGAATGCCGAATCGTGACGACAATTCGGTGATGGCGTCGGTATTGACTTTCAGAACGAGCGCTTTGCCGGCGAGATGCATCGCGACTTTTTCGATCTCCGGCGCGACCATGCGGCACGGGCCGCACCACGCCGCCCAGAAGTCGACGACGATCGGCACTGATGAATTGAGCGTGGCTGAATCGAAGTCGGCTGCACTGGCGACCTCGATCGGCGAGTTGACGAGTGGCAATGCAGCCTGACACTTTCCGCATTTGCTGGCCCGCTGGAGTCCAGCGAACCGGATGCGGTTCCGTGTCTTGCACGATGCACAGGTCATCAATACGCCGCTGCTGTCGAGTTGCATCACGGTGCCTCGCCGTCATTGAGGAGCAATCGAAATGCCAGTACAATCCAGCCTTCCCGCGCGCCCCGGGGGAAAGGTGGAGCTTGTGAAAAGGTTCTTTCTTGTCGCAGTCCTGGTGGCGAGCGCGTGCAGCGAGGAGTCCTCCCCGTCGGCGCCGACCGCGCAGCCACTCAGTTTCTTCGTGACCAGCCAGACATCCACGACGGGCAACCTCGGCGGCCTTGTCGGCGCGGACGCGACGTGTCAACGGCTCGCCGATGCCGTCGGCTCCAAGCGGTTCTGGCGCGCGTATCTGAGCGTCGAACGTGATGCGTCGAGCAACAATCAGCCGGCCAATGCGCGCGACCGCATTGGCATCGGTCCCTGGTATAACGCGACCGGCGCGCTCGTGGCGAACAACGTCGGCGAACTCCACGCCCGCACCGGCGACGCGTCGTTATTTGTCGACGAGCGCGGACAGCGAATCAACGGCCAGTGGACGGGGTCGCCGTCGCCTGTTCAGCACGACATCATGACCGGCTCCAACGCCGACGGCACGTTGATGAGCGGATTCACCTGCGCCGACTGGACGTCGTCTTCGGCGGCGGATGTCGGGCAAGTGGGTCACTCGGACGGCATGGGCCCTGGGCAAAGCACCGCCGGCGCGCTCGCGTCATGGAATTCGGCTCACGCCAACCAGAACTGCGCCGATACCGCACCCCGCGGCGGCGCCGGCCGCATCTACTGCTTCGCCAGGTAGACCCTTGAGGGGCGTCAATGCGTGGTCGCGTAGATCACGTAATTGACGCCCAGCTTATAGGCTTCGTTCGAGGTATCGAACGGAAAGACGCCGTCGCCCGACCACTCCCAGTATTCGGGCACGTCATTGTCGAAGTTCGCCACCACCATCAGCCGACGCGACGGATCGTTCCCTTCGAAGATGCCGTAGTAGCTTGGCTTCAGCCCGGACATTGGATGCAGGATCGCATCGATGTCCTTGATGCGAAAGAACGAGTCGAAGATCGGATGTGACTTCTCGAGCCTGACGAGCCTGGCTTCCGGAAGCACCCGGCGCATCTGCGACTCGAACACGCTCCACTGCTCGGCGCCGTCGAAGTCCTCGAAGATGGCGAAGCCGCCCTTGAGCAGATACGCGCGGAACGACTCCGCCTCGCGATCGGTGAGGTTCCAGAAACCCGGCTCCCACATCAGCGCAATGGGATAGTTGAAGAGCGCCGGATCGTCGAGCTTGATGATCACCTCGGCGTCCGTGCGAATGTCCGCAATGGTGATGTCCTTGATGATCAGCGAGAGGTGCTGCTCGGCGCGAGGGAAGTCGTGATTCCACGCCGAGCTGAAACCGCCGCGGCGAACGCCGCCGAGATCGGATCCCCAACGAAGACGCGCCAGCGTGATCTCCGAATAGGTGTTGGCGGGATCCGCAGAGCGGGCAATGGCCGTGATGCCGCCGGTGATGGCGGCAATGGTGACCGCGGCGATGATGCATCGCCCCCGCATGAGTGAATTCTACCGCCGTTACTTGTCGGGCAGAACATCAGGAAGCGCGATCTTCCGTCTCCAGTAATCGGCGGACTGCCAGGGCGCCGGCGATCCAAACGCGTAGCCGCCCATGATCAGCACGGGTGTTCCGGGAGTGTTGAGCTGTCCCTTCGCGTCGAGCGTCCAGCTTTCGCCCCACTGGTATACCCACTCTGCGTCGCGCGCGAGAAGCCGAACACAGGCGTGCGACTGCGGCAGTCCGGGCAGGTCGAACTCATGAAAGGCCAGGCCACGCGTGTTGTGGAAGTTAAAGTACCAGTTCAACCGCCATTCGCCGCTGAGCGTGCTCGTGCGCGAGCGCGCCCGCCAGTTCAAGTGATAGACCCCGCTCGGCGTCGGCTTGGCCTGCCGGCCGGAACTGACCGGTCCCCAGTAGACCTGCTGACCGTACTCATAGGCGGCAAACGCCTGCGACGGTTGATCGACGACGAGCAGCTTGGGCGTCGCGGTCGCCGCGGTGTATGTCGACGGAAACGGGCTGTGTGCGATCTCGCTGCGCCACGACGACGGCACGATCAGCTGCGGCAGGCGCTGCAGGTGCTTCGCATCGGCTCGATTCAACTTTTCGAGCAGCGCGATCTCCGGCCCGCCGAATCGTGACGCCAGATCGCGGTTGGCCTCGGTCAGCTTCTCGATGCGGTAATCGATCGACGTGTCGCTCTGATCGAGATCCGGCATGGCCGCCGCCGGCCGCGATGCAACGATGAGCAAAATGAGCACGGCACAGAGAGAACCGAGGACGCGAGGCACCATGGCGCTTCGATACAGCAAGCGGACTGCCAATGGCAGAGCCTCGAATCAGGCCGGACTTGGGATGCGCCGAACGGCGCCTGGTAATTTCGGCGGATCGCCCGTGCAAGGACTACACGGCGCCCGGCTTGGTTTCGATGGTCGTGACCTTGGCGTTGACCATGCCCAGCTTCATCAGGTCCTCGCCCCAGATCACCGTGCCGTTGAAGACCTCCTGGATCTCGTGAACGATCTGTTCGCGGATGCCCGGTTGATCGATCTGCGCCAGCAGATGCACGAGGACCAGTGTCTTGACGCCGGCGCGTTTCGCGATCTCGGCATTGTCGCGGTGGTTGCCGCACGCCGCGCGATAGGCCGGCGTTGGTTCCGTGCCGCTGAAATAGTGATTCATGTGAATCAGCACGTCGCATCCTTTGGCGAGCTCGACGATGCTGCTGCTCGGACCGCTATCGCCGGTGTAACAGATCGAACCCTCTTTCGTGTCGAGGCGGAACGCGAGGCACTCGAGATACGGCTGCACGTGTTGCGCATGCCCGACTGTGATCTTCCAGCCATTGCCGTCGATCACTGAGCCGGCATGGATTTCAGTCACCTGCGGGTTCGGTCGCTTTCGCGGCGCCTTGCCGCCGCGCGCTTCAAAGACGTCAAGACTGCTGCGGTGCTCGCAGCGGGCCCGGATGTCGGGTCCATAGATGCCGTCCTCGCCAAACAGCTGTTGCGTCATTCGAGCAATCGGAGGAGGACCCCAGACTCTGAGATCGGGAATCCGATCCGCGCCCTGATCCCAGCGCTGCAGGACCAGCCGGCCGTAGTCCATGCAGTGGTCGTAATGGAGATGCGTGAAAAAGGCGTGCGTGACGTCGATGGTTCGATGGCCGCTTTCGATCAGGCGGTGATGCGCGCCGGGCCCGTGGTCCCACACGATGAGATCGTTGCCAATCTCGATCAGGTAGCCGGAGCTTTGGCGCGTCAGCGAAGGCGCCGGTGTGCCCGTGCCGAGCAGCGTGATGCTGAACGGCCGAGCGGCCGCAGTCTGGTCAATGGACGAAATCTCCGCAGCGGCGGCGGTCGCCGCGGCGACAGGGGAGACGGCGACCGATGCGATGAAGTCCCTTCGATCCAAGGCCAACCTCCGCGCCGAGCCTACTTGCCCCCGGAAGGGAGTTCAACCAGTTTTGGCGCTGTGGCGGCGGCGTCGCGCGGCAGGCAGGGGACCCGCCACGAGCTGATCGAACACCGGCGTCAGGATGGCAGCGAGCCTGGCCGGTTGTGCCTTGGCCAGGGCCGAGAGCCCGATCACCTGCCGCATGGCCTGAATTCCGGCAACGATGGCGAGGATGATCGCCGCCCGCTCCTGCGCCAGCGCGCCGCCAAGCGCGCGGCTCAGTTGCCGGTGGTAGTGCTGCTCGATTTCCGCGCGGGCAATCTCCGCGGCTCGCCGGCTCGATGCGGAGTGCATCATGATCAAGAAGCCGTCGAGAGGCGTCGCTCCCGACGCCGTTTGCGCCACGACGCCCTCGGCGAGCGCCGCTCCGAGCGAGCGCGATGCGAGATTCTCCGGCGCCAGGATCATCGGCGTCGCCATGATGCCGGCGACGACCTCCGCGAACAGCTGCTCCTTCGAGCCGAAGTAACGGTTGACCATCATGGCGCTGATGCCGGCCCCGGCGGCGATTTCACGGACCCCGACCCCGTCATACCCCGCTCGCGCAAAAGCGCGCCTCGCGGACGAGAGGATCGCGGCGCGGGTGGCGTCGGCATTGCGTGGCCGGGGCGGGACCTTCTTCGACATGTGTCAAGTATACACATGTAGACTTGACTCAGGTAATTGGTATACAAGTGTATACATGGCAGCAGCCGGATTGGAGTTCGTCCTCGCCGATCTGACGCAGGACGATGGATGGGATGCGGCCGCTGCCGGGTGCGACTATGTCCTTCACGTGGCGTCGCCGCTCGGCGGCGAGGCTGCGAGGGAGCCCGAGGCCCTGATCGTTTTGCGATCGTCGACGTTCGCGATCTTGCCGAGCTGCACGTGCGGGCCATGACGTCCACCGAAGCCGCGGGCCAGCGCTTTCTCGCGGCCGGCGAATTCATGTGGATGGAAGAGATTGCCCGAACGCTGAAGGAGGAGCTGGGCCCACGGGCCGACAGGGTGCCGACGAGACGGTTGCCCGATGTCGTGTTTCGATTGGCGGCGGCGTTCGCATCTGACTTGCGATCGCTGTCACCGCTGCTCGGCAAGGTGACCTCGGCGAAAGCGGAGAAGGCCCGCCGCCTGCTGCAATTTGTCCCGCAGCCCGCATCGACGACGATCGTTGACACGGCCGCGAGCTTGATCGAATGAGCCTGGCTAGACGGCGACCGTGAGGGTCGCCGTCAGTCCGCTGACGGCGTCGCCACTGGTCGTCGCCAGTTCGAGTGCCGAGCCGTCGCGGAAGATGCCGTCGCTCGCCAGCGTGATCTGAGCGGCATTCCGGACGCTCTGCTCGTAACCGGCCGTCGCGTAGACCACGTCGTTGGCTGCCTTGGGCAGTGCGATTTGTGACGTCGCGGTCTTGTTGCGCACGCTGGTCGCGGCGCTCAAGTTGGGATAGACCTCGAAGTGAATGTGCGGCCAGCGTCCCGCGTAGCAACCGGGATAGATCGACTGGAATGTGACGCGGCCGCTTGCGTCGGCTTCCTGGACGCCCCGAAGATAGTTCTGGTTGGTGACGCCCTGGTTATAGAGCGAATAGCGTCCTTCTCGATCGCAGTGCCAGAGATACACGGCCGCGCCTCCCAGCGGCGAGCAAGTCGATGCCGACACGATCGTGAGCACGACGTTCAAGGGCACGCCCGCGGCGCTGCCGCTCATGCCCGCAAAGCTCGATCGAATATCGCTCCGCACAACGCCCGATGAGCTCAACACGGTCGGTCCGTTCGACCCATCCGCCGGATATGGTCCTTCGGTTTCTTCCGGGATGCGGCTGCACGTCGCCCCCGACGCCGGCGTCGTGGCCGTCGTCGAGGTCGTTGCCGCGTCACTGGACGTGGCCGTGGTGGCGGTCGGCGATGTGGGCGTGTCGCCGCAGCCGACCAGCTGCAACGCACTGAAAGCCGCGCCGAAGCGCGCCCCCAGCCACAGCATGCCGCGCCGGTCGAGCGTGGCCCCCAGGTCGCGATGGAGTCCGCCAAAATCGTCGTGGTGCTGTTCGTGGTGCAGCTCGCTCAATTCGTTCTCCTGGATGGTGAGACGTCCATTCCAGCAGAAAGATGTGGCAGAAATGTGAGAGGACCGCGACAGGCCCATGGCTCGGGGATAATGAGGAGATGAGCATCGGCCTGTGACCGGAATCGACGAACTCTATCAACTGCCTCTCGACGAATTTACGGCGGAGCGCAATGCCCTGGCCAAGTCCACCGGCGACGCATCGATCAAGAAGCTGGAGAAGCCCAGTCTCGCGGCGTGGGCCGTCAACCAGCTGTTCTGGCACCAGCGGAAGCTCTACGACGAGGTGATTAAGACCTCCGGCCAGCTCCGCACTGCCTACACGCAGATGCTCGCCGGAAAGTCCGCGGATGTGCACGCTGCGGAAGTCTTTCACAACGAGGCGATGCGGAAGGCCAAGGACGCCATTCGCGCGATCCTGGAGTCGTCAGGCAACAGCTCGGTCGACGGGGTGATGACGCCGATCACCGAAACGCTTGATGCGCTGCCGACAACCGATCCGCCGGGACGACTCACGAAGCCGCTGCGCCGCACCGGGTTCGAAGCGCTGAAAGGCGTCGTGATCGCCGCGAAACCGTCCAGACCGGTCTCAAAGCCGGAACCGCCGAAGCCGGCGGCAGACGAGACCGAGCGCGCGCGCAAGAAGCGCGAGGCTGATCTGCAAGAACTCTCGATGACGAAGGAGCGTCTGCGATTCGCCGAAGCGGCGGCGCGCGAAGCGGAAGCGTCGGTCGATCGCGCCAGGCGAACGCTGGATCGGGCCGAGCGGACGCGCGAACGCATCGAAGGCGAGCTCGAGCAGGCGACGGTTGCAGAGAAGGCCGCCCGAAGGGAACTGTCCTCCAGCGAGACGGCCCACGAAAAGGCGAAGGCCGAGAGAGATCGCCTTGGAAAGAAAATCTTCTAGCGCTTCAGCCCGGCGAGTACTGACTTACGAATCTTCGCCACCATCGTGAACCTCGGATCGACGACGTTGGCCACCTCGTACTCGAGCGCCTGGCCCATGAGCAGCGAAGCGCCGCGTTCGGACAAACCATAGTCCTGCATCAGCCACCGATGCATCTCGCTCGTCGCCTGCTGCAACGCTTCGATCAGCGAGCGCTCACTGCCAAGCACCATCACGTGGGTGTCGTTCTCGAGACGCGGCCACTGGATTGGTGATTTCTTGACGAGCTGCACCGAGAACTCCACGTCCATCGATGTTTCGAGACCGGTGCCGACGACTTCTCCTTCACCCTGGAGAGCGTGACCATCGCCGATGAAGAGCAACGCACCCGGCTCGTTCACCGGGAACATCACCTTCACGCCCTGGTTCATTCCGGCGTAATCCATGTTGCCGCCGAACGCTCCCGGCGTGCTGGTCGCAATCGCCTCCTTGCGTGCCGGCGCCACACCGACGCAGCCGAGCATCGGCCGCATTCTGAGCTGCAGCCCGTTGAGATCAGCGTTGTCGAGCCGCGCCATGCCCGAGGCCTGGTCGAGCAGCCAGTTCGCGCGCGGCGCCTGCCGCTCGGTGCGATTCAGGATCGAGCCCGGCGTGACGGTGTAGGGTGCGAGGGCGCCTCCCGAATACGCGGTCGCGCGGTTGATCTCCATCTTCGTGAACGTGACGGCGATCATGTCGCCGGGCTCGGCGCCCTCGATGAAGAACGGCCCAGTCTGCGGATTCGGCCCCTGCGTTACCGGCTTGCCGTTCCAGTCCGTGCCGCCGGCATCGATCGTCTTCGTGATCACGCGATCGCCCGGCTTGATCCGTAGCACCGGTGGATGCGCGAACGAGAACGTGTTGTAGAAGCGATCGGGTGTGAAGGTGTGGACGGCCGGCGTCTGCGCGACGCCGGCCATCGAGAAGAGAAGAACGATGCCGAGGGCGAATGTGAGCCGGCGCATGATGCGCCGGATTCTACATCGGGCGGACTACGAGCCGCCCCTCCGTACCCCCGAGTACTCCAGCATCTGCTTCGTCAAGTCTTGCGGATAGGAGATCGTCACATCGGTGATGGATCCGTCGGCTCCGGTCGTCGCCGTCAGTTTCGGCTGGACGAACCCGCTGTACGACGGCAGGTTCAGCTTGTCGACGCGCGCCACGATCTCGTCGCGCAGCTTGGCGTCGAAGTGGATGCCGTAGGTGTCGAACAGTTTCTGGGCGCCCGCGAAATCGCCTTCCGACTTGATGCGTTGCACTTCAGCCAGGAGCTTCCCGACGCCTTCACGGAACGCCTTCGGATCGACCATGACGAGGTACGACTTGCCATCGCGGGTGCGCGATTCGATCGCCTTGGTGTTCGCCATCAACCAGCGGACGATCATCTGGCGGTTGCGCATGTGATCTTCCTCGATTTGCGTGCCTTCGCGCACGCGCCGCAGCTGGACCAGCGCGTTTCGCGTGTATGCCTCGTATTCGGCGCGCACGATGTTCTCGTGATCGGCCGCCGGGATCACGCCGAGCTCCACGAGCTTCGGATCGGCGATGAAATACAGGCCGACCAGGTCCGCGCGCCCTTCCTCGAGGGCGGAGAAGAATTCCTTGATCAGCGGCTGCGGATTGGCCTTGCCCTCGGCCTGCTTGCCTGACGCATGGCCGATCACCTCATGCATGTCGGTCGTCAGCTCGCCGCTCGAGGTCGCGAACTTCTCTGAGCGCGACGCCTCGGCTTCGTCCCACGAGAACTCGCTTCGCATGTTGCCAGGCGAGGATTTATCGTAGGCCTCGTTGACGTTGGCCAGCGCCACCGACTTGCTGCCGTACTTCTCGCGGATCGCCTGATCGTTCGGCAGGTTGATGCCGACCGGCGTCACCGGGCCGGAATCGCCGGTTTCGACGATGACGTCGATGGCGTTGGCGACGATGCCTTGCACGCTGGCCTTGCGGTATTTCGGATCCCACGGCATGTGGTCTTCGAACCACTGCGCGTTGTTGGCGATCGTCTTGATGCGCTGCGTCTTTTCCTGGTTCACGTAGAAGACCAGGGCTTCCCAGCTGCCCTTGATGCCGCGCGGATCGAGGTACACCTCGATGAAACCGTTGATGGTGTCGACGGGCGACGCCTTGTCCTGAACCCAGGCGATGTCGTACGCCTCGCGATCGGCAACTTCGCCGGTGCGATAAAACGTGATCAGCGCGTCAAGCGCCTTCGCGGTCGGGGGTTCGGCGAACGGCTTGGCCGCCTCGAGGTGCTTGACGATCTCGGTGATGTACTTCCCGTATCGGCCATTAACGCGGTAGATCTCTTCGACCAGCTTGCCGTTCTGCTTCACCAGCCTCGAGTTGAGGCCGTACTTCTCGTTGAAGCCCTTCAGATCCGCCATCGAAACGCCTGCGTAAAGATTGTTGGCGCTCGCTTGCAGAATGTCCCTGCCGGCGCCGGGTGTCTTGTTGGTGACAATCGCATCCACCGTCGGATCGAAGAAGATCGGCCCGAGTCGCGCCAGCTTCTGGTCGATGGTCTCAGAACCGGTCACGTATTTCGCGCCGCTCTTCGCCGACGCGTCGACCGCGGCCTTCAGCTGGTCCGGCTTGATGTTCAACACGAACTTCCGCGCCGTCAGGTTGTTGTATGGACCGTTGTTCAACCAGAACAACTTCGCGTAGCGCTGGATTTCCGACAGCGTTGCGGCCTCGACGCCCTGCGGAAAGGCAACGATTTGCTCGATCACCTCGCGCATTTCGAGCGCGTACTTGTGCTTCTGATCGATAAAGATGTCGCGTCCGGCGAGCGCGGCCTGGTAGAGGTGCCAGATTAGGGTTTTCTGCTTGAGCGGCAGCGACGAAAAGCCATCGGCATACAACTGCACGATGGCCGCGTCGTCCACCCTGTCGAGGAGGTACTTGCGATCGGACGGTGCCTGGGGGGCCTTAGGTGCCTGAGTGCCTGGGGTTCCGGGTTCAGTAGTGCTCGGAGCTGACGAACAGCTGGCCAGCGCGACGACCAGCGCGAAGGGAGCAACGCGACGAATCTCCATGGTTCCTAGTATAGTTATCAGTCGGGAAACAGATGGAGAGCCCATCTGTACCAGCACCCACAAATTCTGAGAGGACATACCCATGCGTCTTGTTAACGGTTGTGCAATTGCAGTCGCTTTGACCCTGTGTAGCAGTTCGCTGGCATTCGCGCAGGATGCGGCAGTCGCGGTGAAGGACGGCGGGATTTTCGCGAAGGGCTGGGCGGGAAAGATCGACGCGCAGGAAGAGAAGGCCGGAGCGAATCTCAACCAGTCGCGGCTTGACGAGAAGAGCGGCACGCTCATGGTGCGCACCGGCCCGGCGACGACCTATTGGAACCCGGCGAACAAGGCGGCCGGCAGCTACACCGTGTCGGCGACGTTCAACGAGCCGAAGTACATGAACCTGATGGACCACCCGCATCCCTACGGCATCATGATCGCCGGCAACGATCTCGGTACCGAGACTCAGAGCTACATCTACTGCTCGGCCTACGGCAACGGCACGTTCATCGTCCGCGGCATGGGCCCCGGGCCGTTCGCGGTCAGCGCGCGGAAGCCGGAGCCCAATGCGGCGATCAGCAAGGCGGCAGGCAAGGATCAGCCCGTCAAGCAGGACATCGCGGTGACGGTCACCGCCGATAAGGTCGAATGCGCGATCAACGGCGCGGTAGTCGGCAGCTACAACAAGGCCGACGTCGTGGGCGCCGGCAAGCTGAAGGCGACCGATGGCGTCTACGGCGTCCGCTTCGCGCACAACACCGAAG
>Ga0157380_10003600_pt1 | contig 10655 bp, 10 predicted proteins | sample S35metaG_FD_119757 | JGI IMG/M metagenome (GOLD analysis project Ga0157380, IMG submission 119757) | Switchgrass rhizosphere microbial communities from Kellogg Biological Station, Michigan, USA - S3-5 metaG | ecosystem: Host-associated > Plants > Roots > Rhizosphere > Soil | place: USA...
ATCGCGAGTTCACCGGCGAGGGACTGAAGGAGTCCAAGGACTTCATCGAGGCCCTCGAACGCGACCTTCGACGTGAGTCGCCGGAGCGGTTCGCTCATGCTGCAAGCCGACGAGGATGTTTCGCCATCGTGGCGTTGTCCGGCGGCATCGCCCTGCTGGCGCTGATCTGACCGCCTCGCCTCGCCGGGTATGATGGCGTTTCGCAACCTGATTCGAGAACACGCCCATGCATCAGATCAAGCTCTTCCGCGGATACGAAAACGAACTTGCCGCCATCGAAAAGGAAGTCAACGACTGGCTGGCGTCCTCGAAGGCCAAAGTGGTGCAGATGTTCGGCAACGTCGCACCGCAGTCGGCGAAGAGCGATGCCGGGCACATCATGGGCGCGGAGCGCGCGGGCGGACGGGGTTTCATTGCCTCCGACGTCTTTCTTGCGGTGCTGTATGAAAAGTAACCACCGGTTTCGGAGACGCCCGTCATGAGCGGCTGGTGGATGGGCAACCTGGCCGCGCAGGGCGAGTACGCCCTGCTGGTGAGTTGGATTTTCTGGGTGCTGTTTTCAATCACGCTGCACGAGTTGGCGCACGGCTGGGCCGCGCTCTGGCAGGGCGATGACACGCCCCGGCGGCTTGGGCGCATGACACCCAACCCCATCGTGCACATGGGGTGGGTGTCGCTGCTCATGTTCGCAATCGTCGGCATCGCATGGGGCGTGATGCCTGTGGACCCCAGCCGATTTCGCTGGAAGCGCAAGGGCCGCACGATTGTGTACGGCGCGGGGCCTGCAATGAACGTCGCCCTCGCGTTTGTGGCGCTCACTTCGGCGGCCTTGTGGATTCAGTACGGCCCCACATCCGAGCCCCTGTACACCAACATGTGGATCTTCCTCATGGCCGGAGGCTGGCTGAACCTTGCGCTGGCCGCCTTCAACCTGTTGCCCGTGCCGCCACTCGACGGCGCGGGCATCCTCATGGGCCTCTCGTACCGCTGCTATCACTTCTTCCAGAAGCCTGAGATCCAGATGTACGGCATGTTCGTGCTCATGGCGATCTTCCTCAGCGGCGTGGGCAGCCTGTTCTTTAACGCGGCGATGAGCATCAGCCATCAGTACGTCGACTTTCTGCTCGGGGTGCTGCCTTGATCGATCGGGCGTCCTTGGCTAAGGGTAACCTGGTCGAATGAAGGCCTTTTGGGGCCGGCGGTAGTGGGTCACACTGATGTTCCTAAGTGACCCACTACCGGGCCGGCCGGCCGCTTGATTCGCCCGGTGTTTCTGGTATCTTGGTCGATTCGCATCCGCCTGCTGCAGCGCGGCCGCACGGAGCCAATCTGCGGGATTCCCCTGAGCCAACCATTGGTTCGGGCCTCCCCGGCTCTCCCGGTCTCGCCGCCATCCTCCGGCCATCGTGGCCGAACAGGATTGGTGAAGCCGGCGCTTTCAAGGAGCACGGAAACTCATGGTTGTCCTTCGGCTGAAGCGGCTTGGCCGCACGCACCGGCCTTTTTATCGTCTCAACGCGATGGACCAGCGCAGCCCGCGCGATGGTCGCGTCATCGAGGATCTCGGCTGGTTCGATCCGGTCGCTCCGGAAGACAAGCAGTTGAACCTCAACGCCGAGCGCATCGACTACTGGCTGAGCGTGGGCGCACAACCCTCGGACACGGTCAAGGGTCTTCTGCGTCGCATCAACATCGAGCCGAAGTCTGGCAAGAAGTTGGCCGCGGCTCCGAAGGCGTGATTCGCGCTGGTGTGGCTGACAGCCGATCGCTGACAGCCGAAAGCCTCCCATGCGGATCGATGTTCTCACCCTGTTCCCCGAGATGTTTCCCGGCGTGTTGAACGCCAGCATCCTGGGACGGGCGGCCGAAGCCGGACTAGCGCAGGTGCACCTGCACGACATTCGGAACTGGGCCGACAACAAGCACGCCAAGGCCGACGATCGGCCCTTCGGCGGCGGACCAGGGATGGTCATGATGTGTCAGCCGCTTTACGACTCGGTCGTGGCGGTTGAAGGACTGGACAATCGTCCGGCCACTCGAGTCCTGCTCAGTCCACAAGGTTCGCCTCTGGGCCAGCGCAGGGTCGAGGAGCTGGCTTCAAAGCCCCGGCTGTTGTTGATCGCCGGGCATTACGAGGGTGTTGACGAGCGCGTGATCGACGAGCTGCAACCCCTTGAGCTGAGCGTAGGCGACTACGTCCTCAGCGGTGGCGAACTTGCCGCGATGGTCCTCATCGACGCTGTCGTGAGGCTTCTTCCCGGCGTGCTCGGCCACGAGGATTCGGCGGCGCAGGACTCCTTCGCCGCCCGCGGACCAGACGGGCAACGGTTGCTCGACTGCCCGCACTACACCCGGCCTCGCGAATGGCGCGGCCGCAGTGTGCCGGATGTGCTACTCAACGGTGACCACCAGGCCATCGAGGAGTGGCGAAGACAGGAAATGATTCGCCGGACGCAGGAACGGCGGCCGGAGTTGCTCAAGTAACCAGAAGGTGCCCCATGAACCCGCAGCAGATCGTTGAAGACATCGTCGCCAAGCAGCTCAAGCCGAACACTTCGATTCCCGACTTCACCGTCGGCGACACCATCAACGTGTCGGTCCGCATCATCGAAGGCGACAAGGAGCGCACCCAGGTGTACCAGGGCGTGCTGATCGCTACGAAGGGTCGCGGCGTGAACCGGACCATCACGGTGCGGCGGATTGTGGCCAACGAGGGCGTGGAACGCGTGTTCCCGCTGCACTCGCCGCGCATCGCCGCCATCGAAGTCGTGCGTCGCTCCGACGCCCGCCGTTCGAAGCTGTACTACCTGCGTGACCGCGTCGGCCGCAGCCGCCGCCTCCGCGATCAGCGTCGCGGCCTGAAGCACGTCGGCGATGAAGCAGCCACTCCCGAGGCTACGAACGCCGGCTGATCGCCATTTCGGCTTTTTCCCGGATGCGGGAGAATTCCGCGCAACGATGAATTCGCCTCGATTATTCCCTCGGACGTGATGTTGCTGGGGCCGCGCGCAGTCGTTCAAGTTCACGACGCGCGGCAGCCATCATCGGTGTCGTCGGTGCAGCGCGCAATATCCCCTCCAGCTCGGCAATCGCGTCGTTCCGCCGGCCCGTACCGTCCAACGCCAGAGCCAGATTCAGCCGGACACCGTATCGGCTCGGGGCGGCTCTTGAAACGATGGATAAGTGTTCCACGGCTTCATCGAATTTGCCCAGGTTCAAGAGGACAACTCCCAGGTTGCCGCGGGCCTCGATGTTTTCGGGATCGAGTTCGACCGATCGTCGCGACGGCGTTTCGGCTTCGGCGATGCGATTGGTTGACAGCAAGATCACCGCCAGACTGTTTTGGCCTGTAGCAGAGTCGGGGTTTATGGACAACGCATGTGTGATCCGCGACAGCGCCTGATCAAAGTGGCGTTGTTGCGTCAGCACGTTCGCGACGTTCTCGTGGATCCTGGCCAATTGCGGCTTGATATCCGCCGCCTTCAAGTACTGGATCATGGCCTCATCAAGTCGCCCCTCTTTTTCAAGCACGTTTCCGAGGTTCTGATGGGCCTTGAAGTTGTTCTGAGTCACGGCCTGGGCGCGCTCGAACAACGTGCGACTGTTCCTCCAGTACCCAGCCTGCCGATGTGCCAGCACCGAGTACACCAGCACGATCAACACCGCCGCACCCACAGGGACCCACCGGGGCAGGCGGTTCGAGAGCGCCGCCAGCCCCCACGCGATGATGATGAACACGCCGATTGACGGCAGGTAGGTGTATCGGTCGGCCATGAACTGCATGCCCACCTGCACGAGTCCGATCACGGGCACCAGAAGGCCGAGGAACCACAGCCACCCGGTGAGGAACCACGGGGCCCGCCGGGCCAACCAGATCGCCAATACTGTGACGGCGATCAGCGCCACCGCGCCAACGATGACTCGCTCTGTCGCCCACGCCAGCGGATGCGGGTAGAACACGGCGAGGTTCATCGGCGCCAGGAGCTTTCGCAGGTACTCGTCGTACGCCACGATCGAGTTGGCCAGACGGGCCGAAAGCGAAAGGTAATCGAACGAAGTCATCGCCTTCGTGGACTGTTGCGAGATCACCGCGACGACGCTGAAGGCCGCCGAGATGGCGAGCAACGGAATCTTCTCGATCAGCAACATTGACAGTCCAAGAGGACGCATTGTCAGCCTCAGCCGGTCTTCGTGGTCCCCCGTATCGGGGCCCAACCAGCGTGCCGCGGTTGCCCAGCGCCGCAGCGGCCACACATCCACCAGCAGCAACAGCGCCGGCAGCGTGACCAGCATGGGCTTAAACATGAGGCTGGCCACGAAGAAGGCCAGCATCGCGAGATACCATTTTGGCATGCGTTCCGGCACGTAACACAGGTACGCGTGCATGGCCATGAAGCCGAACAAGGCCGCCATCACGTCCTTCCGCTCGGCCACCCAAGCCACTGACTCCACGTGCATGGGATGGATAGCGAAGAGGGCAGCCACCAACGCGCTGCGCCACCACGCCGCGGTCATCCTCCCCAAAAGCAGCCACAACAGCACGGTATTAACGGCATGCCCGAGCACACTGACGAGATGGTGCTTGCCCGCGTCCATGCCGAACAGGGCATGGTCAAACATGTGGACCAACCACGTGAATGGGTGCCAATTGCCGCCCTCGAACGTGGTGAACGCGTAGCGGATACCGCTCCAAGTCAGGCCGTTCTGCACCACTCTGTTCTCGGTGACGTAGATGTTGTCATCGAAATTGACGAAATCGAAGCTCGATGTCTGGAGATAGGGCAGCGCCGCCAATGCCATCAGCACCAAGGCCATCACCCACTGCTGCCGACGTGTGACGATCACATCTTCCACGAGCACGCTCCTGTGATTGGCCGATATGCCGCATCATCACCGACCCGTGCCGCTTCGCCAAGCTCAGGACCCAGAGGGCCCGCCAGCATTCCGCTGATGTCGTGCGAGGTCGAGCATCTCATGGGCGGTACGGTTTCCAGGATCGAGCCGGATCGCCTCTTGAAACTGTGCGATGGCTTCGTCCAGCCTGCCGGTGGCGGCCAGCGCGACACCCAGATCGACGTGCGAGGTCGAAATCCCTGGATTGAGCCGTACCGCCGTCGTAAATGCCTCGATCGCTTGTTGAACCTGCCGCATCTTCCAATGCGCCGAGCCGAGGCTTGACCACGCGGCGGCATTGGCTGGCTCCAATGTCGTGGCCCGCTGAAGCGGCTCGAGTGCGCTTTGAAACCGTCCCGCGCGGACGAGCAGATTACCAAGGTTCAGGTGGTACGCCGCTATGTTCGGCTCCAACGCGATCGCCTGATTCATGGCCGTGATCGCCTCGTCCCAGCGGCCCAGATCAGCCAGCGCGGAACTGAGATTGTTATGTGGCCTCGATGCCTGTGGCGTCAACCCGACGGCTCGCTGCAAATGAAGCAACGCCTCAGTCGGCCGCTTCAAGTCGATCAGCGTCACTCCCAAGTTGTCGTGCGCGACCGCGTAGCGGTCGTTAATCCGCACTGATTCCAGTTGCTCTGCCAGCGCCAGCTCCAGTCGGTTGGTCCTGCGGTAGTGAACGCCGAGATTGTTGCGGATGACGTAGTTGGCAGACGTGACTTCTAGCGTGCGCCGAAAGAGGGTTTCACTGTTCCGCCAATACCTGGCTTGCCAGAATGTGACCACTGCCAGCGCGATCAGAATCGTGCACGCCGCAACAATTGCTGCCCGCCTCACTGATTGGCTCCTGCGGAGCATGACTTCGCTGACTCCCCACACAACCATGATGAACACGCCGATCAACGGCACGTATGTGTACCGGTCGGCCATCGACTGAAGCCCCACCTGCACTACGCCAATCACCGGCACCAGCGTGCCCAGGTACCAAAGCCAGCCCACCATCAACGCCGGCTGACGACGACGGCACACCACCACCACCATCGTCACCATCACCAGCACCACAGCGCTCAACAGCACCGTAGCCCAGGGCCAGACTCCGGGGTGCGGGTAGAGAACCGCCAGCTCAACGGGCCGGATCATCTTGCCGAGATACGCCGCGTAGGCGACCACGGCGTTGATCAGCCGTTCTGTGAGGGGCAGCCGCTCAAGACCCATGATCGCGCCGCCCGCTCGTTGTGCATACACGGTGATCGCGCTCGAAGCAATCGACATGGCTAGTAGCGGGAGCTTTTCAAGCAACAGCGTCGTTCGCGGCACTCCGCCACGACGCCATCGATTCAACGGCCAGAAATCGAGCAGCAGAAGCACGCAGGGCAACGTGACGAACATGGGTTTGGCCATCAGGCTGAGCGCAAACCACAGCACAATCCATGCATAGCCGACGATGGGCGTCCGGCCCTTGCTCGGATCGACTGCTCCCCTTCGCCCCCAGCGCACATAGGCCATGATGGCCAGCAGGCCGAACAATGTGCTGAGCATGTCCTTGCGCTCGGCCACCCACGCCACTGATTCGACATGCAGCGGATGCCATGCGAACAGTGCGGCCACCAGCGCACTTCGCCAGACCGCGCTGGTCATCTGCCAAAGGAGCATTAACAGAACCACGCTGTTGGCGGCGTGAATGGCGAGATTCCCCAGATGATGCGCCCTGGGCTTCAAGCCGAAGAGCTGGACATCAAGCATGTGCGACAGCCACGTGACTGGATGCCAGTTGAACGCGGCGATGTCGGTGAACGCCCACGTTATCCCGCTCCAGGTCAAGCCGCGCTGCACCATCGAGTTCTCGGTGACGTAGAGCGGATCGTCGTAGTTGATGAAATCGCTGCTCGACAGCGGCCAGAACACGATCGCCGTCACAATCACCAGCGCGGCGCTCGACAGCCACAACATCCGACGCGAACCATCGTCATCGTCGGCGCTCATGGCGTGCGTCCCGCCTGCCGCTGCTGCCGGGCCGCGTCCAGCAGCATCCTGGCTTGCGGATGATCCGGCTTCAGTCGCAGCGCTTCGGACAGTTGGGCGATCGCGTCATCCCAGCGACCGAGACGGGCCATCGCCACGCCCAGCGACACGCGAGCCTCCACAACCGAAGGATCCAACATCACCGCCTTTTGAAGTTCGGCCACAGCGGCATCCATCTGATTCTGCTGCAAGCGGATCGCCCCAAGATTAGCGTGGGCGTCCGCATGCTCCTCATCCTGCAGCGAGCGCTGGTATTCGGCTGCGGCAGCATCAAGTTCGCCTCGCTGCATCAGCAGACTTCCGAGGTTTCGCCTTGCACCCGCATATTGAGGATCGATCGAGATCGCCATCGTCCAATCTCGCTGCGCGCCCTCAAGATCGTGCAATCGATATCGCACCGAACCAAGGTTGCTCCGCAGCGCGGCCGACTTTGGAATCAGCTCCGTCAGCATCGTGTAATGAGCCAGCGCGGCCGGCAGACGATCCGCCTCCAACAGTATCTTGCCCACAAAGTCGTTCTGCTGCAGATAGTTGGGATGAATTGATGCTGCGGCGCGGACATGCTCGGCCGCAGCAACGTCCTCACCAGCCTTGGTCAGCGCGGCTGCGAGACTGTTGTGGGCCACATGATTGTTCGGCACCACCTCTGCTGCGTGCGTGAACAACGTGCGGCTGTCGCGCCACGTCCACACCTGCTGGTGCGCCGCGATTGCCAGCGCGAGTATGGCGAGGCCGCTGACAATCGCGACGCCGCGGCGCCATGCCTGACGTTCGATCATTACCGCTACACCCCACGCGACCATGATGAACACGCCCAACGCCGGCAGATAGGTGTAACGGTCAGCCTTCCATTGCGCTCCTACCTGCACAAGGCCGATCACGGGCACCAGCGTGCCCAGAAAAAGCAGCCAGCCCATGAGGTACACACGACGCCGCCAGAGCACGGCGACCACAATGGTGATGACGAGCAACGTGAGGATCGATAGCGGCAGCCGCCACGGTTCCCACTCCCGCGGATGGGGATAAATGCACGCCAAATCCGTCGGCCAAACAAGGTTCCACACGTACGAAGCCGCAGCAAGCGTGGCCGTCTCGATCCGCTTGGCCAGTGGCCAGAGATCGGTGGATGCGATTGCGCCCTTGGTGCGCTGGGCCAGCACCGTCATCACGCACGAGCCGATCGTCAGCGCGACGAGCGGCAGCTTCTCGATCACCAGCGTGGTCCAACGCTCTCGATCGGTCCGGCGCAGCGGCCACCAATCCATCAAGAGCAGGATGAATGGCAGCGTGACAAACATCGGCTTGGCGAGCAAGCTCAGCGCGAACCACGCCATTACGATCAAGTATCCAGCGAGGCCTCGGCGCGGCGCGGTGAGAACTTTGGACCCCTTTGGCGGTTTCGTCGCCGGAGCCTCACCGAATTGGACCCAGCGCACGTACGTGCCGATCGCCAGAAGCCCAAACAGGGTGCTCAGCACATCCTTGCGTTCCGCCACCCACGCCACGCTCTCCACATGCAACGGGTGAAGCCCGAAGAGCGCGGCCACGGCCAGGCTTGCCCAATGCGATGTCGTTGCACGGCGAAGCACCAGAAACACCAGCACGGTGTTGATCGCATGCAGCAGCACGTTGATGGCATGATGCCATCCCGGCCGCAGTCCGAAGAGCGTGCAGTCGAGCATGTGCGACAGCCACGTGAGCGGATGCCAGTTGGACGCGGTGAACGTGGTGAACGCCCAGCGGATACCGTCGTCGGTGAGCCCCTGCTTGACGATCGCGTTGTCAGTGATGTACTGCTGATCGTCGAAGTCGACGAACTGGAAGCCCCCGACCGCCACCGGCCAATACACCACCAGCACCGCCAGTATCAGCAGCACGGCGCAGAACCACGGCTGCCGAAGAAGCTCAGCAACCTTGGGCATGTACGTGTTGTCCGGCTTGATGATCGGGCATGCCCGCCATCATAACCCCGCAGCACCGCAGCATCGGCGAATAGGTATCAGTCGTCCTCGCCCGGCACGCGCTCGAGCGCGGCGAGCGCCGCCATCACGTCGTTGCGGATCGGGAACACGCGATCCAACTGCGTCATCTTGAACAGGTACTGCACGCTGTTGGCGGTGTTGGCCAAGGCGATCTTGCCGCCGCTCTTGGCCAGCTTGTTGAGGGCCGCGACCAGGCAGCCCAGGCACGCCGAGTCCATGAACTGCACGTTCTGGATATCGAGCACGAAGTGCTGCGCGCCGGTCTCGCCGAGGTCATCAAGCAGCTCAGCCAAGAGGGCCACGCCGGTTTCCTGCGTGAGCTCGGTGACAGTGAACGTCGCGACGGCGGCCTCGCCCATGCGCTGCACGGTGGCCACCTTATTTCGCGGCGCGCGCTGAGCGTTCAGCGTGCTGCGCGCCGCCTTCTGATCCAGCACCAGGCTGGCGGTGGGAACAACCGGTTGATCGGCGGCTTCGTCGGGTTGGCGGTTAAAGAGATTGAACATGGTCACGGCTCCGTTTCATCCACCCCGCCAATTGATCCCCCTCCAAACCCTGGATGAACACGGCTGAATCCTGTTCCATGAAGCATCCAATTCAGATGCCTGCCTCGCCAGTGCCATCGTCACACCAAGCGCGCGACATCATGCGCAAGGGCGCGAAGGTTGGGGAGATGAATCGGATAACGGTTTCGGCGAACCTCTGCGGCCCCACGCCGTTGTCCAGCACACCAAAATCAGCCAGCCTGCGACCGATAAGTTGGCGGCGCCAGGTCCACAAACGGCGATGGCCGCTTGGGTTTTGCCTTGAGCTTGGGAGTGCCGTTCGGGTTGAGCCCGCCTGCGGGATTCACCCCTCCCGGGCTGGAGAAGCCGGTGATCGCACGGATCGGATTCAGCGGCACCGCGTGCTGGCTGGGCGCGACGATCGTCGGCGCCGGCATCGGAACCGCAGCAGGTGCGGCTGTATCGGGTGAATTCATGCGGCGGCGGCGTGCGGCGTCGATGCCGCGCTCCATCGCCTGCAATACCGTGCGCATGCGCTCGGCGGTTGATTTGCTGCTGTTCTCCATGGTCATGGCGCTCCTTCGCAGGTGTGCTATCGGCCGTCGGAGGGCCCGGCTTTGCGCCAAGTTGCGGATTTTCGGACGATCGTTTCGCCCAGCCGGTTCAGATCGGACGAAAAGCGGCGAATCAGGGATTCTGACTTGCGGGCCGGAAACGCAATTCATTGACGACACTGATCGCAGCAAGAACGGCGACGACCCCCTTGTCAGCCCAAATCTTTGGATCTCGCCGAATTGGCACAAACCGAACATTCACCAAGGCGGGAGAATACTCCATTGCTTTCAGTCAATCCCAGTGTTCGCAACGGAATCTTCGGCTCCGACATCCGTCTCATCGCCTTGATCCCGTAGCTTCACCGCTGCCGCGCTCACCGTGTCGTACACGCTGGCGAGCAGGCCCACCATCGGGAACTTGCCGTTGAGCGGGGACGGACCCATCCGCCGCAACAATGCATGCGACACGTGTTGCGCGGGCGGGCGGTCATCCGATTCCTGCAACTGCGGGCCGATGCGCCAGAATTCGTCCAAGCACGCCTCCAGCGGCAAGGGATCGATCTGTGTCTCGGGAATCGCCGCATCGACGTGCGCCGACGCTACGCCGTGCTCCTGGATTGTCCGCGCGCGGCGCAGCCGATCGAGCAACCGCTCGGCCGGAAGGCCAAGCATCGTGAACACCAGCAGCGGCGCCTGCG
>Ga0157380_10003601_pt1 | contig 10655 bp, 12 predicted proteins | sample S35metaG_FD_119757 | JGI IMG/M metagenome (GOLD analysis project Ga0157380, IMG submission 119757) | Switchgrass rhizosphere microbial communities from Kellogg Biological Station, Michigan, USA - S3-5 metaG | ecosystem: Host-associated > Plants > Roots > Rhizosphere > Soil | place: USA...
AGCGCCGCGATGAGGCAGAAAACCGCTCGCACTTTGGGAGTTTCCCATGCGACGAAACGGGTCGCCGTGCGGCAAAATGCCGCAGGATGGCTTCTCCCCAGAACCACGACGGTTTCACCGATCCCGTCGGCGTCTCGTGGCTGATTTCCGTGCGCTGGACCATGCTCCTGGCCGGAATCGGCGCGCTGGTCGCCGGCCGGAGTGCGCTCGAGGTGTCGGTTCCGCTCGCGCAGGCAGCCGTGCTTCTGGCGGTGTGCGGCGCCTCAAATCTGTGGCTGACGCTCCACGTGCGGCGCGGCGGCGCCGACGTCTCGACGATTGCAGGCGTGCTCGTCTGCGCCGATGTCGTGCTGTTGTCCTGGCTGCTGCTGCGCTCGGGAGGCGTGCTGAATCCCGCGAGCGTCTTCTATCTGGTCCAAATCGTTGTCGCTGCGCTCGTGCTCGGGCGCCGATGGACGTGGGTGATCACCGCGCTCTCCGTCGCGGGTTATGCGGCGCTGTTCATGGCGCCGACCGATGACCTGCGGGCGGCCCAGGGGATGCATCCGGAAATCGCCCTGCACATGCGGGGCATGTGGCTCGCCTTCGCGCTCACAGCGCTGGTGATCGCCGCACTGGTCACACGGCTGGCGATTGCGATCGAACGGCGCGACACCGCGCTGGCCGAACTGCGCGATCGATCCGCGCGAGCGTTGCGCGTATCCGGCCTCGCAACGCTTGCAGCGGGCGCAGCGCACGAGTTGAGCACGCCACTCGCGACGATTGCGCTGGCGGCCGGTGAGCTGGAACGAAGCCTCGCCGACACCGCGCACGCCAGTTTGCGCGAGGATGCGCAGTTAATACGCGCGGAGACAACCCGCTGCCGGCAGATTCTGGACGGAATGTCCGCGCAGAGCGGCGAGCTCGCCGGAGAAACGCCGCGACGCGTCAAGCTGCACGCTGTCATCGACGCACTGCGCGATCGACTCACGGCAGATGAGTGGGCGCGTCTCGATGTCGACTCGCCGCACGAAGCCGAGGTGGTCTGGCCGATCGGCGTCGTGGCCCGCGCGCTCGATAACGTCGTCAGGAATGCCCTGCAGGCGTCGCAATCCGGCGCGCGCGTTCGCATGGAGGCTGCCGTTCAGGCGAAACAGGTCGTGATCTCGGTGATCGATCGTGGAATCGCGATGACGGCGGAACAGTTGTCACGCGCCGGCGAGCCGTTCTTCACGACGAAGCCGGCGGGCATCGGCCGTGGCCTCGGTCTGTTTGTCGCCAGGTCATCGGTCGAGCAGCTTGGCGGCACGCTGGTGTTGACGTCCGCGGAAAACGAAGGAACCACAGCCGTCTTCACGCTGCCGGTGAATGTTCTGGAGCGTCTCAATGCATGACGGCGTCTCGCTGCTCGTCGTCGAAGACGACGACGCATTGAGAGAACGATTGGTGCGGGCATTCACCGATCGCGGTTTCGAGGTGCGATCGGCGTCGAACGCCGAGGACGCCGAGCGTCAGGCGGCGGAGAATCCGCCCGAGCTGGTGCTTCTCGATCTTCGCGTCGGCAACGACAACGGGCTCAATCTGATTCCAGCGCTCAAACAAATAGATGAAGCGACTCGCATCGTCGTGCTGACGGGTTACGGATCCATTGCGACCGCGGTGGAAGCGCTCAAGCGTGGAGCCGTGAACTACCTGACGAAGCCCGCCGATGCGGATGCGATTCTGACGGCATTCGGCGGTGCGCCGGCGTCCCCCACCGACGTGATGCCGTCGCTTTCGGCGATGTCGCTGGATCGCGTGGAGTGGGAGCACATCAATCGCGTGCTCGTGGAATGCGACGGCAATGTGTCCGAGGCCGCGAGGCTGCTGGGGCTGCATCGACGCACGTTGCAGCGGAAACTGGCGAAATTCCCGTCACGGCGCTGACTCCTCCATCACGCGTTTCAGCTGCGGCAGTTGCTCGCGGTACGACATGCCTCCTTTGAGCCACATCAGCGGCAGGCCGAGCCAGCCGTAGAAACCCACTGGCGACACGACGCACGACATGGTGACTCGCGTGCCCTGCTGTTCCGATTCGAACGTGTACTGGATGTAACCACGGAAGTCGATTTCGTTCGTGCGGTGCCGCCAGAGACGCGGGCGCTCGACCGCCAGCACCTCGAGCGTGAACCGATATTCCTCGCCATTGAGATCGAGCACGACATTGATGCTCGATCCGGGCGCGATCGGGCCAGGCGAGGCCGGCGCCATCGAGCGCACGTACTGCCGCCAGCGGGCGGCCTGTGCGAAGTCGGTGAAGAAATCAAAGACGGCGTCGGGCGGCCGGTTGACCCAGATCGTGTGTTTGAAGATACGTGTGTTCATTTGTCATCAGCCTGAAAGATGTCTTCGATCGAAACGTTGAAGACCTTTGCGAGTTTGAACGCGAGCGGCAAACTGGGATCGAAACGGCCGGTTTCGATCGCGATGATCGCCTGGCGCGAAACGCCCACGCGCGCGCCGAGCTCAATCTGCGACCAGTTGCGCGCCGATCGCAATTCGCGCAGCCGGTTCTTCATGGATTGCGCTCGTAGTAGCGTTTGACGAGAAACAGACTGACCACCCAGACCGCGGCGATGGCCGCCCACAGCAAGTTGAGATTCGGATAGTCGACGAATCCCGCACGCACCAGCCAGCCGAGCGTCGAAATCATCAGCATCGCGACGCCGAACGAGAATCCCAGCGCGACCAGATGCAGCCGCCGCTGAAACTCATCGCCGGCGCGAACAATCGCGATGATCACCAGCGTCATCGGGACCCAGCCCAACGACGCGATCACCACGCCCGCGGCACGAGCGGAAGCACTATCGGCGTCGATGAGCCTGACTCCCACGAGCGGCAGCACCATGGCCGCGACGAGGGACCCGAGCCACGCGTAAAACCCGCGAACATTGCGGCGAAACTGCTTGTTTGCCGACTGAATATCCATACGGCGGACTGTAAGGCAAACATGACATACATGTCAAGTTACCATTACATCCCTCCGCACAGGCCGATTCGAGATCTATGCCCGGGCGCAGCCGGCGCGAGACACGCACTGTTTCGCATGGTGACGAATGACATCACCCGCGAGTGGTTCCCAGCCTACGCCGTCTCTGCTGACGGTCAGAAGTTCCTGATCAACACCCCGGCCGCACCCGAGCCATTGACGCTCATTCAATTGCCGAAGAAGTAGAGCCGAGAACGCTACAGTCCGCCGCGACCGCTGCTCTTGGTCAACTGTTTAATCAGTTCCTGATCCCGCTTGACCTGTTCACGGTTCGCCTTCGCGGCTTCGTTGTCCTGCTTCACCGCGTCTTTGTTGCCGGCCTGCTTGTTCGCTTTTGCCTGTTCCTTCAGGCGCTTGCCTTCGGCGATATCGCGCTGCAGCGCTTCGCGCGCCGCCTGGAGTTCGGGGCTCTGCTGACCCGACTTACCTCGGCCCTTCTCGCCGGCCTTCTCGCCGCCCTGTCGGCCACCCTGCTCGCCACCCTGTCGACCGCCCTGTTCGCCGCCCGCTCGGCCAGCTTGACCACCCTGTTGGCCGCCTTGCTGACCACCCTGCCGGCCACCACCTGGCGGGGGCGTCCCTTGTCCGCCGCTCCTGCCTTGCCCTTGCGCCGACACCATGACTGCGCCGACGACCACGCACGCGCTCAGAACTCCGAGTAAACGGCCCATGTGTCTCTCCTGCAGGCGCATGGTAGACGATTCGCGACCCAGTCAAAGAAGTAGAATCCGTGACATTCCGAGGTGCCCATGTCGAAGATCCCTGACGAAACTCGCCGCCGGTTCATGGCTCATTTCGCTGGTGTGGGCCTTGGCTCCACGCTCGTGCCCGGCATCGTCTGGACGCGCATGCAGGATCAGGGCACGCAGCGCGTCACGGCCGCGATGGTGAAAGAGGCACTTCGCCTGCAGGGTGTCGATATCCCGGACGCCGACGTGCAGGCGATGGTGGCTGGTGCGAATCAGAGCCTGACGCGCTACGACGAAGTGCGAAAAATGCACATCCCGCTCGACGTGTCACCGCCGTTCCACTTCAGCGCGCTCGCCCCGGGCATCGAGCCGAACCGCACGAAGATGCCGTTCCGCATCAGCACGGCACCTGTCGTGAGGCGCCCGTCGAGTCTTGAGGACGTCGCGTTCTGGCCCGTACGTCATCTCGCCGAATTGATCCGCACGCGACAGGTGAAATCCGTCGAGCTCACCGAGATGTACATCGCGCGTCTTCATAAGTACAACCCGAAGCTGAACTTCGTCGTGACGTTCCTCGACGATCTGGGGATGGAACAGGCGCGTCAGGCGGACAAAGAAATTGGCGCCGGCAAGTACAAGGGACCGCTCCACGGCATTCCCTGGGGCGCGAAGGACATCATTTCCGTCAAGGGCCATCCGACGACTTGGGGTGCGGCGCCGCTGAAGGCGCAGCAGTTCGATTACGACGCGAGCGTGGTCGAGCAACTGCGCGACGCGGGCGCAGTGTTGATTGCGAAACTCACGACCGGCGAGCTCGCGCAGGGTGACATGTGGTTTGGCGGGCGAACGAACAGTCCGTGGGATCCGGCGCAGGGATCGAGCGGGTCTTCTGCCGGCTCGTCTTCTGCGACGGCTGCGGGATGCGTGGCGTTTGCGTTGGGGTCTGAAACCAGCGGATCGATTCTCAGTCCCGCGGCGCGGTGCGGGATTCCGTCGCTTCGACCGACGTTCGGCCGCGTCTCGCGCTACGGCATCATGGCGTTGTCGTGGACGCAGGACCGCATCGGCCCGATGGTGCGGTACGCCGAAGACGCTGCACTCGTGATGCAGGCGATCGCCAGGCTCGACGGACGAGACATGAGCGTGTCGGATATTCCGTTCAACTGGAACGCGCAACTCGACGTCACCAAGCTCCGCGTGGGCTACATCAAGGAGTCGTTCGATACGCTCACGAATCCCGAGGCGAAGGCGAACGCCGAAGCGATGCTCGCGGCGCTGCGGAAGATTGGCGTCACGAACTTCATCGAGATGAAGATTCCCGAGTCGCAGACGAACGTGAGCAGTCTTGGCGTGGAGTCGTTCGTGTACTTCGACGAGATGCGGCGCGAGAACAAGCTCACCGGCACGCGCATGGGCAACGCGAATCGCCCGACCGCCCGGTTGTTGCCGGCGGTCGAGTATCTGCAGCAGCAGCGCCTGCGCATGATGATGATGACGGACCTCGCGGAGGCCACGAAGGGCATCGACGTGTATCTCGTCGCGTCGAATACCGGCGCCGGCGGAGGCGCCGGCCGCGGTCGCGCGGGTGATCCGGCAGATCCTGCCGCGGCGGCTGCAGGCGGCGATCCCGTCACTGCCGCACGCGCTGGTGGCGATCCGGCACGCGGACGCGGAGCCGATCCTGCCGCTGGCCGCGCGGGTGGTGCCGCAGGTGCAGGGCGCGGTGGCGGTGGCGGCGGTGGAAACAATCCCGCGCAGCGCCACTCGACCATGGCGAATCTCGCGTGCTATCCGGCGATCAACGTCCCGAACGGTTTCACGGCGGCGGGCACGCCGACGAACGCGACGTTCTTTGCGCGCCCGTTCGGCGAAATGGAACTCATCGCGCTGGCGAAGGCGTACCAGGATGTGGCGAAGCACCACACGCGCAAACCGGAAAAGATGGATCTCTAGCCTTGTCCCGCCGAAGCCGCGAACGCAGTGAGCGTTCGGCGAAGGCGGATCACCAATGCACCACCCATCCGGCGTGCTGTAGATCCTGCCGGCGCTGATCGGCGTCGGCGCGGGCCAGCACTTCAGCGGTGTATCGGCGCCTGATCAGAACGCGATCGTTCCTGAGGTACGTCAGCTCCCACTCGTCTCCGTCGGTGCGCAGCACGGCATCAATGTGATTGTGCCGGCGACGGAGACGCCAAATACGGAGGGGCTCCACTGGCGTTTAGCCATGAAACGCATGAAAGAACATGAAAAACAATTTAGTTTTCATGGGTTTCATGATTTTCATGGTTCAACTGTCTTTGACGTGCGCCAGTACGATGTCACCAACGCAATCGGCAGTCCCACGCCGAACATGTGAATGCCGAACTGATTGACGAGCAGGTACCACGGCTGCGCAGCGGTGCCGCGGCGCACGAGTGACAGCGGCACCACGATCCATTGCATGACGTAATAGACGCAGAGGCCGAACGCCGGCCCGGAGATGAACGGCCGCCGCCACAGAAATGGAATGCGCGTGCTCGCCAGGACGAAGACCGCCGCAGCGCCGGTCGCGATGACGAAGTGACAGAGCAATCCGAGGAAGGCGGCTGGGACACCGCCCTGCGCGGCGCTCGTGCCCAGCACTCCGCTCGCGATGTAGCGAAGGACCCGGCCCGGCGACACTCCCCGGACTCCCGAAACGATCAGCGCGTCCGCGATATCGAGCGTGCCGGCCAGCAATCCTGCCCGGATCACCGCGCCGGCTGCCGACCACCTTCTCGCCACGGGGCGACGATTATATGCCCGCGGCCACCGCCCGGCGGCGGAGTCAGAACGCGGCGACAGGCCTGACCCTTACGCGATTTTCAATACCTGCCCTGGCTTGATTTCATCCGGATTGGAAAGCTGATCCTTGTTCAACTCGAAAATCCGCATGTAGGCATTCGCGTCGCCGAGATGCATCTTGGCGATCTTGCTCAGCGTGTCGCCAGGCTTCACGGTGTAGGTCTTGGCACTCGGCGCCGGTGATGCCGCGCCGCCGCCGGTGACCTGAATGTCCGCCTCGACTTCGTTGCGCCAGTCGGGAATCGTCTTGATGGCGGTCCAGATCTCGTTCTTCTCCTGCTCGCTGGCAACGGTACCGCGGAAATACAGCTTGCCGTCGCGTTCTTCGGCGTTGCCGTGAAACTTGCCCTTGGCTGTTTGAATCGCGTGGTTGTACTTGTCTCTCAATCCCATGAAGCACCTTCCTGTTGATCAATGCAGGTAGTGCAGCACGCGTACCAACGATCACTGCCCGCTGGCCCCGGGTCTGAAGACCCGGGGCTCCAAAGGTACGCGCAAGAAATACCTAGCCTTGCCTCGCTCGGACCTAGTGCTTCGACACTTCCCGCACGAGCTCGCCGGTCGCGGACGCCGGCCCCTTCACCGCGATGTCGGCTTGCGACACGATGCCGCAAATGTCGTTGCCTTTCACGACGGGCACGCGTCGAATCTGATGCTCTTCCATCAGCACCCGGCAATCCTCGAGCGATGTGTCGGGCGTCACGGTGACCACCGGCTTCGTCATGCATTCGGACACATTCGTGGCCGCGGGGCTCTTGCCGTCGGCGATCACGCGACAGACGATGTCTCGATCGGTTATCACGCCGACCAGCTTTCGCGTCTGCGCGGTTTGAATGACGGGGATCTCTCCACAGTCATTCGCCCGCATCATCCTCGCCACGTCCTCAATCGTCGTCTCCGGAGTGCAACACACCGGATCGGGGGTCATCAGCTCACTGACATTCATCACACAACCTTCCTTCTCTCCCCTCCCTCCATCTTACGTATCATCGAAGGTGAATGCCTCGGGCGTCGTCGAAGAAGGGAAAGCAGGGACGGTTCTCCGTCAAAGGACGCAAGTGGCCCTACGTCGTCGGCATATGCGTCGCGGTCTTCGGCATGCTTCTTTTCATTGCCCAGGATCCCCGGACGCTTCGCGTGCGCAGCGCGCTGGCGGCGAGCGATGCCGGCTTTCCTGATTACCTCGCCAGTCTCATCGATGCGCCGGTCACTCGCGGGGACGCCTACGAGGTTCTGCAGAACGGCGACGAGTTCTATCCGGCGATGCTGGAGGCGATCCGCGGCGCCAAGCGGACCATCGAGCTGGAAACGTACAACTACGCCGACGGACACGCGGGTGAGCAATTCACGACTGCGCTGGTTGAAGCCGCGCAGCGCGGCGTTCTGGTGCGAATGGTCCTCGATGCCTTCGGGGCGTCGTCCCCTCCAGACGACCTAACGGATCGTCTCCGGGCGGCCGGCGGCAAACTCGCATGGTTCAATCAGTTGCGGCCGTGGACCGTTGAATCCACCAACACACGCACGCACAGAAAATTGCTCGTCGTCGATGGCCTTGTCGCATTCACCGGGGGCGCGGGCATCGCCAACCACTGGCTCGGACACGCGCAGGACAAAGAGCACTGGCGCGATACCCAATTCCGTGTCACCGGGCCGGCCGTGCGGCTGCTCGAGGCGTGCTTCTTCGAGAATTGGTTGGAAGCCGGTGGCGACGACTCGCCGGTGTTCGACAAGCAGGAGCCGCCGGCGGCCGGCAGCGCCCGGTCGATTGTGATCTGGAGCAACCCGGTTGGCGGCGTCAGCAACGTCAAACAGCTCTATCTCTATTCGATCGCCGCGGCGCGCCGCAGTATCGACATCCAGTCGCCGTATTTCATTCCCGACGCATCGGGGATGGGCGCTATCAAGGACGCGCGGGCGCGGGGTGTTCGCGTTCGCATCCTGAGCGACGGCGACATCACGGATGCCAAATCGGTCAAATTCGGCAGCCGTCACACTTATCAACGGTTGCTCGACGTCGGTGTGGAGATCTACGAATACGCACCGACCATGATGCACGCGAAGATCATGATCATCGACGGCACGTGGAGCGTCTTCGGCTCAGGCAATTTCGACAATCGATCGCTCGAGCTCAACGACGAGATCACCGTTGCGGTGTTCGAGAGCGACCTCGGCCGGCGATTGACGGATGATTTCGAGACCGACGCTCGTCATTCGAAGCAGTGGACCGTCGCCGATTGGCCCAAGCGCCCCTGGCACTGGAAACTGCGAGAGCTGTGGTGGGGCATCTTCGGTGAAGTGTTTTGAGCACTAGAACTGCTCCCGGCGCGCGCCTTCGAGGGCAGCTAGAACATCAACGCGGGTCCCGATACGATGCGATCGATGCTCTTCGCCGACGTCGTCGCAGCCTCCGCCGCCGTCGCAGCCTCGTCCGCGAGACTCGCGAAGATTGGCCGGTTCGCTGAACTCCTCCGATCGCTTGCGCAAGAGGAGATCGCGCCCGTCGTGGCGTGGATTTCCGGCGAGCCGCGCCAGGGCCGCATCGGCCTCGGCTATTCCACGATCTCGTCCGCCGCTGACGTGGGGGCTGCGGATGCGCCGACGCTGACCATTGCGGAAGTGGACGCGGCGTTGAGCGCGCTGGCAGGAATCTCTGGCGCTGGCTCCGCCCGCGAACGCGTCCAACTCCTCACTTCCCTTTTGAACCGCGCCACTCGCAGCGAACAGGACTTTCTCCGTCGTCTCTTGTACGGCGAGTTGCGCCAGGGCGCGCTCGAGGGCGTCGTCATTGAAGCGGTCGCCAACGCGGCTGGCATCAAGTCCGCGAGGGTGCGCCGAGCGGTACTCATGGCCGGTGAGCTTCCGACGGTGGCTCACGCGGCACTGACTGGAGGCGAAGCTGCGCTCGATGCCATTTCAGTCCGGGTCCTTCAGCCGATCCGTCCCATGCTTGCGGACTCAGCTGAAACCGTCGAGGCCGCACTTGAAGAACTCGACGAGGCGACCATCGAATACAAGCTCGATGGCGCGCGCGTGCAACTGCACAAGTCTGGAGACGACGTTCGCGTGTTTTCACGGACGTTGAATGACGTCACCGAATCGGTGCCGGAGATTGTGACGCTCGTGCGTGGCCTGCCGGCTCGCGAGGTGATTCTGGACGGTGAGGTCATCGCGCTGAATCCTGACGGCTCACCGCGCTCATTTCAAACGACCATGCGGCGGTTCGGGCGAACGCGCGGCGTTGCGGATCTGCAGGCGGAGCTGCCGCTGACACTATTTGCGTTCGACAGCCTGTTCATCGACGGTCACTCGCTTCTCGACGAGCCGCTCGAAAAGCGAATCGGCGTTCTACATGACACTGCTGGTGACGCTGCCGTGCCCCGCATCATTCGTCCGTCGCGAGAACAGGCGGAGGCCTTCGCCAAGGCGGCGATCGATCGCGGCCACGAAGGCGTGATGGCAAAATCGCTTGCTGCGCTCTACGCGGCGGGACGCCGCGGCTCGGCCTGGCTCAAGATCAAGCAAGCCCGTACTCTCGATCTTGTCGTGCTCGCGGCCGAATGGGGACACGGCCGCCGGCATGGAAAGCTCAGCAACCTGCACCTCGGCGCGCGCGATCCGGCGACATCGTCGTTCGTGATGCTCGGCAAAACGTTCAAGGGAATGACGGACGAGATGCTCGAGTGGCAGACGAAGGAATTGCTCGCCCGCCAAATCGCGCGCGACGGCATCGTCGTCCACGTGCGGCCGGAGCTCGTCGTGGAAGTCGCATTCAACGAGATCCAGGACAGCAGTCAATATGCTGGCGGCTTGACTCTGCGTTTCGCGCGCGTGAAGCGATACCGGAACGACAAGACGGCGGACGACGCGAATACGATCGAGGATGTGAGGACGCTTGCGGGACGCTGAGTACCTCTGGAGCCCCGGGTCTTCAAAGCCGGAGTCTCACTCAAGCCGCTCAATCGCAGCCGCCGCCGTCGCTCCCCCATTCTCTCGACGCACTCGCTCGCTCACTTCTGCGGCGCGGGCGATCACCTCACGATCCGAGAGCAAGTCTTCGAGAGCGGCTCGGACTCTCGCGGCTTTGAACTGGCGCGGATAAAGAACGCGCGCGATGCCGAGCCGTTCAGTACGCGCGG
>Ga0157380_10003602_pt1 | contig 10654 bp, 10 predicted proteins | sample S35metaG_FD_119757 | JGI IMG/M metagenome (GOLD analysis project Ga0157380, IMG submission 119757) | Switchgrass rhizosphere microbial communities from Kellogg Biological Station, Michigan, USA - S3-5 metaG | ecosystem: Host-associated > Plants > Roots > Rhizosphere > Soil | place: USA...
GCCGGCCTCCGTGAGATCGCGATTGGGCACGCACAATGCGCGGGCGACATCAGGCGAGGCCAGCCGCGCGATGTCCTCGTAGTCCTCCTTGGTGACGGCACGGCGACGGTGTCGGATCTCGGTGGGCGCACGGGCAATCAGCGAGTCCATCGATTCTGCATCGGCACCGCCGGCGGCTTCGAGGTGGTTCGTCACCTTGTCGAGATAGGGAATGGTGGTCTTGAGCTGCACGATGCTTCCGGCCGGCTTGTTGCCGCGGACACCGCCGCCCGTCTTGAACATCGACAGCCGGATATTGGCTGTGTCGGTCGGAGGAATCATGCCGCTGCGCCCGTCCCCGAAGCTGACCACGCCGGCGATATGGTCGAACACATAATGGCGCGAGCGTCGGCGCGAAGCGTAGAAGTCGGTCACCTCGTGCCAGGTGACCCAGATTTCGTCCGCCTTTCCAGCGCCGCCCGGCATCGTCATGATGGCCTGCGCGCCCTCTTCCTGCACAATGGTGGTAAGGTCATCGCCAGTGGGCATCTCCGGCTCGCGCACCATCAGCCGTTGGCCCGTAAGCACGGGCGCCCGCGTCAAGACGAAGCGCTGGCCGGCGCTCCCGTCACTTGAACCGAGCTTTTCATCGCGGATCGTGACGGTTTGCGCCGCCATCGTTGTGTTGAGCAGGACACGGGCAAGACGCGGCAGCATATCGAAATCGCCCGCGTCCCAGCGAACCCTGATCCACCATGCTTTGACTCCCATTTCGGAGTGAGGCACAAAATCCGCCGGCGCCAGAAATTCCACCGCGCCGCTGGTCGTGAGATTGGCGGTGTCGTCACGGACGGTGAGTCCCGCCCACTCCTGCTCGGTCCGGTATTCCCAGGTCAGTTGCGGTTCCTGGGCCTCTGCTGCGTCGATGGCGGCGGTGGTGACGAATTCTGCCGCGGCAAGACTCCCCGCCGCGGAGACAAGCCGAACGATGCCACTGTCAACGGCGCCGATCGCGGCGTTTGCCGGCACAGTGACTTGCACGTTGATGTCGGCGCTCTTGCCTGCAGAGAGCGAGATGTTCGACAGCGCCGCACCGAGTGAACCATCAGGATTGACGGATTTGATAACCGGCTTCCACTGGCTGCCGATCGCATCAACGCCGTATGCCGCATCACGGGAGCTGTCGTTGGTGACGGTGAAGCGGTGGTTCGCGATGTCACCGGCATTCGCAGAAGTCTGGCTTTCATCCGGGAATAGTGGAGCCGTCCGCTGCCCGTAGCGCAGATGCGCCGAGTCGAAAAACATCGTGATCGGCCGGTTCGGAAAGCTCCTCGCAGGCGGCAGCAGGAATCCGACATAAAGCGTCGGGCGCAGATCCTGCGATGCTGCGAAGGGAACGAAACTCCTGTCGGGATCAGCGTTTTCGGCCGTGCGATCCTCGTAAATGAAATCGTTCTCGGTAATGACCGCTTCGGGAAAGGTCTGTGTCGCCGGCGGCGGGGGCCGGTCGACATCGTAGCTCGCAAACAACTCCTTGATCGACGGCGGAGTAAAATTCGCTGGCACGAATTTGAACCTCACAGCCGAGTCTTCGGGAACGAAGTGGCCCTCGACTCCGTAATTGCCGCTGGCAATGCGCACCCGGATCCAGTAGTCCGTCTTGCCGTTCAGGCTGAAGCGGGCCATCTGCGGCGGCAGCGTGAAGACAATATCCCCCTTTTGCGATAGCGCCTTGGTGCTGTCGGAAAACGCATTGCCATTGACGGTGCCGTTCTCCACGCCGGTCCTGGTGGAGGTTCCGAGTTCAACCCACGCCTTCCCGTTCCAGCCTTCCCAGCGCAGTCTGATGTCCTCGGACGGAACGGCGACCGGGGGCGTCGGACCCGCCGCGCCGGGTGATGGGGGAACACTCGTAACATTGACACTGATCGTCACCTTGGCGCCGCCGCGCCCAAAGTCCTCGGGCAAAGTCAGCCAGAATGCGTCGCCGAACTTCGGCTTCTCGCCAAAGGGATAGAAATCCTTGCTCAGGTCGATATCGCCGGAAGCCGAAGCATAGGCCCGGGCGAACAGAACCTTCCTGTCTTGCAAATGAACACGCATTCCGATGCTGCGGATCTCCGGCACACGGTCGGCCCGCGCCATGCCGGCTCGCGCCGTTGTCTCGGGCGTGATGGGCGTCAGCAGCCGGCAGCGGACCCATTCTTTCGCCATGCCCTGCACCGCGGTGATGCCGGCCACCGGGACTTTGCCGAAATCAATCGTACCGGACTGACTCAGGCGTTTCGTGCCGTCCTTGGCGGGATCTTGCGGAGTGATGTCGCTCCATTGGATGCCGTCCCAAAGCTCCCATTTGACTTCGATGCCATCTGCCGGCGCTGTTGCTGGTGGCGGCTTGAGGTCAACCACCACAGTGAATTTGGTCATTCTCTCCGAGTCGAGCAGCCCGCTTTGTCCGAGGTAGAAGATATGCGCGATGCGGCGATTGCCTCGGAAGATCGACGTCGCTGGACTCCCGATGGCGATGAGGTCGTCGCTATAGTTGGCGTAGGTGTCCTGCCCGGGATCGCGGGCAAAGGCGAATTGCAGCTGCGCCGCCGTCACCACCAGGTTGTCTTCGGTCTCGTAGATCACCGGGTCTTTCTCACCCGGGCCCGGTGCCGCCGCCACCTGCGTCCCGAGTGGAACGAGCGCGTCGACCAGGCTGCCCTTGGCCAGAAGGAATGTCAGCGGCGCCCGCGCCGGTTGCGGCGGCAACAAGGCCGCGCCCTGCAGGTCCAGGAAGGCGAGGAAATTCTTTTGTGGAACCTGATTGAGGCGCTGGATCAGCACATCCGCAAAGCGCGCCGACACGCCGATCAGCCCGGCGCTCATGCCTTTGGGCGCTCCCGTCGCCGGGTCGAAGTCCGTCCAGTCAGCGGCATATTTGTGCAGCCATCGCACCAGCTGCTCCGTGACCGCGCTCGTCGAGCGCGTATCGATCTGCGGCGGAGGACGCGAAATCATGTCGCGCTCCTTTGCAGGTAGAACGGATAGACGATGTTGAAGACGTTGTTGGTGGCGCGCACCTGATATTCCAGATGGATGAGCAACGTCTGTCCGCCATCCCGCGGTTCGACCCGCACGTCGCGCACATCGATGCGCGGCTCGTGCGCCAGAAGCGCTTCACGTACCTCTTGCGCGATCTTTCCGGAGGTGGAGGCGGAATTCATCCCGAAGACGAGGTCGTAGATCCCGCAGCCGAAATCCGGCCGCATCAAACGCTCGCCCTTGGCGGTGCCAAGGATGATCCAGATCGCCTGGTCGACGCTCTCCTCATACTGGGCCGTAGTCACGGCGCCGCCGCCGTCAAGCTCGACGGGGAAGCTCCAGCCAACGCCAAGAAAGGCCGCCTTCGCCATGTCTGCGCCCCGCTCTAACCAATGAACACCGTGCCGACGGCAACCACCGTGCCTACCGGCAGATCGGAAGGATCGTTGCAGGTATCTGCGACGTCGCCACTGCGCGCCGCTTTCTTGCCGTTGATGTTGACCGTGGCGCTCCCGCTCTTGATGGTCGCCTTGTTGGACGGCGGGGCCTGGAACGAGACTCCGGGCGGTGTCGGAAGGTGCGGCGGCGTATTATCGGCGGTGCTGCCAACCGTGGCGGCCGGCATGCCAAGGATGTTGACATCCGTGCTGAGGCCGCCGTTGATCACGCCGGTAAACGGATGCGGCAGCGGCGTGGGCACCATCGACGGACCAGACGGCACCATCACGATATGGGTATCGATCGCTGTAACCTGATCGCCATGTTTCGCTGCTGGCTGTCCCATCTGACGCACTCCCCTCGTTACGGCTGTCGTTCCTCGCCAGTATTCTATTTCTAGTTGATATTTACGGTAGCGCCTTTGACTGTCAGGGTCGCGCTTGCCTCGACAGACGCCGTACTGCCGGCGGCAATCTTGGTCGGACCTGACGAATTTATTTCGATCTTCTGTGCGTCGAGTTTGATCGTGCCGTTCGAGGCCGAGAGCGTAATGTCCTTGTCGCTCGTTAAGGCAATCGAGTTATTTGCCGTATCGATCAGGATGCTATTTTTCTCGCTCTTGTCAACGATTTCGATGGTTTCCTTGCCGTCCTCATCGTTGAGCTTGATAACGTGACCGCTGCGCGATTTGATGATGCGGACATTGTTCTTGCCATCGTCGTTGCTGGCCGGCGGCGCATCCTTTCCATTCCACAACGCGCCCAGCACGTAAGGAAATCGTACGTCTCCGTGTTCAAAGGCAACGAGCACTTCGTCTTCAACCTCGGGCAGGAAATAGACTCCGCGTTGATCACCGGCCATCGGCGCCGCAATGCGCGCCCAGGTGCTCTCATCGACATCGCTCAGCCAGGGAAATTTCACCTTTACCCGGCCGAGCCCGTCCGGATCCTGGTTGTTGGTGACGATGCCGACCACTACGCCATGGATGCGACCGCCACGCAGATCGTTTTGGATGGAATCGGAGATGACATCGAAAAAATTCATGACGCATTTCTCCTGACTACGAACTCTGTCAGATACCCGTTCGCCGGCGTATAGCGATGGATCGCCGATGTGACGTAATAGGAGCCGCCGAAGCGGCGTCCGATGCCGTCGATCTTGATAACCTTGCCGGCGCGGATATCGGCCCGGCCCCAGCAGAGCCCGTCACCCGATATCAACTCGAGCACCAGGTCATTGAACCTCGCCTTGGCGATCTGGTCGGCTTCTGCTTGCGCGCCGACGGGCTGATGGCTGATCACGTCGATGGCATCGCCGAACGCGTCCTTGGCCAGTGCGGCGCCGCTCGCCTGCCCGCCCATACTCGAGACTTCGTCCCCCGCCGCGGAATCGCCGAGGATCGCCTTCTTGTCCTTGACGCTCCAGCTTTGCACCTTCACTTCGGTCCGTTGCCCGGCCACCGCGAGGCGCGGATAGAACTCCAGCAGGCCATTGTTCATGTCCAGGGTCAGGACTTCGCTCTGGTCGTTGCCCGCCGGACGAAACAGCAATGTCTTGTCATCGACCGCGACCTCATAGCGGATGAGGCGGCCGCGCCCGCAAAGAAACTCCCAGTCGGTCTGGTTGGCCTGCAATACATATTCGAGGCTCGGCCCGCTGTCCGAGGCGTCAACGCTCAAGCCCGCTTCACCGCCGATCTGACTGGCGATGTCGCTGTCCTTCTTCTGCAAGAACGTTCGCGTCTTGCGCCCGCGCTGCAGCCGATGCCGGCGATCGTAGCCGCGCACGCGCAGCAGCGGAATTCGGCTGGTGACGAATTCCGGCTCGAGCGCCGTGATCTCGCCGCTGATGAGCTTGGTCAGGTCGCCCTCACCGCCCATCTTGATCTCGACCACATTGCCGAGGGAAAACAGATCGGTGTCGTCGACCCATGGCGATTCCTTGTCCTGCGCATCCGACGTCGTCACGGTGAAGACGAACATGCTCGGAAGGTCGATGCTGTCGTCAACCACCACTTCCTCGATGTAACGCAGCACATTCGCCGACACCGGCGAGCCGTTGATCAGGACATCGAAGCATGGGACCAGCGGACCGCTGAGTGAAACCGGCATGGCGCCCTCAATCGGTCTTGGGGATGTTGAGCCGGCGACCGACCAGGTCCTGGCGAGCATCGTCGAGGCCGTTGTATTCGGCGATCACGCGCCACCTCGTCGGATCGCGATAGACGTCAGCAGCGATGCTGCTCAGCGTGTCGCCGCGTCTCACCACGCGCGTGGTGAACTCCGGATCGGTTTCCCGCTCATCCTTCTCGGGATCGAGGAATTCGGTGAAGGCCACCGTCAGGTTGGCGCGCAGCGGGCGCCCGTCGGGAAGGAACAGGTTGAAGTGCTGCGTCAGTTGGGTGAGCACGCCGGTGAATGGAAAATCCGATCCAGGAGGCTCCGCTTTTCCCCAGGACACGACGCAGACCGGCGGCCGCTGCCGCGGCAGGCTTCTCGATATGCGGCCAAGCTTCGCAATCTGGTTGGTCAGGATACGGACGTCCTTCTTGGCATCGACGGTCTCTTCCGTCGTGTCAAAGAACAAGTCGAGTGAAAGGGTACGGCTCTGGCCGCCGCCGAATTGAAGGGCCGGCGCATTCCTGCGGCGTTCCGTAGCGACGGCAGAATGGCCGCCGGCGCCGGGCTGGTTCCAGAACACCGCCTTCGAGACGGAATAGCTGTTGGGGTTGAACAACACCTTGATCGGGGTAAGCCCCGATTTCTTTTCCGGCGTGATTGTCAATTTTTCCAGCGCGGTCATTTGGTTATGCCCCGGCGCTCGCGTTCGACCCGCAGCTGGCGTGCCATCACGCGGCTGACTTTTTCGGCAATGCGGGTGTAGTCATGGCTTTCAGGCGGCGGTGGCAGGTCTGGCATGACAACGCCATCCGATGCCGTGCCGACGGCGGCTTCACGCTTCATCTGGATTTGATGCGCGGGTGTCCGCGTTTCCGTCAGCGCGCGCACCGCGTCCCTTTGGCCGCCGTCGCGATCGGCTTTGCGCCATACGATGCGCGCCTCACCCGGTGCGGCCGCCGCGCCGCGAATTTCCGATGCGACCGAAACGGCGGCCGAACGGCTCGCACTTGCCGTTCGCGCAGGCGCGGATTCATGCGAGCCCGGTGACTGCGCCGGCTTGCGCTGCAGGATCAGCGGGCCGGAGGGCGAAGCAGGCAGTGACGCTGTTCGTGTCACGGCTGCGGCGATGTTGTCCTGCGACGCGGGGCTGCTCGCGGCGTCAGCGGCGCGCGACGCCGGAACGGCTTGCGCCATCGGCATCCGTTGCAGAGGCGACGGAACTGGCGCGCGGCTCTCCACGACCGCTGGCACAAACACTGTCGAACTGAAGCTGTCCTGCCGGGGGTGTGAACTCGGCGCCTCGAAATGCTGTTCGCGAACAACGGCGACGTGATCCGCCTGCCGCTGCAGAAGCAACGGCGGCGTGGCAGTTATGACCGGCAGCTCGTTGGCACGCACGGGATAACCGTGGACGCTCGGGCCGTCCGTCGCCGGCGGTCCCTGCTGCTCTTGCGCTGGTGTCCGCGGTTCGCTTGCATCGGTCGTCGTGGACGAAGATCGCGGCGCACCGGCGGCTGGCAACCGCACGGCCAGCGGCTTCGTCTGTACTATCGTCACCGGCTGGGACGGCGTTCGCGCTGTTCCACTGCCGCTCGACTGCAGTGGCGGCGCAGCCGGCACGGGCGCAGAAGACACGGACTCGCCGGGATGCCTGACCGCACGCCGCACCGTATACTGAGAGGCCGATGGCTCCGGCGAGCGCGGCGATATGAGGGCGGAACCAGAGGCGATCGACTCCGGCAATGCTCTTCCAGCTGGAAAGCTCCAAGGCATGGGCCCGAATGAAGCCGAGCCTTCCGCAGCCGCGCCGTGGTCCCGATTGACGCCGTAGCGCTGTATCAGGCCGTCCACGACCGCCGACCTGCCGGCCAGGAAACTGGCCCGTCCGTGCAGCCGTAAGGCATGACCGACGCCGATCACGCCGACAGGATCCTTCGCGCGGCGCATCAGGCGCTTCGCCAGTTTGGAATCCGCAAGGAAAGCGGACTGCTCCTGATCCCGAGAGTCCGTCATCTGATCAAAGCCCGATCGATCCGCCGATTGCACCAGCCACCGCGGATCCAATCTCGCCAAGCACACCTCCAAGCGTCGGCCGGCTCAGGCCGCGGTGCGCAATCTCGACGCTTTCGAATGCCACTGCGGCGGAGTCGGCGCGGAACTCCGGACCGGTGTACTTGACCGGGAACGCCTCCTTGAAATTCCAGAACATGACGGGGATCCGCATCCGGTCGAGCAGATAGATCGTTCCGTTCTTGCGCCTGATGGTGCCATGCGTCACATCCTGGTGCCAATTCCAGAGGCCGTCGATCTGGGTAATGCCGTGCTTGAAAGTCAGCATCGGATATTTGGTGGGGCCGGCAAAGTGATGCACATAGTCGTTGCGTCCGCCCTCGCGGTAATCGAAATATTCCGTTTCCACCTGCAGCCCGCCGCATTCCGAAAAGCTGCCGGCCAGAATTCCCTCGATCTCCACCATGAAATTGCAGGCCTGGTATGGATCGGAACGAACCCCCAGGACATTGGTGAGTACCGAAAACGCCGTGTTCAGGCCTACAGACGGCAAAGCCATGTTGCTTCCTTCTCTTTTTCACTTCGCTGATCGGTTGCGGGCCCCGTGTTCGGAAGCGCGCCTCATTCGACCTCAGCTTTCGCGATCGTTGAAACGTTGATTGATCTTCGCAATCTCGCCAACCCAGCGCTGTCGCTCAGTGTGCTCCAGCGCCAGTATCTCCTCGTGCGGCCAGTGAAAATGATATGCAATATACGCTACCTCCTCATAGAGCCGATCTAAGGGGTAGCGCCATCTTCCCCCATTGCGGTTAGCTCGACATCGAATTGCTGCTGACAGTGCGGGCACTGCGTCCGCACACGATTGTCACCGGTGCCGTTGATGCGCGTGTACAGATCCTGCAGATAGGCGAGATCGGCGGCAAACAACCCCTCGATGACCTTTGGATTGATGTGCTCGAGCGAGCCGAGCCGCGTGATCACGCGCACCAGCAGAATGACGAGAAGATAGCCAGGATTGCTGATGACGCGAGGGTCCTTGAGCGGCGCGATCTCATCGTAGGCAGTGGCAAGCCGCATGGTGCCCTCGGTGTGGAGGTTGCCCTCCACATCGACGAACCCGCGCGGCAGCCGAAAAGGAAACTCCGTTTGCAACATCCAGCCTGCTCCTCCGAGATGATACGGCCGCTGCAATCACGACTGGCGCGTGCAGAACCGGGTAACGTCGTGCGGTTATGCCCGCTTCAACTCCTCATGCGTGATTTCGAGGCTCTCGACCGCGACTGCGGCGGTGGTGGCATTCAACGCAGGCCCCGTCCATTTGCTGGGCCAGGCTTCCGAGAAATTCCAGCGGATTTTCTCTGCGCCGGTTTCGTCACGCAGCACGATGGAGCCGTTCTTTCGCTCCGGCTTTCCATCGATTACCGTCTGGTGCCATTTCCACAACTCGTCGGAGTCGGTAATGCCGCGCTTGAGCGTGATGGCGGCATAAGTGTTGAGGCCGGCAAGCTTGCGCACGTGATTGGGGTCGGTTCCCTCGCGATAGTCCACCGCCGCGGTGGTCGAGTCGAGGCCGCCCACCTCCTGAAAACCGGCCTGCGTGATGCCGTCGATCTCAACAAGGAAATTGAAGCCGCGATAGGGGTCGACCCGACTGCCTGTTGCCATGACTATTCTCCTCTACTTGTTATCACACGTGTCCAAACGCTCGTTTGCTGTCAGTTGGTACTTGCACCGGCTGCGCTCAGGACAATTTCCACAAAGATGAACTCCGCCGGCGATAGCGGCGCGAGACCGATCTCGACGACGACCCGGCCTTCGCCCTGCTGATCCGGCGGATTGTTTTCAGCGTCGCATTTGACGTAGAAAGCTTCAGCCGGCGTATTGCCTTGCAACGCGCCCCGGCTCTGAAGTCTGCCGAGATAGGCGGTCAACTCACGCTGGATACGAATCCACAGACGAGCGTCGTTCGGCTCGAATGTCACCCATCCCATGTTGAGGTCGATCCAACGCCGCACCGTCAGGAACAGACGCCGCACATTGACGTAAGCCCATGGATCGCCAGCGGCCGACGCCGAACCCAGGGTCCGCGCGCCCCAGACACGGATGCCCCGGCCGGGAAAAGCCCGCAGGCAGTTCACCCTGGCTGAATTGAGGTCGCCCTGGACGTGGTTGTCGATCTGGCTTTCCAGATCGAGCACGCCGAACAGCTCCTCATTGGCCGGCGCCTTGAACACGCCGATATTGTCGTCGCTGCGGCGGTAAATGCCGGCAACATGGCCGCAGGGAGGTTGGGTCCGGCTCGGTGCCGCCGCGGGTGTCGTCCCTGCAGGCGATGGCGCGGCCTTCGCTACCCACAGCCAGGGAAAATAAAGTGCACCGTTCAGCGGTTCACGTTGCCCCAGGACAAGCAGTTTGGCTTGCGTCTTGACCTCTTCGACGCCGGCACCGGGAAACGAATCGAGGATGGCGAAACGATTGGCCTGTCTTGCGCAGTGCGACAGCACCTCGCCTTGCACACGCAGAATGCCGTCCTTGTCGATCGCTTGTGCTTCCGTCCGTAGCGCTACGGCGTCGGGAACGGCGACGAGATCGATGTCGTCGAGCGGCGCCAGGGCGTCGATGGCCTTGATCAGGCCGTCTATCTGTTGCTGGCCTGGATCAACCGGGACGATGTAGCAACGCACGCCGCCATTGTCGAAGAAGCCCGTCACCGCATCCATCAGATAGCGCGGACTTCCCGCGTCCCCCGCCGTGGCGAAGGCTGCGAGCTGGTTCTTGTGGGTCAGTCGCACCGGCTGATTGAAATTGATGCCGTTGCCGGCGCCCGCAAAGCCGACAAAACCCGGCACCGCGGTCTCGAGCACCGGCTGCGGCGCCACGGAGACCTTACTCCGGTAGACGCCGGGGCTGTCGTACTTTGCTTGGGCGATCGGCATCGGTCAGTTACTCGGTGCGGTGAACTGACTGATCCGGAAGATGACGAATTCCGCCGGACGCACGATCGCCACGCCGATTTCCGTCACCACCTGACCGACATCGCGCAGTTCCGGCGGATTGGTCTCGGCGTCGCATTTGAC
>Ga0157380_10003605_pt1 | contig 10651 bp, 8 predicted proteins | sample S35metaG_FD_119757 | JGI IMG/M metagenome (GOLD analysis project Ga0157380, IMG submission 119757) | Switchgrass rhizosphere microbial communities from Kellogg Biological Station, Michigan, USA - S3-5 metaG | ecosystem: Host-associated > Plants > Roots > Rhizosphere > Soil | place: USA: Michigan...
ATCGATTGGGAGGACATCCAGCTGCTGGCAGTCGTGAATGGCCTCGGCATCAATACGAACGCGGGCACGGCGACGAGCGACGGCGTGGAAGCCTCGCTGATGTTCCGTCCGGTGGATCAGCTGAAGCTCTCGCTGACTGGCGCGTACACCGATGCGAAGCTCACCGAGGATGCGGATCCAATCCTGGTCGGCGGTCGCGATGGCGATCGTTTGCCATACACCCCGAAGACCAGCTATTCGGCGAACGCCGACTATGAATGGCCACTGGCCGACGGTCGCAGCGCGTACCTCGGTGCTTCATTCAGTCATCTCGACGATGTGCCCGCAGCCTTCAGTGCGGCATATGTCGCTGAATTTGGGGGGCAGCGCTACCTGCCTGCGTACGACATGGTTGACCTGCGGGCCGGCTGGGATTTCGGCAAGGTAACCGTGGAGTTGTTCGGCCGGAATCTCACCAACGATGAAGGCAAGACGTCGGACGCAGGCGGCAACACGCCGAACGGTGCCATCTCCACCGGCGTGATCCGTCCGCGCTCGTACGGCATGACGGTGACCGCGGAGTTTTGATGGACGCTGAAGTCCGGCGCTCCAAATCAATGATCACAGGCTTCGCCAGGTTCGTGCTGCCGCAACCGCATCTCCTGTTCCTGGGCGATGTCGCCGAGCCAGGCTTCGCGAAGACGGCTTTCGGCCTGCGCGATTGGGCAGGAGATCGTTGCGTCGGCGAATACGCGCTGCCGGGTGCCCGGGTTTCATTGGGGTTGCCGAGTCTCGACCCCAGGGCAGCGGCAGCCCGTGGCGCACGCAGTATGGTGATCGGCGTTGCCAATGCCGGCGGGCATATACCTCCCGCCTGGTACGGCGCGCTGCTCGAGGCCCTCGAGGCGGGTCTCGATATCATCTCCGGCATGCACATGCGACTCTCGAGCCTTCCGGGCTTGCAGTCAGCGGCGGACAAATACTGTCGTCGACTCATCGATGTGCGCACACCGCCGATGGGAATTCCGATTGCGTCCGGCCTGAAGCGTTCGGGGCGCAGGCTTCTGACGGTCGGCACTGATTGTGCCCTCGGCAAGAAATACACGGCGCTCGCCATCACGCGTGGTTTGCGCGCACGGCAAATCAATGCGACGTTCCGGGCTACGGGTCAAACTGGAATCATGATTGCTGGTGAAGGTATGCCGCTCGATTCGGTGGTCGCCGACTTCATCGCCGGTGCTGCCGAGGCGCTCTCGCCCGCGGCGCCAGCCGATCATATCGACGTCATCGAAGGGCAGGGCTCGCTCTTTCATCCGTCGTACGCGGGGGTCGCGTTGGGATTGCTCCACGGCAGTCAGCCCGATCGCTTCGTCGTGTGCCACGAGCCAGGCCGCACGCACGTGCTCGGCCATGCCGGATTCTCGCTTCCGTCGATCGAACAAGTCATCGAGCAGACTATCGCGCTCGGGCGCCTGACCAACCCCGACATCCGATGTGTCGGAATCAGCCTGAACACTGCGAAACTCGACGCGGCAGAAGCGCAGCGCGAATTCGACAGCGTCGGAAAACGGCTGTCGCTGCCCGTCGCGGATCCGATGCGCGGTGGCCCGGCTTTCGAGCGCTTGCTCGACGCCTGTGAGTAGTCAGGCCGTCCAGTCGAATCATCCCAGCGCGTTTCAGCGCTTCGTGCTTCCGGGCCTTGCCTTCAAGGCCGTGGTAATCGGCGGGGGTTACGCGACGGGGCGCGAGATAGCCGAATTCTTCCTACCGGCCGGCCCCTGGGGCGGGCTAGCGGCGATGGCCGTCGCCACGGCGGTCTGGTGTGTCGTGTGCTCGACGACATTCGTTTTCGCGCGGCGACTGCGCGAACGCGACTACCGCAGCTTCTTTCGCGCGCTGTTGGGGCGGGCATGGCCGGTATTCGAAATCGCCTACATCATCTTCGTAGTCCTGATACTCGCGGTGTTCGGCGCCGCTGCAGGCGCGATTGCGTCGGCGACACTCGGCGCACCCCCGATCCTCGGTACCTTGTGCCTGATGATCGCAATCGCGCTCGCAACCGCTTTCGGAAACAAAAGCGTCGAGCGCGTTTTCACGTGGGTGTCCATTTTGCTGTACGCGGTTTACGCCGCATTCGTCCTGTTGGCCCTATCGTCGTTCGGCGAGCGCATCTCGCAGACCTTCGCAACCGCGGGCGGCTGGAATGACGGATGGCTCGCGGGCGGCCTGACCTATGCCGGTTACAACATCGTCGGCGCGGTGGTCATCCTCCCGGTCACGCGTCATCTCAAGAGCGACCGCGATGCCATCGTGGCGGGCATTGCTGCCGGGCCCCTCGCCATGCTTCCGGCGTTCCTCTTCTTCGTATGCATGTGTGCGTTCGTGCCGGAAATTGCCGGCGTTGCATTGCCCTCGGACTATCTGCTCGCGCGGCTGGACCAACCGTGGTTCCGATATCTCTTCCAGATCATGATCTTCGCAGCCTTGCTGGAGAGCGGAACTGGCGCGGTCCACGCCGTCAACGAGCGCATCTCGACGGTCTGGCAGGTTCGCACGCGTAAGCCGCTCAGTGCCCGCGCGCGCGGCGCGGTTGCGCTCGCCTTGCTCGTCACCTGCATGCTGATTGCGGATCGAGTCGGGTTGGTAGCCCTCATCGCCAATGGGTATCGGGCGCTCGCCTATCTATTGATTGCCGTGTACGTCGTGCCGCTGCTCACCATCGGCGTTTGGCGACTGCGGAAGACCGAACCATCTGAATGGGAAACGACATGAAAACACTCTTCGCACTCGCGTTGGCCGTCTCGTCGCTGTCCGCAACGGCCGCGCCGCCTGCAGACTTTGCAGCGCGTGTGGAAGCGGTGCGCACAGCCGCTGAAGTGCCGGGCATGGCGATCGCCATCGTCGAAAACGGCGCGGTGACGTTGGCGAGCGGATTCGGGGTACGCAAACTCGGCAGTTCCGAGAAGGTCGATGGCGACACCATCTTCATGACCGGCTCCACCGGCAAGGCGATGACCACCGCGGCGCTCGCGACGCTCGTCGATGCGGGCAAACTCAAATGGGACGATCGCGTCGCCGATCTCATTCCCGGTTTCCAGATGTACGACCCGTGGGTCACGCGCGAGATGACCGTGCGCGATTTGCTGGTGCACCGAAGCGGGCTGGGTCTCGGCGCGGGCGACCTGCTCGTGATCCCGCGCGGCACCTTGTCTCGCGCGGAAGTCGTCAAGCGCCTGCGATTCATCAAGCCCGCGACCAGCTTCCGCAGCGGATATGCGTACGACAACATTCTTTACATCGTCGCAGGTCACGTGATCGACCTTGTGAGCGGGCAGCCGTACGAGGACTACATTCGTGAGCACGTTTTCAAGCCCGCCGGCATGCTGAATTCGACCAGCGATGAGGCCCATCGTTTTGCCACGGCCAACCGCGCGGCTCCGCATGGGCGCACCGGCGGCGTGGTTCGCGGAATCGGGCCGCTGAAGGTTCTAGACGAACACGACAATCTCGCACCATCCTCGACACCTGCCGGATTGCTCGCCATCAGCGCCAACGATCTCGCGCGATGGCTGCAGATTCAGCTCGCCAAGGGCAAATTGCCCGAAGGCGGCCGGCTCTTCAGCGAAGAGTCGAGCGCCGAGATGTGGGCGCCGCAGACGATCGAGCCCATCGGGCCCGCGCTTCCAGGTCTCGAGGAAATGACGCCTAACTTCCAGCAGTATGGCCTGGGCTGGGAGATACGCGACTACGGCGGCGCCCGGATCATCTGGCATTCGGGCGGAGTGTTTGGTTTCGTCACCGTCGTAGTCCTGATCCCCGAAAAAAATGTCGGCTTCGCCATCACTCAGAACAGCGAGGACGGCCAGGCCCGCTTCGGGCTGATGTACGAGCTGCTCGATCACTATCTCGGGCGACCCGCGAAGGACTGGCCGGCGCAGATCACGAAAGTGCGCAAAGAGCGCTTCGACGCGGCCGTTGCGGCGGTCAATGCCAAGGCAGCGGCGCCTGCGAAGTCAAAACCGACGCTGCCTCTGCAGCAGTATGCCGGTCGCTATGTGGATGCGTGGTACGGCGCCATCGCGATCGACTCCGGTGCGAAGGGACTCAGGGTCAACTTCACGAATACGCCCAACATGGGCGGCAGCCTGCAACACTGGCAATACGACACTTTCATCGCGCACTTCGACGATCCGAACATCGAACCTGCCTACGTGACGTTTGCCATCGGAGCCGAAGGTAAAGTCGAGCGGATCACGATGAAGCCCGTATCGCCGATCGCGGATTTCAGCTTTGATTACCAGGACCTCCTTTTCACGCCGGCTCCCTGACATGCGCAAGTTCCATTTGCCCCGATGCTTGTTAGCTGCTCTGGCGTTCAGCCTTGCAACGTCGTCAGTTGTCGCGCAGGACCTGCGGGCGCGCGTGACGCGCGTGCTCAAGGCAACGCCGTTGATCGACGGACACAACGATTGGCCCGACGTGCTTCGGGAGCGGGAAGGCGATGGGCGCTGGACGCTAGACCTGCGCGGCGGCCTGGAGAAACGACCCGAGCCATACGAAACCGATATTGCCCGCCTGCGGCAAGGCATGGTCGGCGGCCAATTCTGGTCCGTTTGGGTGTCGCCCAGTCTGCCGGGACCCGAACAGGTCAAACAAACACTCGAGCAGATCGCGCTCGTTCGGTCGCTCGCCGAGCGCTATCCGGAGGCGTTTGCGCTGGCCCGCACCGGCGCGGATGTCCGGCGCATCCACAAGAGCGGGAAAATCGCGTCACTGATCGGTGTGGAAGGTGGCGGCCAGATCGATGGCAGCCTCGGAGTGCTGCGCGGCTATCGCGCGGCGGGCGCCAGCTACCTCACGCTGACGCACTCCAAGACCATCGACTGGGCTGATTCCGCAACTGACGATCCCAAGCATGACGGGCTCACGGAGTTCGGCGAGTCGGTCGTGCGCGAGCTCAACCGCCTCGGCATGCTGGTCGATCTGAGTCACGTGAGTGAAGCGACGATGCTCGATGCGCTGCGGGTGTCGAAAGCGCCAGTCATCTTTTCTCATTCGAGTGCGCGCGCGCTCGATGATCATCCGCGCAACGTCTCCGATACGGTGCTCGGGCGGGTCGCCGCGAATCGCGGTGTCGTGATGGTCACGTTCGCGCCCATCTACCTCAGCGACGCTTTCCGGCGCTGGTCATCGGACCGTGACGCGGAAAAGACGCGTCTCAATGCGCCACCGTATGGCGGCCTCTTCATCGGCCAGCCGGAGAAAGCAGCCGCCGCGTTCGCTGAATGGGAGCGCACTCATCCGAAACCCGCTGTCACGCTCGCGATGGTCGCCGATCACATCGAACATGTCGCCAAAGTAGCGGGCGTCGATCATGTCGGCATCGGCTCGGATTTCGACGGCATGGGAAAGGACTTGCCGGTCGGACTGAGTGATGTGTCGAACTACCCCGACCTGCTGTCCGAGCTGATGCGTCGTGGCTGGAGTGATGCGGATGTCGCGAAGCTAGCGGGCGGCAACATACTTCGGGTTATGGACGAGGCCGAGGTGGTCGCGCAATCGATGAACCGCGGCGATTGACCTGGTGGGCTAGCCAATGACGGCTGATGTGTATGCGGGTGATGACGGCGCGCGCGAAGGCGCGAGACCTGCCCAACCGTCGGGTGCTGCGACGTTCGACATCGTCGCCGACGCAGACGCCGATTTGCTCGTGCGTGTTGGTGCGGCTCTGAACCTCCTCAACGTCGCACCTCGCGTGTTCCACATGGAGACTCGGCCGGAGGGTGCCGCGGCGGTCAGGGCCCTGGTGCACTGCTCGGAACCCCAGGCGGATCTGATTGCCCGCAAATTGGAGCGGCTTACCAGCGTTCGCGACGTTGTGGTGACGTACGCAAAGGCGCAAGGGCCCGCGCTCTAGCGGGCGCCCCTCCGAAGGAGGGGCGCCCTGTGCAGACGACTCAGCGTGTCTTGTTGTTCATGAGCCAGGTCATCGCCGGACGCGGCGTGCCATTGCTCTGAATCAAACCGCTGCCATTCACCCACGTACTGCCGACCACATATCCCCAGAGGGTGATTCCCGCCACGGACGGATGATCGCGGAACAGTGGAAACTGGGCCTGCATGATCGCCAGCTGTTCCTGGTCGTTGGTCCTGGCGACGTCGTACTCCGTGATGTAGATCGGCAGACCCAGCGCGGCGACGCGGTTCAGCCTGCTCTGGATATCGGCGACCGACCAGCTCTCGAGTCCGTGAGCCTGCTCGCCCAGCGCATCGACGACGCCGGCAGCAACCACCGGCGTCGCCAGCTGGATGAACGCGTCCGTGTCCCAGCTCAACACGTTGTAGTCGTTGAGGACCAGGACGGCTTTGGGGCAGTACTGCCGCGCCAGCTGGAAGGAGCGGATGATCCAGTTGTTCCCGAATGCATTTCGCGCAAACGCGGCCGGCTGGTGACTCGGGATGGCCTCGTTGACCACGTCGATGATCGCCGTCTTCGGATAACGCGCGCAGTAGTCGCGGATCCATTCCTCGATCTCGGCTGCCTGTTCGGATGCGCTCAGCGAATTGATCCAGCCCGGCGCCTGAGCACCCCAGATGAACGTGTGCTGCTTGAACGGGATGTTGTTCGCCACCGCATAGTTGTATGCGCGGTCCAGCCCACTCCAGTTGTACACGTCCCGGGTTGGTTCGACCTGGCCCCACTTGCCTTCATTTTCCGGCGTGATTTGATTCCAGTACTGGATGAAATCCGACCGGACGTTGCCAGCGGTGGTGATATTGCCGACGAAAAATGCCGGGAGCTGGACGCCGCCGCCGCCACCGCCGCTCACAGTGCCGAAACCGATAGCGCCGTTGCAGTGCATCCATTCGCTGAAGCCGCCGCCGCCGCAACTGCCGTTCGCATAGAGCCCGGTGTTGTTGCTTTGCGCCTCCGCCTGGCGCGTGGTCCCGTTGACGATGATGTAGTCCACCTGCACGTCGCGGCCTGTGGCGTCATTGGTGAAGGCCACCGTGATGCTGCCGGTGAGGTTCGTCGACGCGCTGTAATTCTGCAGGCTCGTCGTCATCGTCCAGGTCGCAACATTGGTGTTGTCGATGCGCAGGCTGACGGACTCTGTGCCCGCCGTGCCGCGCGCACGCACCACGATGCTGTTGGCCGAATTGGAGACGGGGCCATAGGCGATGGCGCCGTTGCAATGCATCCATTCGCTGTTCGAGCCGCCACCGCAACTGCCATTCGCGTAGAGCCCGGTGTTGGAGCTCTGATTCTCCGACTGGCGGGTTTCCCCATTGACGATGATGTAATCCACCTGCACGTCGCGGCTGCCGCCATCGTTGGTGAACGCCACCGTGACCGTGCCCGCGAGGGTCGTCGACGCGCTGAATGTCTGGAAGCTCGTCGTCAGCGTCCAGGTTGCGACATTGCTATTGCCTACTCGCAGCGAAATAGACTCGCCGCCGGCCGTGCCGCGGGCGCGAACCACAATCGTACTGGCGCCGCTTTGTGCGTTGGCTTCGGTTACGAACCCGGTCAAAAACAACGCGGCGAGCGCAACCCCGGCGGCAAGGGTCCGCAACAGGGATCTGATCGGGTTGGAGCGCCGTGCTTCATTGCTGGCTTCAATGGCTTCCATGTCCATGGTCTCCTCAGTGGGATTTTGTAATGTCAGTCGTTCTAAACTAACTACTAGCGCCAGCCTCCGTGAACACTGTGGCGCTGCAATCGAGGCGGCGCTCATTTAGCTAATGCGTCATCGCAGTGTCAAGGCCTGTGCCATAGGTGAATCACGCAGCACTCATATGACATCCGTGCCGAAAGCATACGAGTTCTTGGATCGCACCTTGTGTCGACCTCGCGCGGGGCGGGCGATCGTCGGATTCCCCGCTCTAACTACCTTGGCAGGACGCGAGACATGGTCTCATTCTCACCCGGCGCTTCGGCGACGGGTTTGCCGGTCAGTTGCGAAAATGATCGCAGTTGCAAGGTTCTTGATCGCGGGCGCGCGAAATTGCGCGTGAAGGCGATGCCGGTGGGCGGCGTGACATTTTCGAGCTGCCGTCAGCTGTGCCCCGTTCGGCGGAGCTTGCTGTAGAGCGCCGCGAGCGTCCGCACCGCCGTATCGGATTCCTGACGATCAGGTACCAGCGATGCGTCGTTGTAACCGCGCATGTCTCCGCCCGCGACTGCCTGCACCACGATGCCATCGCTGCGCGGTATGACATTCACATCGCGATAGTCCAGCGCGTAATCGAACCCGACCTGCGGAATCAGATGCGAAATCTGACCGCGCACGGGAACGATGCTCTCGTCACTCCAGAGCGCACGTGCGCCATAGCCGGTGCAATTGATGACGACCTTCTCGGGCAGACCTGCCAGCTCCTGCGGATCGTGGAATTCATGCTGTTCGAGGCGGCCACCCGCGAGCTGAAACTGCGTCATCAGCATCTGCGAGTAGCTCGCAATGTTGAACATCAGAACGCTTCGCCGCCTCACGGTGTCGGCGCGAAACGGCGTATCGGCGGGGCGCAGGTCTTCGGCTTGTGGATAGAGATCCTGCAATCGGCCGCGGTATGCCGCGAATTTCAGATCCCCCTCAGTAGGCGGCTGCGAGATGGTTGCCGGCTTATCCGAGACACTGTACCGATCGATCCAGCGCACGGGATCGCCGGCCAGGCCCAGGTGATCACGAAAAGTCTTGTGGGAGGTGCGCGCCATCTCTTCCCAGAGCGAGGGGAATTCCGGGCTCACGGCATCGGCGAGCGCGATGCGCGAATCCGGGGTGAACGATCCGCTGGCCCGGGCCGATTGCGTCTGCTGGATCGCCTCCCGCGCGTAGATAGTCACTGCTTTGCCTGCAGACTGGGCAAGCAACGCCGAAGTCAGGCCCAGCGCCCCGCACCCCACGACCGCGATGCGATCGGGCGATTGCGCCAGTGCATTGCTCGCGGCCAATGCCTTGTTCACAGCAATAGTGCTGGAACCCCAGGACAACGACCACCCGCTGCCCCCGTGTCCGTAGTTGTGCACGACCAGCGTGTCGCGGATGCGTTCGGTGTCGAGGCGCGGACCCGCGGCGCGAAAGGGTCTCAGGCACACGGTGATGTCGAAGATTCGATCGGCGTGCGCTCGCAGCGGCTCCAGGAATCTGGCGCGATCGTTTGGACCGAGTCGCACCGTCGTCTGGCCACCGGACAGGATGGGTGCGGCGCACCCGCCCAGGCTCATCCCGCCGACTGCCGCGAGAGTCTGCAGCAGCCTGCGGCGGCCAACATTCGAACTTTGCGACATCGGAGAGCGAGTCTGCACGAAGCGCCGCGCGGAAGCGCTGGCGTCAGCATGAATCACGCGCTTGCCACAATTCGCCAGAATCGGTGTTCAGGATTCTCCGCGTTTCAAATCCAGCGCCAGCTTTTCCCGAATCTGGCGTGTTCGTTGGATGGAGGGCGGCGCCAGCATTCCCCGTTGCGCGGGTGGGAGATGGCTGAGTGCGAGCTCCGGATCCGCGAAAATGAGCTCCCGGAAAAGCGCCGCCCACACGGCTCGCTGATCGGCGGGGAGATCGCGGATCGTGAGCAGCGAGTGCAGCAGCGCGCCGTGCGGAGCGCCGTAGTCGGGAGCGTCGTTCCACCAGTAGTTCACGAGCACATTGAATGGCGTCAACGACTCGACGTGGTGCCACCACCCGTACGGAATGAACAGCGCATCGCCCGGGTCCAACTCAGCCTGCTGCGCGTGGCGCAAGGCTTCGGCATAACGCGGGAAGCGATTGTGATCGGGATGGGTGAACTGAACGAGGCTCACCGGGGCGCCCGATGGAGTGAAGTCCAGCGGCGCGATGTAGAGATTGCCGATCTGTTCCGGAGGGAACAGCGTGAAACGTCGGCGCCCGCCGGCCACGCAGGCGATGTTGTAAGAGAGGTCGAAGTGGGTATTCACCTTCACCGCATTGCCAATCCATATGCGCGGCTCGGCGCTCTCATCGAGCAGAGGCATGCGGTGCGAAACGGAGAATTCTGGTAGATAGGCTTTGCCAGACATGGATTCCAGGAATATTGCAGGTGCGTCCGCCGCGTCGACGAGGGACAGCAGGCGATCGATGGTGGCGCTCAGGCTCGCCGGCCGCCGCGTGAAGTTGAACCCCGTCATGTCGTCACTGTAAAAGATTCGGCCGCTCATTCCGGCCGGAGCCTCGATCACGTGCGGCTGGCGTCCCGCGTCGAGGCTTTTGATGAGCCTGGCAAGAGTGACCCGGGAGTCGCGTGCAGCCCGAACGACAGGCCATTCGGCGACGAGCTCCTTCAGAACGACGGGTCTGGCCGTCGGCATGATCTCCGTTTCGAACACACGGCGCTCGACGTGATACCGGGCCTCTATCGGGACGAACTCGGACATGCGGGCGCCATGCTAACGAATTGTCGCTCGCATGGCGCGTCTGCGTCGCGATCGCGCAACGCTCGCGGTGTCCATGCCGCATTCGGGACAAAAGTACCTTCGTGTTGTCCTACGTGAGCGGTGTATATCCAATTTCCACATATAAAAGTGACTTGCCTATTTGTGCGATGCGTCGGCTTGCTGCGCCCTGACCTCGCAAAACTGCAATCACCCGATACGAGTTCCCGGATGGTTGCTCGACGACGGCGGGAGTAATGTCTGATCGGACAGCGATGGACG
>Ga0157380_10003606_pt1 | contig 10649 bp, 11 predicted proteins | sample S35metaG_FD_119757 | JGI IMG/M metagenome (GOLD analysis project Ga0157380, IMG submission 119757) | Switchgrass rhizosphere microbial communities from Kellogg Biological Station, Michigan, USA - S3-5 metaG | ecosystem: Host-associated > Plants > Roots > Rhizosphere > Soil | place: USA...
CGCCCAGCGGCAACTGCTGCAGTCCGCCCTCCAGACGCACATGACCCTCGTGGCCCAGCAGCAGAACGAGTCGGTCAAGAAGGTGTCGGGCTGGGCCGCGATCCTGTTCACGCCGACGCTCGTCGCCACGATCTACGGGATGAACTTCAGCAACATCCCCGAGCTCCACTGGGCGCTGGGCTACCCGTTCGCCATCGTGCTCATGGTCGCGCTCGGCGTGGTGCTGTACGCCGTCTTCAAGACGAAGGGGTGGCTCTGACGAGCCGGCCCGTGGACGAGGTGATCGCCGCCGCGGGGCGGCGCATGGGAGGACGAGATGCCTGACTGGTCGCAGTTCGAGTTCCCCGCATCCGTGCCGGGCCCCAATGACCGTCGACCTGGGACGCCGTTGTCGCGCTGGCTCCTCGAGCGCACCGTCCAGCCGGCCGGCCCCGAGATCCGGGAGGCGCACGTCGAGCAGCACTCCTGGTGGAAGGTGATGTGCCTCACGGGCGTCGACTACTTCTCCACGCTGTCGTACCTGCCCTCGATCGCGATCATCGCGGCCGGCGCCGTCTCCCCCATCGCGACCCTGCTGATCGTGGCGCTCACCCTGCTCGGGATGCTGCCGATGTACCGGCGGGTCGCGAAGGAGAGCCCCCATGGGCAGGGGTCCGTCGCGATGCTCGAGCGCCTGCTCCCGTTCTGGCGGGGCAAGATCTTCGTCCTGGTGCTCCTGGGCTTCGTCGCGACCTCCTGGATCATCACGATCACGCTGTCGTCGGCCGACGCGACGGTGCACATCATCGAGAACCCGTTGACGCCGGCGGTGTTCCACGGGTGGGCGGTCCCGATCACCATCGGGCTCCTGGTCATCCTGGGCGGCGTGTTCCTGCTCGGCTTCACCGAGGCGGTGAACGTCGCGATCCCGCTCGTCGCCGTCTTCCTCGCGCTCAACGCGATCGTCATCGGCACGGGGCTCGTCGCGATCTTCGAGCATCCGCTCACGATCACCGACTGGTGGGAGGCGCTCACGCAGGGCCGGGGCGGATTCGCCGCGATCCTGCTGCCCGCCCTCCTCGCGTTCCCGCTCCTGGTCCTCGGCCTGTCGGGATTCGAGACGGGCGTCAGCATGATGCCCCTCGTGGCGGCATCCGGCACGACGGCCGAGGAGCGACTCGCCTCGAGGATCCGGAACACGAAGAAGCTGCTCACGACCGCGGCGCTGATCATGTCCGTCTACCTGATCACGTCGAGCCTCGTCACGACCCTGCTGATCCCGCCGGAGGCGTTCGAGGAGGGCGGGCCGGCCAACGGCCGAGCGCTCTCGTACCTCGCCCACGAGTACCTCGGCGAGGTGTTCGGCACGGTCTACGACATCAGCAGCATCCTGATCCTGTGGTTCGCCGGCGCATCCGCGATGGCCGGCCTCATCAACATCGTGCCGAGGTACCTGCCGGCCTACGGCATGGCGCCCGACTGGAGCCGGGCGGTGCGGCCCGTCGTGCTCGTCTACACGACGATCAGCATCGTCATCACGATCGCGTTCCAGGCCGATGTCGACGCCCAGGCCGGCGCGTACGCGACCGGGATCCTCGCCATGATGGCCTCCGCGTCCGTCGCGGTGCTCATCTCCGCGATCCGACGCAAGCGCACCGCGCCCATCGTCGGCTTCGCCGCCCTGACGGTGCTCCTCGGCTACGCGCTCGTCGACAACATCGTCGAGAAGCCCGACGGCCTCGCCATCTCGGCCATGTTCATCCTCGGCATCGTCGCCGTGTCGATCATCTCCCGGGTCACCCGCACGACCGAGATCCGCGCCGACCGCATCGAGTTCGACGACGCGGCCCGTCGCTTCATCGAGGACTCCCTGGTGCACGACGGCCGGCTCGACCTCGTCGCCATCCGGCCGGGCATGCGCGAGGCCGCCGACTACCGGCAGAAGGAACGCGCGCAGCGCGAGCTCAACCCGGTCCCCGGTCGGGCCGACGTGCTGTTCCTCGAGATCAACGTGGTCGACCCGTCCGACTTCCAGGAGGTGCTCCACGTCCGCGGCCTGGAGGTCGGGGATCACCGGATCCTGCGCGCCGACAGTCCGGCGGCCCCGAACGCGATCGCCGCGATCCTGGTGGCGATGCGGGATGCCACGGGCGTCCGCCCCCACGCGTTCTTCGAATGGGCGGAGGGCAACCCGCTCGTGCACATGGTGAGGTACATCCTGCTCGGCCGGGGCGACACCGCCCCCGTCGTCCGCGAGATCCTCCGCGAGGTCGAGAAGGACCCGGCCGAGCGTCCCACGATCCACGTGGGGTGAGGGGCTACTGCCCCTGCCACCACGGGAGCATCGGACCGAATTGCTCGGGCACGTACACGAACACCCGGGAGACCGCGGTCGTGAGGATCCACAGGCCGAACCCCGCTGCGGTGATGATCCAGGCGATCAGCTTGTGCTCCTCGAAGTCGGGGAGCAGTCGCCCGTCCTTGTCGCGCTGCACGCCGGCCAGGGTCAGGATCAGGTCGATGAGCCACCAGATCCCGAGCCCGCCGATCGTCAGGAGCTTCAGGATCCCCGTGCCGACCTTCCCGAGGTAGAACCGGTCCACCCCGAGGAAGCCGAGCAACCAGGAGAACATCCAGGTCGCGATGAACGACCGGTCCGACGCGGGCGCCGCCTGCGACGGCACGGGCCCGCCGGGCGCCGCGGTGGGAGGAATGGACATGGTGACCTCCTCGGAGCTCTCGCTCACTCGGGACGCGCGCCGTTCGGCGCGACGATCATGACCGGCGCGGGCGCCTCGACGAGCAGGTCGTGGCTGACCGAGCCGAGGAAGAACCGCGTGAACGCCGCCGCGCCGTGGCTGGCCACGACCAGGAGCCGCGACGACTCGCCGATCCTGCGGAGCACCTCGGCCGCGGAGCCGGCCTCGAGCCGGCCGGTCGGCTTCGCGCCGAGTCCGCGTGCGTACTCGACCGCCTCGTCGAGGACGTCGCGATGGATCTCCTCGAGCCGGTCGACGTCGGAGCCGTAGCCCGACAGCGCCGTGTCCCACTCGGCGGGCACGCGCCAGGCGTGCACGAGCTCGAGCGGCGCGCCGAGCCGGTCCGCCAGCTCGGCGGCGACGTCGACCGCGGCCAGCGAGGCCTGCGACCCGTCGACCCCGGCGACCACGGCCACCCGCCGCTCGGTCGCCGGGGTCTCCGGGATCACCGCCACGGTTCCCCCGTCGTGGCGTCCGGCCAGGCGCGACCCCAGGGTCCACCTGGTCGTCCGGGGGTGGTCGGGGCCGCCGACCACGACGAGCACGTCGGGGGCGAGCCGCTCCCCGAGCGCATCGATCGCCGAGCCGTGCACGGTCTCCGTCTCCACGCGGAGCTCCGGATGCGACGCGCGGAGTCGCTCCGCGGCATCCATCAGCCTCGTGCGTTCCGCCGATCGATCGCCCGAGGCCCGCAGGTACTCGCTGCCGGTCGGCTTCCCCCCGATGGCATGGACGAGCGTGAGCGGCGCTCCACCGGAGTGCTCGGCGGCCCAGTCCGCTGCCGCCTCGGATTCGGGACTGCCGTCCCACCCTGCGATGACCTTGGTGAACATGGTCACAGGATGGCGCCCCGTGCGACCGCATGATCGGGCCCAAAGTCACATGGGCACCGGCACTGGGGCAGGGGCGCGCGAGGGCACAGCGGCAGGGTTGCGGATGCCGCGCCTCACGCCTGCGGGTCGCGACGCTCCAGCTCGTACACGGCCGCCTGCGTGCGCCGCGCGAGGCCCAGCTTCCGCAGCAGCCCCGAGACGTAGTTCTTCACGGTCTTCTCGGCGAGGCCGAGCCGCTCGCCGATCTGCCGGTTCGTGAGGCCCTCGGCGATGAGCGCCAGCACCTGCCGCTCCCTGAGCTGCAGCGAGCCGAAGCGCGGGTCGTCGCGGTCGGCCTGCGCCCGCTCGGCGACGTGCCGCGCGGCCGCCGGGTGCAGCAGCGAGCGACCGGATGCCACGGCGCGGATGTCCGCGACGAGGCCCGAGCCCGACACGTTCTTCAGCACGTAGCCCGATGCTCCGGCGAGCACGGCGGACATGGTCGCCTCGTCGTCGTCGTAGGCGGTGAGCATGAGGCAGCGCACCTCGGGATGCCGCGACCGGATCTCGCGGCAGAGCTCGACGCCGTCCCCGTCGGGGAGCCGCACGTCGAGCACCGCGACATCGGGTCGCGTCGCCTCGATCCGCGCCAGCGCGTGCGCGACGTCGCCCGCCTCTCCGACGACCTCGAGGTCGGACTCGCGATCGAGGAGCTCCGCGATGCCGCGCCGGACGATCTCGTGATCGTCGACCAGGAAGATGCGTGTCATCGGGGGCCGCCGATCGCCCCGGCCTCGGAGCCGGACCGCGATCCGGGCGCCGGAACCCGCCACTCGATCTCCGTCATCCCGGGCGCCGAGTCGATGCGCATGGTCCCGCCGCGACGCTCCGCCCGGATCAGGAGGTTCTGGAGGCCGCTCCGTCGGCCGTGCTCGGGGATGCCGACCCCGTCGTCGTCGACGGTCACCCGCACCCACGAGGTGTCGACGGCCACCGAGATGCGGATCTGGTCCGCGCCGGAGTGCCGCGCCGCATTCGCCAGGAGCTCCCGGACGACCGCCGTGACGTCGTCGCCGAGCGTGCCCTCGATCACCAGGTCGACGGGTCCCGAGAAGGCCACGGGCACGGGGTGCGGGTAGCCAGAGGAGCCCTCCGCCACGAGGTCGAGGATCCGGTGCCGCAACGAGCGCTCGGGCCCACGCGGGCGCATCGCGAAGATGATCGTGCGGATCTGCGAGATGGCGTCGTCCAGGGTGGCGACCGCCTCCTGCAGGCGAGCCGCGGCATCCGGCTGGGAGTCGTGCGCGAGCGACTGCAGCTCGAGCCCCAGGCCGAACAGCTGCTGGATCACGTGGTCGTGCAGGTCGCGTGCGATGCGCGTGCGGTCCTCGCCGAGCTGGGCGCGCTGCCGCTGCTCGCGCGCCTCGGCGAGCTCGATCGCGAGCCCGACCCGGATCGCGAGGTCGTCGGCGATGTCGAGCTCGGCGGAGGAGAACGACGGCCGGCCGGGCGCACGGCCCACCGTGACCACCGCCGACACCGAGTCCGCGTGGGTGAGCGGCACCATCATGACCGGGCCCGCGCCGCGCTCGCCGACGATCGCGAGCGCATCGGGCGTGCGCGCCTCGCGAACTCCGGCCACGAGACGCGACTCCCCGGACTCGAGGGCGAGGCCCGCCGCGGTGTCCATCGACGAGACCACCGAGCCGGCGAGGTCGTCGGCATCGGCACCGCGCGCCTCGGCGATCCGCAGCGTCAGGGGCTCGCTCCCCGCGACGAGGATGCAGACTCGGTCGGCCGCGGACCTGGCGGCGAGCTCGTCGGCCAGCAGGGGAAGCGCCGCCGAGCTCGCGGTGTCGAGCAGCGCGGACGCGATCTGGGCCGACGATGCCGTCCACTGCTGGCGGAGGACGGTCTCGTCGTAGAGCCTCGCGTTCGCGATGGCGGATCCCGCCGTCGCCGCCAGCGCGGAGACGAGCTCCTCGTCCGCCGGTGTGAACTCGCCGGAGCGCGGTTCGGCGAGGTACAGGTTCCCGTACACGGCATCGCCCACGCGCACCGGGACGCCGAGGAACGCCTCCATCTGCGGATGCCCCGCCGGGAATCCGACCGATCGCGCATCCTCGGCGATGTGCCGGAGCCGGATCGGTCGCGGATCGTCGATCAGCGCCCCGAGCAGCCCGCGCCCCTCGGGCGGGTGTCCGATCGCCTCGACCTGTTCCGGGGGCACCCCGACGTGCACGAACGCCTCGAGGCCGCCCTCCTCGGCGATCACGCCCAGCGCGCCGTACTCGGCGTCGACCAGTTCGACGGCCGCCTGCACGATCCGCTCGAGGACGACGGGAAGGTCGAGCGGCTCGACGACCGCCTGGGTGGCCCGCAGGAGGGACCGCAGCCGGTCCTGCGAGTGCACCACCTCGCCGGCGCGCTCGACGAGCTCGTGGAGGGCGCGATCCAGCTCGGACCCGGGATTTCCCGGGAGCGACCCAGGCGACCGCTGACCGGGCATAGCACCTCCGGGACGGCTTGACCGCAGGCTACCACCGCGCTCGAGGGGTCGTCAGCGAGCAGGGGACCAAAGACCCGACCGATGAGCGCGGACGCGCCGAACATGGCCACGTGCGGAGCGCGGTCCCCTCGGGATCGGCAGAGCTCCGCACGTCGGAGAGGCGGTGGAGATGGACCCGACGATCCTCGTGGGCATCGACGGCTCGGTCGCGAGCCGCTCGGCCGTCGTGTGGGCGCTCGCTCGGGCCGAGGAGCTCGGCGTCGGCGTGTTCCTGCTGAACGTCGTCGACGACGAGTGGGGCACGATCAGCGACCGCGACCTGCGGGAGCTGCGCACCGATGCCGAACGCCTCGCCGTCCGGGAGCTCGCGTTCGCACGCGAGACGGCCGACGGGGTGCCGGTGTCCGCCGGCATCGACGTGGGCGCTCCGATGATCGAACTGGCCGCATCGGCGTCGGCGTACGAGTCCGTGGTCATCGGCTCCCACAAGACGGGCACCTTCCACGGCCGCGCGCTGGGTGCGCGAGGGCTGCAGCTGGCGGCGACCGCGCCGGTGCCGGTGGCGGTCGTCGCGGGCTCGGCCGGCGACCGGCGGAGCGGCGTCGTGGCCGGCGCCGGGAACGCCCCGGGTTGGATCGGTTCGGTGCGCTACGCGCTGCGGGAAGCGTCGCGCCTGGGTGAGCCGCTCATCGTGATCCGGTCGGACCGGGACCTCCCGTTCGACGAACGGGAACTCGCCCGACTCCTCGATGTCGCCGATGCAGAGGAGCAGTCCGTCGACATCGAGCTCCGCCGGTCGACCGCACCGGCGGGGCAGGCGCTCGCGGAGGCCTCCCGCCGCGCCGTCCTCACGGTCAGCGGTCGCCCCACCGAGGCCGGAGCCCGCGGATTCCGGCCGCTCGGGCGCACCAACAGCGAGCTGCTGCTGAACGCGGGCGGGCCGGTGGTCATCGTCCCGCACGTGGCGGCCGACTGATCCGAACTGCGACGGGACCTTCGTCCCCACGGGGCATCCGTCATCGGGTCACACTGGCGCCATGGACACGAAGCGAGCCACTCGCATCACCCTCCTCGTCGTCGAGGCGTTCGTGGCCGTGACGGCGGTCGCCGGGGGGCTCTCCCTCATGGTCGGTGCACTCGTGCCCGACCTCGCGACGGTGCTCTCCCCGCCGGTCGAGTACCTCGAGGGCTCGGCGTTCTCGTCGTACCTGGTGCCCGGCCTCGCGCTCGCCCTGGTCCTCGGCGGCATCCACACGTTGGCGTTCATCCTGCTCCGGCGGCGGCGTCCGTCGGCGCTCCTCGCGAGCGCGGCCGCCGGATTCGCGGCCCTCATCTGGATCTTCGTGCAGATGATGCTCATCCCGTTCAGCTTCCTGCAGGCGGTCTACTTCATCGCCGGCGCCGTGGAGCTCGGCCTCGTGATGCTGCTCCTCGGCCTGCTGCCCATCACGCCCGCACCGACTGCGCGACGCCGACCGGCCGAGGCCCAGCGCGGGCGCGCTGAACCCCCGATCTCGACGAGGAGCACCCCGTGAGCCATACGACGTCCATCACCAGGACCACCGTCCGCACCGCGGCGGCGACGTTGACGATCTCGCCCCACGACGGGCGCGTGATCCTGTCACGGCTGAGCCGTCGCCCGTCCGACCGGGCCGACTCGCTCACGCCGATCAGCGTCCGCGTCGTCGTCCGCAACCCGTCGGGGCGCTCGTACGGCCCCCACCACGCCTGAGGCGAGCATGATGGCAACGCACCGCACGTCGACCGACGGCACCGCACGACCCGCTGAGGAGTCCCGAGGGGAGATCGTCGTCGGGGTGGACGGCTCGGACTCGTCGATCGCCGCACTCCGGCTGGCGGCAGAGCTCGGCGACAGGCTCGACGTCGAGGTCCACGCGCTCGGCGTCTGGAACCATCCGACGCTCCTGTACGGCAACTACTACTACCCGGATTCGGACATCACTCCCGAGCAGGACGCCCATCGCGTCGTCGAGGCGACCCTTCAGGCCGCCTTCGGCGAGTCGGTTCCCGAGCGGGTGACGGCGGGCACGCAGCAGGGTCGCCCGGCGGAGGTCCTCATCGACCGTTCGAAGGGGGCGCGGATGCTCGCGCTCGGCACGCGCGGACACGGCGGCTTCGCGGGACTCCTCCTCGGGTCCGTGAGCGCGGAGTGCACCGCGCACGCGCACTGCCCGGTGCTGGTCGTGCACGAGACCGGCGACGGGCGACGGTGATCCATGGCCGAGGGTGACCGGATCGAGCAGACGCACGCCGCCCGATACCTCCAGATCGCCTCAGCCTTCCGACGCCACGGGCTCGGTCTCGTCGTGGGGCTCCTCGGACTGGAGCGCGTCCTCTCGGCCGGGCGGGGCGGCGCAGCCGACGCGGCGAAGCGAGCCTCCGCCGAGTCCCCTGCGCACCTCCGGGCCGCACTCGAGGAACTCGGCCCGACGTTCATCAAGCTCGGCCAGCTCCTGTCCACGAGATCGGATCTCCTCCCTCCGTCGTTCATCACCGAGTTGGCGAAGCTCCAGGATGCCGCGCCGCCGGTGCCGGTCGACGAGATCCGTGCGGTGATCCGCACAGAGCTGGGGGCGGATCCGGAGGCGATCTTCGCCGCGTTCGAGAATCGGCCGATGGCATCGGCCTCGATCGGCCAGGCCCACGCGGCGACGCTCGCCGACGGCACGCCCGTGGTGGTGAAGGTCCGCCGGCCGGGCGCGGTGCTCCAGGTGCAGGTCGACCTCGAGATCCTGCAGAACCTCGCCGCCCGGGCGCAGCGGACGTGGGAGTTCGCCCGCGACATCGATGCCGTCGGGATCGTCGCCGAGTTCGCAGAGACGATCCGCGCCGAGCTCGACTACCTCCAGGAGGCTCGGAACGCCGAGCGGTTCGCGAGGGACTTCGAGGACGACGACGGCGTCGTCATCCCGCGCATCTCGTGGGAGCACACCACGTCCCGCGTGCTCACGCTCGAGCGGATGAGCGGCATGAACGTGGCCGACACCGCCGCGCTGGACGAGGCCGGCGTCGATCGCGACCTCGTGGCCAGGCGTGGAGCCGAGATCGTCCTGAAGATGATCTTCGAGGATCGCTTCTTCCATGCCGACCTCCACCCCGGGAACCTCTTCATCCGCGCCGACGGCACGATCGCGCTCATCGACTTCGGGATGGTCGGCGTGATCGGCGAGGACCTGCGGGGACAGCTGGCGCGGCTGTTCATCGCGATGGTCCGCGGCGACGCCGACCTGCTCACGTCCGCCCTCATCGAAGTCACGGTCGGGACCGGATCCGTCGACCGCGTCATGCTCCGGAACGACCTCCGACCGTTCGTCAGCCGTTACCGCCTCCGGTCGGTGCGCCAGACCCCGTTCGCGAGGATGATGGCCGACCTGTTCGCGATCCTGCGGAGCAATCGCGTGCGACTGCCGCGCGAGCTCGTCCTGCTGTTCAAGGCACTGCTGCTGATCGAGGCGCTCGCGACCCGGCTCGATCCCGACTTCCGGCTCGGGGAGTCACTCGAACCCTACGCCGAACGGCTGTCGTGGGAGCGACTTCGTGCGTCGGCCATCGCGAGGCGGTTGGGACGGGCCTCGATCGACGCCGGCGAGCTCGCGCTCGATCTGCCGAGCATCGTCCGCCGGCTCGTCGACGTCGCCGACACCGGCGGCATCCAGCTGCACCTGCGAGCCGCGGAGCTCGACCCGCTGGTGGGACGAGCCGAGCGGATCGGGAACCGACTCGTCGCCGGCATGCTCGGCGCGGCGCTCATCAGCGGCATCGGCGGACTGGTGGCCGGGGAACGGCGGTGGCGCGGATGGGAGGGGACGATGATGGGCGCCGGACTCGGCGCCGTCGGCGCGGTCGGCGCGTACCTGGCCTGGACGTCCAGGCGTCGACGCTTCCGATGACCGTCGGGTCGCCGTGCTCAGCGGTCGAGCTGCATCCGCGACCACGTGCGATGCAGCCCGCGGACACGCCGCACGTGCTGCCGGCGAGTCGCCGCCGGGCACGAGAACGGCGGCGGTCGCGCCTTGCGCGTCGACCGCCGCCGTCCTCCCCAGTCGGATCAGCTGCTCAGCGCCTTGGCCTTCAGCTGGTCGTACTCCGCCTGCGAGATCGCGCCCGAATCGAGCAACTGCTTCGCGTTCGCGATCTCGGATGCCGCGGAGGTGCCGCCGCTGCCGGCGACGCTTCGGATGTACTCGTCGTTCGCGGCCTGCATCTGGCGCATCTCCCCCGCACGCCGCTCGGCCATCGAGCTGCCGCGGGCGATGAGGTAGACCAGCGCGGCCAGGAACGGCAGGATCACGAGGAAGATCACCCAGAGCGCCTTCGCCCATCCGTTGAGCGACTTGTCACGGAAGATGTCGATGAAGATCGTGATGAAGATCCAGATGCACGCGATCGCGATGTAGATCCAGAAGAGCCAGACGAGGAAATCCCAGAGACTGTTCATCGTCGCACCTTTCGTCCTTCGGCGTCGTCCAATGCGCCGATCCTGCCCTGACGCTAGACCTCGGCCGAAACACAGCGCAACACCTCGGGGGGAATGTCGCGATCCGACCTTCGACGAGCGTGATCGCGCAC
>Ga0157380_10003610_pt1 | contig 10642 bp, 11 predicted proteins | sample S35metaG_FD_119757 | JGI IMG/M metagenome (GOLD analysis project Ga0157380, IMG submission 119757) | Switchgrass rhizosphere microbial communities from Kellogg Biological Station, Michigan, USA - S3-5 metaG | ecosystem: Host-associated > Plants > Roots > Rhizosphere > Soil | place: USA...
GCCCGCTTGGTCCGGTCGACGAAGCAATCGACCACCGCCTGCTGGAAGCTTGCGGCGATGTCTTCGGGCCTATGCTGATGGCTCGCCACCGCCCGCTGCACCGCGGCCTTGAGGCCGGCAAAGCTGAAGTGCGGCTCCTTGGTCCCGACCAATGGGCGCGGCAACGGCACTGCCTGAGCGTCGCCGTCCCTGGCCAATACCTCGACCGCGGGGCCGCCGGGATAGGCGAGGCCGAGCAGCTTGGCTGCCTTGTCAAACGCTTCGCCCGCCGCATCATCGATGGTCGTGGCGAGGCGGCGATAATCGCCGACCCCGCGCACCTCGAGCAGCTGACAATGGCCTCCACTCGCCAGCAGCAGCAAATAGGGGAAGGTCAGTGACTTATCGACCAGCCGCGGACTCAATGCATGGCCTTCGAGGTGATTGACCGCGATCAGCGGCTTGCCGACCGACAGGGCCAGCCCCTTGCCGACCAGCAGGCCGACCATCACACCGCCGATCAGGCCAGGCCCGGCGGTCGCGGCGATCGCATCGACCTCGCCGATGGCGATATCGGCCTCATGCAGCACCTGGCGGACCAGGCCGGGCAAAATCTCGACATGGGCCCGGGCGGCGATTTCCGGCACCACCCCGCCGAATGGGCGGTGGGCATCATTCTGACCAACCACCGCCTGCGCCAATATTTGCCGGTCGCTCCCGACCAGCGCCACCGCGCTGTCGTCGCAGGAGGATTCAAGGGCAAGGATGAGCGTCATTTCATCTGAGGCTTTGCCTGAAAGCCCGGCTTTGCGCTAGCGCGGGGCCGATGACCCAGCGCCCCTTCACGATCGGCACGCGCGGCTCGCCGCTCGCCCTGGCGCAGGCGCATATGGTCGCGGCCGCGCTGGAGAAGGCGCAAGGCTGGCCGGAGGGGAGCGTGGCCATTCTTCCGGTCCGAACCAGCGGCGACAAAATCCAGGACCGGCCATTGGCCGAAGTCGGGGGCAAATCCCTGTGGACCAAGGAGCTGGACCTGGCGTTGCTGGCCGGGGAAACCGACTGCTCGGTCCATTCGATGAAGGATGTCGAGAGCGAACGGCCCGAGACGCTGACCATCGCGGCGATGCTGAAGCGCGCCGACGTGCGCGACCGGCTGATCGGGGCGGCTTCGATCGCCGGCCTGCCGCCGGGCGCGTTGGTGGGGACCAGCTCGCCGCGCCGCGCCGCGCAGCTCAAGCGGCTTCGCCCCGACCTTCGCACCGTGCCGATCCGCGGCAATGTCGATACCCGCCTGGCCAAGTGCGCGGCTGGCGAGGTCGATGCGACATTGCTGGCCGCGGCCGGTCTCGATCGGCTGGGGCGGACCGAAACCGGAAATGCCATTGAGATCAGCGAGATGCTGCCGGCACCGGGACAGGGCGCGATCGGCATCGAATGCCGCGCCGATGACGTCATAACGCCGGGCCTGCTGAGGGCGATCGACCATCTCTCGACCCATGAAGCGGTGCTGGCGGAACGGGCCTTTTGCCGTGCGCTGGGCGGCACATGCCACTCCCCGGCCGCCGCTTACGCCCAGATCCATGGCGACGAGATCGACTTCCGCTGCGAGATATTGAGCGAGGACGGCAGCGAGCATGTCGCCGAAGCGATCCGGTTTGCAGTCGGCGAACTCGGACCGCCGGCCGAGCTGGCCCGGGCCATGCTGGCCAAGGCATCGCCGGCGATCCGCCGCCTGTTCGAGGGCGGATGAGGAAGCTGCTGTTGCTTCGGCCCGAGCCGGGTCTGACGGCGAGCGCCGGGCGGGCGCGGGGCATGGGCCTGGACGTCATCGCCTGTCCGCTGTTCCGCGTCGAGCCGCTTGCCTGGCAGGTGCCGGATCCGGCGAACTATGATGCGCTGTTGATGACCAGCGCCAACGCCGGGCGGCATGGCGGCGGCAATCTGCAGCTGCTGAAAGCCCTGCCGGTGCATGCGGTCGGGTCCGCCACGGCCGAGGCTGCGCGGGCGGCGGGGTTCGAAGTCGCTTCAATCGGTCAAGGCAACGCCGCCGATCTGCTGGCAACGCTGAACCACGGTTTGAGGCTGCTCCACGTCGCGGGCGAGGGCCACCGTGAGGCCGGCGGTACCCAGCAACTCGATCGCTGCCTTGTCTATCGATCGGTCGAGATTGGGGACCCGGCACTGCCGCTGCTCGAGAATCTGGTCATCGCCGTCCATAGCCCGCGCGCCGGGCGGCGGCTGGCGGAGCTGTCCGGCCCTCGCGAGGGAGCCGCCGTCGCCGCGATCAGCGCGGCGGCAGCCGAGACACTCGGCGAGGGCTGGGAGCGGATTGATGTCGCCGAACGTCCCAATGATTCAAGCCTGCTGGCCCTCGCGGCGATGCTATGCCACACATCGCCGCCGAAATGACCGCGAGCCAACCCCGCCAAAGCCTGTCCTGGTCAGCCCGCCTCGCCTGGGCCTTGCTGTTGCTGGTCGCCGGGGCGGCGCTTGCCACTTGGGGCCTGTCGCGCTGGGAGCAAGGCGCACGCTTCTTCGGCGTAGCCCCGCGCCAGCCGCTGCAGGTCGTTCGCCAAGAACCAGCGCCGCTGCCGGCGGCACGGCCTGCAGAGAACCTCGCCGCCGTCGACGCGGCCCGGATCGCCGCGCTCGAATCGAGGCTCGGAGCCATTGAGAGTCAGGCGCAGGCCGCCGCCGGATCGGCCGGAAGGGCCGATGCCATGCTGGTCGCTTTCGCCGCCAGGCGGGCGATCGATCGCGGTGTTGCATTGGGCTATCTCGAGCCGCTGCTGGTCCAGCGCTTCGGCCGCGGGCACCAGGCAGCCGTCGCGACCATCGTCACCGCGTCCCGGGACCCGGTCCGCCTCGACAGCCTCAGCGCGGAATATGAGGCGCTCGGTTCGGCGCTACGGGGCGGCGGACCTGAAGAAGGCTGGTGGGCGGGATTCCGGCGCGAGCTCGGGACGATCGTCTCGATTCACCGTGCCGACACGCCGTCGCCGCAGCCGCAGGCTCGCTTCGACCGGGCGCGGGCGCGGCTTGAATCCGGCGAGGTCGACCAGGCGCTGGCCGAGACCATGCGGATGCCGGGCGCCGCCAGCGCCGGTCAATGGATCGTGCGTGCGCGGCGCTACATCGCCGCGCATCGGGCGCTGGACGAGATCGAATCCGCGGCATTGCTGGGCGACACGACGGAGCCGGTTCCGGCGATTCAAGCTCGATAACGGGCTTGGCATAACGATCCCGATTTGCGAGTCTGAAAAACGCAAGCTTCGGTTCAGCCCCGCTGAACTAAGTTGCTGGACCAATTGTGGAAGTTCGAGGGGGTTGCTGACGCCATGACGTCGCTTTCGTACCGGTTGCTGTTGGGTTTCGGATTGGCAACGGCGACGAGCCTGGCTGTCGGCCAGCCGGTAGCCAGGGACCCGCTGGCGCCGCTTCCCCCAGGCGTTGCGGTAACCCAGCCGCCGCCACTGGTCCTGCCGCCGCGAATTGCTCCAGCGAGCTTGCGCAACCGCCTCGACAGCCTCGGCCGAGGGTTCAACGGCAGGGCCGGCATTTCGGTCGTGTCGCTGACCGCGGGCTGGCAGGCCGATTATAACGCCACCACTTTGTTCCCGCAGCAGAGTTGTTCCAAACTATGGGTCGCGATCACCGCAATGGACGCGGTCGACAAAGGCAAGATCAGCCTCAACGACCGGGTCACGCTCGGCCGCAACGACCTGACGCTGTTCCATCAGCCGATCAGCGCCAAGATCCTCGGCAATGGCGGCCATACGACGACGCTCGGCACATTGCTGTTCACCGCCATTACCGAAAGCGACAATACAGCCAACGACAAGCTGATGCGGTCGATCGGCGGGCCGCAGGCCGTGCGCGACATGATCGTGGCCAAGAATCTCGGCTCGATCCGCTTCTACGAAGGCGAGCGCGCGCTGCAGTCGAAGATCGCCGGTCTTATCTGGAGCCAAAGCTATTCGATCGGCGATGCCTTCTACAAGGCGCGCGGCGCCCTGCCGGTGTCGGTGCGCAGGGCCTCGTTCGATCGCTATATCGCCGATCCCTATGACGGCGCCGCCCCCCATTCGGTGGCTCTGGCGCTCGCCCGGTTGAAGAAGGGTGAGCTGTTGTCACCGACCTCCACCCAGCGGCTGCTCGCGACCATGGGTTCGACCAAGACCGGGGCTTTGAGAGTGCGCGCCGCACTCAAGCCCGGCTGGAGGTGGAGCCACAAGACCGGTACCGGCCAGAATTTCCAGGGACGAGTCAGCGGGATCAACGATATCGGCATCCTCACCGCCCCCGATGGGACCAACTATGCGATGTCGATCATGACTGTCCCCAACAGGACCGACGGAGCGTCGCAGGATCTGATGCAGGCGGTGACCCGCGCGGTGATCGCCGACCATGAAGCGCGGCGTGGCAGCTGACCCGACAGCCGAGCGATTGAAAGCCCATGCGGGCATCCAGCGGGTGCCGAGTCCGCGGCTCGACCTGTTCATTCTCCGCGGCTTCCTCGACAGTTCGGAGTGCGCCGCCTTTTGCGCCCTGATCGATTCCAACCGGCGGCCGTCGACCCTGGCGGACGACCAAGGAGTTGCCCATTTTCGGACCAGCGAGACTTGCGATCTCGATTCCAAGCATCCGCTGGTCGCCGATGTTCGGCGGCGACTGTCCGATCTCACCGGCATCGCCGTGCCGCACGGCGAACCGCTGCAGGGGCAACGTTATTCGACGGGCCAGGAGTTCAAGCCTCATACCGACACCTTCAATCCTGACGGTGCCGACTATTTTTTGCATTGCGCCGAGGCCGGGCAACGCAGTTGGACCGCAATGCTATATCTCAACGAGCCAGAAGAAGGCGGCGCGACCAGGTTCAAGGCGATCGGCAAGACCGTCCAGCCCGAAGCCGGAAAGCTCATATTGTGGAACAATCTGCTTGCCGACGGCTCACCCAACCAAGCGACACTTCATCAGGGCATGAAGGTTCGGCGCGGGACCAAATACATCCTCACCCAATGGTACCGTCAGCACCCGTTCGGCTAACCTCAGGCCTGGCCGCCGACTGTAGCTCGTCGGCAATCCGGTCGGCGGTGCGGAGCGCCAGTGCAAGGATGGTCAGCGTCGGATTGGCCCAGCCGGCGGTGGGAAACAGCGAGCTTCCGGCGATATGCAAATTGGGCAGGCCATGGACCCTGCCCCAGCCGTCGGTCACGCCGCGCCGGGCGTCGCTGGCCATGCGGGTCGTCCCCATATGATGGAAGCCGCCGATCGGATTGGCGCTGACCAGCTCGTCGCTCATCCAGCTTTTGTCCCCATTTTTCAGCCATTCAGCAGGCTCGACCGAACCGAGGCCGAGGCGCCGGGACTCCCGTCCGACCGCGTCGACCAGGCCGGCGACGCTGTCGACGTCGAGCGGCGATAGCCGCCAATCGAGCGCCACGCGCTGCATCCCGACCGCATCCTTCTGGTCGCTGAGCACGACCCGGCTGTCGGGATTGGGCGCCTGCTCGGCACGAACCACCAAGGTCAGGTCGAGACCGCTCAACCGCTTCATCAGCCAGGGATGGAACGGGCCGGTGAGGCCGGTGTAGCCGCGCACCAGATGCTTGGTCATTTTCCACAGCGATCGGCCGCCACGGGTCGGCGCGGTGCGATGCTTGACGTGGAGATAGGCGCGCTTCGCCAAGGGGTGGTTGCCGCCTTCAGGCTGCCGGACCGCGATCGTCAGCGCGCTGTTGAGCAGGCCTTCGCGCCGCTGCAGCGCCTCCGCCGGGGTTAGCGCCGGCGACACTTCGACCCCGTTGACCTTGCGTTTTGCAAACGCCGACAGCCAGCGCCAGTCGGCCTGGCCGACGATCCGGCCGCCGCGCGCATGGGGATGCTCCATGAAATAGCGGCCGACCTGGTCATAACCATTGCCGACGCCGCCCGGCACGACGGAGTTGGAGGCCAGCAGAATGCGCGGATTTTCGATGCCGCCGGCCGCCAGGAGATAGTGGCGCGCACGAATATCGATCGATCGCCCGCTGGGGGTACGGACATCGAGCCGTTCGACCGATCCCGCGTCATCGGCAAGCGCAACCTCCCGCACCGTTGCGTGAAGCAGGAGCGTGCAGCGCGGATCGTCCTGAAGATCCTTTGCCCGCTCGATCGTGAAGCGGTCGAAGGTCGGATCGAAGCTCCACCAGCGAACCGCCAATTCCTCGCTCGACAAGCGCTGCAACAGCGGCGGCCGGGGCAGGCGCCGGGCATCGACTCCGTCGACTCCAAGCAATGTTCGAGCCTCGGCAAGATAGTTATGGATGTCGGCCGGTCCGAACGGCCAGCCGCTATGCGCTACCCAGTCGCGCCGTTCGAAATCGATCGCGTCGAATTCGGCAACCCGCCCGCCCCAGATCGCCGTGGTTCCGCCGAAAAACCTCAACCGGCTATGCTCGAGCGGATGATAGTCCTGGCCGACGATTTCGCCGCGGTTGAAATCGGCCGTGGTGTCATGATGATCAAGCCCGCCGCTCTCGATCAGGACGACGCTGCAGCCGCGGCCCAGCAGCCTTCGTGCCGCCGCCTGGCCGGCGGCGCCCGACCCGACGATCGCAACGTCGGCGGTAACGGCCTCAGGGGCCTCCCTGGCACAATCGATCCGCATTCGCCCCCATTCCGCATACCTCGCGGTTGACTCAAGCTATATACATAACAACCCGATTGTTCACGTTCCGTGGCGCCAAGGTGACGGAAATGCAGCGACCGTGCCGTGGCAGACACAGCCGGGCTAATCGATATCGGAAGCCGCAACGCCGTCGCGAAGCTTGACCGGTATCCTAAGATAGCGGACGCCGCTGGCCTCGGCCGGCGGGAAGCGGCCGGCCCGCATGTTGACCTGGATCGAGGGGATCAGCAGCCGCGGCGTGTTGAGGCCCTTGTCGCGTTCCTGCCGCATCGCGACAAACTCGTCCTCGCCGATCCCATCATGGACATGCTTGTTGGCAATCCGCTGCTCGCGAACCGTGGTTTCCCAGGCAAATTGGTCACGGCCCGGCGCTTTATAGTCGTGGCACATGAACAGCCTGGTTTCCGGCGGCAAGGACAGGAGCCTTTGGATCGAGCGGTACAGCTGGCGCGCGCAGCCGCCCGGAAAATCGGTCCGGGCGGTGCCATAGTCGGGCATGAACAGCGTATCGCCGACGAATACTGAATCGCCGATCCGGTAGCTGACATCGGCGGGAGTGTGGCCGGGGGTAAAGATGACCTCGATGCTGAGGCCGCCGACTTCCAGCCGCTCGCCGTCCGCAAGCAACCGGTCGAAGTCTTGGCCGTCCGCCTTAACGTCTTCCGCGCCAAAAATCGGACGGAAGATGGTCTGCACTTCGCGGACATGTTCGCCGATCGCGATCTTGGCCCCGGTGCGAGCCTTGATCAGCGGCGCTCCCGACAAATGATCGGCATGGATGTGCGTCTCGAGCGTCCAGTCGATGGTGATGCCTTCGCGCTCGACCATTGCCAGCAGGGCCTCGACCGAGCCGTCGTCGACCGACCCATCGGCTACGTCGAAGTCCAGCACCGGATCGATCACCACGCCGCGCCGGCTCGCCGCATCCCACACGAGGTAGGTGACGGTGTTGGTCGGCTCGTCGAAGAAAGCCTGAATTTGCGGCTTGGCCGGCATGATGCGCTCTCTAGTCCTGCGGCGCCGGGACGGGTGCACCGATCGACCAGATGTGGCCGAACGGGTCTTTGATCTGACCGTAGCGGTCGCCCCAGAATTGGTCGGCCAATTCGAACACCACAGTCGCTCCCGCGCCCACCGCGCGATTCCACCAGGCATCGGCATCCTTGACCTGCAGATGCAACATGACCCCCACCGGCTCGGGCAAGTCGGCGCCGCCATGATGCTCGGCGAAATGATCGTGGAGCATCAGCGAGGCGCCGTTGATCTTGAGGTGGCCGTGCATCAGCCGGCCATCGTCCGCGGCATGGCGCATCAGCTCCTCGGCGCCGAACGCCGCCTTGTAGAATTCGATCGCATCCTTCGCCCGGCCGCCGCCGATCGCCAGGTGCGGAGTGAGGCCTCCTTCGGGCTCCTGGTCTTCAAGGTTTGACATGGTGACAGACCTCTTTCTGAGTCGCGGTTGGCGACGGGGTTAGCACAGCCGGACGAGGAGCGTATGCTCGACCCATGAGCATGACGCTGATCCTGTGGAAGGCGCCAGTGGTCGATGACGCCGATGAGGCCGCGAAGCTGATCGAATCGTGGCATCAGCACGGCGACGACAGCGCGTTCGAACCCAGTGACGACATCGCTCGCGCCGCGGAAATGCTGCGCAGTCGCTGGCCAGATACTTACGAGACTGACCCACCGGCAAACTGCCCCTGGGCTGACATGCCGTTCGAGCAAAGCGATCGGCTGCTGGCGATCCACATTCGATGGGGCGCGGATGACGAGGCGGTGGCCGCCATCTACGTTCTGGCGAAGAAGCTCGATTTGGTCCTGTACGATCCGCAGGGACCGGACGTGTTCCTGGCGAGCGACCCGATCGATCCGGGGCCGGTCCCGCCACCGACCGCCTGGGAGTGGTCCAAGGCCTTCGCCATCGCTGCAATTCTTTGCGGGCTGGTCTACGCCGCCTGGCAAATCCCGATCTGGTGGCTCAAATGGCCGGCGGTGATCGTCGCCGGCTTCGTGGCGGCCGCCGGCATCTTCGTGGTCGGCGCGATGATTGCCGGCATCCTTGGCTTTATCGACGTGAATGAAGGCGTGACGGGTTGCGCTGAGGACAAGCCGCCTCTATAGGCGCCCGTCTTTCCAGATTGTTGGAAAAACGAACGGCCCGGCCAGTTAGGGCTGCCGTGGCAGTTCGATAACGTCGCCCCCAAGGCAACTTGAGCGGGCAACAAGGAGACGAAAATGCCCAAGCTCAAGACGAAGAGCGGCGTCAAGAAACGCTTCAAGCTCACCGCCACCGGTAAGCTGAAGCATGGCGTCGCCGGCAAGCGCCACCGGCTGATCAGCCACAATGCCAAGTACATCCGCCAGAACCGCGGTACCGAAGTCCTGTCCGAAGCCGATACGGCCCGGGTCAAGGCTTGGGCGCCCTACGGGCTGAAGTAAGGAGGTACTGGACCATGCCAAGAATCAAACGCGGCGTTACGACGCGCTCCAAGCACAAGCGGATCCTCGACAATGCGAAGGGCTATTACGGCCGTCGCAAGAACACGATCCGAATCGCCCGCCAGGCCGTCGAAAAGGCCGGGCAATATGCCTATCGCGACCGCAAGGTGAAGAAGCGGAGCTTCCGCGCCCTGTGGATCCAGCGCATCAATGCGGCGGTCCGCGCCGAGGGACTGACTTATGGCCAGTTCATTCACGCACTGAAGCTCGCCAACATCGACCTCGACCGGAAGGTCCTGGCCGACATTGCGATGCACGAAGCGGAAGCGTCCAGCGCGATCATCGCTCAGGCCAAGGCGGCGCTGCCCAAGGCGGCATAAGCTTTCAAGCTACGAGACAAGGAGGGCGCCGGAAGCGATTTCGGCGCCCTTTCTTATGCGAGCAGCCCGTACGCCGGCAGCGTCAGGAACTCCTCGAAGTCGTCGGCGGTGACCAGTTCGTGCAACAGGCGGGCGGCGAGCCGGATATGCGGCGAGCTGTCCAACGCCGCCAGCTCCCCGGCCAGCCAATCCTCGAACAGAGCGAGGCTGAAACGGCGGCCGTCGTCGAACGGCGCTTCATACTTGAGCCATTGCCAAAGCTGGGCGCGGCAGATCTCCGCGGTCGCGGCATCTTCCATCAGATTATAGAGCGGCACCGCGCCGCGCCCGCCGAGCCAGGCAGCGATATATTGGATCGCGACCCGGATATTCTCGCGCGCCCCGGCCTCGGTGCGCGGACCGGTGTGAAGGTCGAGCATTTCGTCGCGGCCGGGGCAGTGCAGTGGTTTGACAGAAAGCTGGTTGGGGCCGTCCATCGCCGCGAAGGCTTCCATCGCCACCGGCACCAGTGCCGGATGGGCGACCCAGGTGCCGTCATGGCCGTTGGCCACTTCGCGCAGCTTGTCGGCGCGGACCTTGTCGAGTGCCTGGACATTGGCGGCCAGGTCTTCCTTGACCGGGATGAAGGCCGACATGCCGCCCATGGCGAAGGCGCCTCGGCGGTGGCAGGTGGCGACCAGGCGCAGCGAGTAAGCGGCGAGGAACGCCTTATCCATGGTCATCGCCGAGCGATCGGGAGTCAGCCGGCCGGGCGAGCGGCCGAGGCGCTTGATATAGGAGAAGATATAGTCCCAGCGGCCGCAGTTGAGGCCGACGATATTGCCGCGAAGCGCGTGGAGAATCTCGTCCATCTCGAACGCGGCGGGCAGAGTCTCGATCAGCACCGTCGCCTTTATCGTACCCCGGGCGAGGCCGAGCCGGTCCTCGGAACAAGCGAACACATCGCTCCACAGCGCCGCTTCGTGCCGGCTCTCCAGCTTGGGCAAATAGAAATAGGGCCCGGAGCCCGAGTCGAGCGCGGCGCGAGCGTTGTGAAACAGATAGAGACCGAAATCGACCAGCGCTCCGGCGATCGGCTGGCCGTCGACCATCACATGGCGTTCCGGCAGGTGCCAGCCGCGCGGGCGGACCAGCAGCACGGCCGGATCGTCTCCAAGCGCATAATGTTTGCCGC
>Ga0157380_10003611_pt1 | contig 10642 bp, 9 predicted proteins | sample S35metaG_FD_119757 | JGI IMG/M metagenome (GOLD analysis project Ga0157380, IMG submission 119757) | Switchgrass rhizosphere microbial communities from Kellogg Biological Station, Michigan, USA - S3-5 metaG | ecosystem: Host-associated > Plants > Roots > Rhizosphere > Soil | place: USA: Michigan...
CGTGTTTTCTCCGTCGTGCTCGAATACGCCCGCGTAGTACTCGAGGCGGCGGCCAATGACGCGGCCGTGCACCATCACGCCAATGTCGCGCCCAGGGGCCAGCGCAATTGCCGCCTGCGATCGATAGACAAAATCGAGGTTCCGGTGAGACGTGTTCTCGTCCAGGCTGAACGGAATCTTGAACTTGCCGGCTTGCACCTGGACGGCGTCGAACTGCTGATAATTCGCGTACACGTCACGCCAGCGATTGCTCGCTCCTAGCTGCGTTTCCACCTGGAATCCGAAGTAGCCGCTGATTTCGCCGGCGATTCCCAGCCGGTTGCGCGTCAATTCCACGCTGGATTCATCTGCCTTGAAGGGCGCCTCGGACCTGCGGGCATCGAGTTGCAGAGTCAGCCGCGCATCGATGCGCGCGATATTGCCAAATCGCAGCGATGGTCCGTTTCGCATCGTGAATGTTTCAGATGGCGCTGACGGTTTCGGCGCAGGTTTCTGCGTGACCGACTGCGCTCCGGCCGGTACGCTCAACAGCACGCAGGCCACACTCGCGATGAGTGCAGTCCAGCGAACCCGCGCCGGCGCGTTCGTCCGAACTCCGAAGCGGCGTATGATCATTTCCTTGAGCCCGAGGAACCGCCGCCGCGCCCGCGCAAAGTCTGATTCCTGCTCAGCCCCCCATCGGGATTGAACATGCGTATTCGCGGTCTGGTCGTTGCACTGTCTCTGGCAGCTGTCGCGGCCTGCTCGGAGTCGGCGTCCGGACCGACAACGCCCTCGGCCGCGCCCACGACGGCCGTGTTCGTCGGCGCCGGCGATATCGCAACCTGCGGCACGACCGGATCGGCCGCCACGGCGGCGCTCCTGGATCGCCAGCCGGGCACCGTCTTCGCCGCCGGGGACAACGCCTACCAGAACGGAAGCGAGCAGGAGTACTTCGATTGCTATGGGCCGACGTGGGGCCGGCATCGATCGCGTACCCGACCCGTTCCGGGGAACCATGAGTACCAGACGCCCGGTGCGATCGGGTACTTCAGCTATTTCGGGTCTCTCGCAGGGCCGGGTAACCTGGGCTACTACGCCTACACCCTGGGCGCCTGGCAGATGATCGCGTTGAACAGCGAAGTCGATGTCTCGGCCGGTTCGGCGCAGGCGGCCTGGCTCAAGGACCAACTCGCCGCCACGACCGTCGGCGCTTGCACGGCTGCCTACTGGCACCGCCCATTCGTGTCGTCGGGCCCGCATGGCGACAACGTGGACATGCGCGATCTCTTCGAGATTCTCTACGACGCGGGTGTCGAGTTCCTCGTGGTGGGTCACGATCACATCTATGAACGGTTCGACCGGCTCGACGCGTCCGGACGACCGGACCCGGTTCGAGGTATCCGCGAGTTCATCGTGGGAACGGGAGGAGCGCCTCTGACCGGACCGGTGCGCGTGAGATCCGGAAGCCAGATGCAGGCAACCACCTGGGGGATCATCCGGTTCGACCTGTCGCCAGGGAGCTATCGGTGGCAGTTCATCGCGGCCGACCAGTCGTTCTCGGATTCCGGCTTCGAGATGTGTCATTGACCACCTGCCACATAGGGAAACGTGCAACCCCTGGAGATGCGACAGGTCAGGCGGGCTAGCGCCCGGGTGCGACTTTCAAGCAGGCAGTGGGATGTAGCCTGAGTCCTATTGCCCCTTCGGCGCGAATGCGCGGCCGAGCAGCTGCTGATCGAAGCCTTGCGGCGCCGCTCCGGCCGTCGCGTACTGATACAACGACGCCACGAACACGCCCTGCAACGCCGGGAAAAGCACCGCCAGGAAGATGGCGCCGGCCGCACCGACGGCCAGAGCGATCACGCCCGCCCCGGCCCACGCCAGCAGGCCCGTCACTGCGATCAGCGTGACCCAGGCGCACACTGCCGCGATGCCGATCGTCGCGCTTCCAAAAGCCGTCTCGCCCCACGTTCGCTTGAACACCTCGAGCGAGCGTCTGAATGAATCCCCGACGGAGCGCTCTTCCAGCACGAGGACCGGCACCACAAAAAATGTTGCCAGCGACCACGCGGCCCCGAGGATGCCGACCGCAATCTTTCCGATGAACCCCGCGCGGTTCTGCAGCGCGCGCAGCAGCATGCCGACCGTCGCCGCAACCACCGCCCACATCAGAATCGGGACCACGCGTCGTCCGGCCGCGGCGAGCGCGGACACAATCGTCGGATCGCCGCCGCGCATGCGCTCGGTTGCTCCCGCCACTACAGCGGCCTGAAAGAAAATGCCGATGGCGTAGGTCGCCACGTACATCAGAAACATCGGCACCGTGAGCGCCGTCTTGTCCTCGGCTTCGAGCGCAGGGCCAAGATCGAAGCCGAAGAAGAAGCTCAGCGCGACGCCGACGATGAGCACGCCGGAGACGAGCGGGAGCACCATCAGCTCCTTGTCCTGCATGAGCACACGGTACGACTGGCCGACGAGCGCGAAGCTCCGACTGATGCGACCCATGTTGTGACTCCTGGGCCGGATTATAGGGCTTCAGCTCGACTCATCGTCGAAGCCAGGACGACGGAATCGCTCGGCTCCGGGAAAGGCCACGGCAAGAGCGGCATCGAGCGCGGACAAGCGCCGGATCATCGCTTCCGGCACGCCATCTCCGGCGGCCGGCGTCGCCTGAAGCACGGTGCGCCAGGCGTCCAGCGACTCCGCGATTGCGAGGCGCGCGATCTTTGCCGATCCATTGGCATCCGAGAGCGCACCGTCGTCCATGTCGTCGTCAACTTCGGCGTCGATGAGTCCGTGCAACGCGCGCCTTGTCTTCGCGGGAATGAAGTATGCGAACCAGCCGATGGTTTCGAGCGCGGCCGCCAGTATCGGATCGTCTGTCTGCTGGGTCATTGCCGAGATCGCTTCCAGAATCTGCAATGCGACGGTGGAATACTCGCGGCTGTCCACGACGAGCGGGTGACGATTGAGGCGCTCTTCCTCCTCCTTGATCCGGCGGTTGAATTCCGCCTCTTCGGCGGGTGTCATCGGCCGGTTGGCGCGATCGATCAACTCGAGAAATTCACGATACTGAGCGTCGTGGACAACAGGGCCACGCATGTCTTCGCCTTCGTCTAAAACGGCCTCGACGGCGGCATCCGGATCGAGCCCGGTCTCCGCCGCGCGCTCGAAGGCTGCCCGCATCTGAAACGAACGACATCGCTGCGTGAACCGGCAGCGGCTGCACCAGCTGTCGCAATAGTTGTAGATACCTGGAATGAGCTTCGTTCGGGCGTTGCCCCCGCCAATGCCTGGATTGGCCATGGAGGATCCGGCTGCAAACGACGCGCCGGGTCATAGAATCGGTCCGCCTCGCAAAAAGCCCCGAAAAAACTCAGTCACCCTTGGCCCTGCTCCGGGGACGAGGGGTAGCTCGTACCTCAACACCCCTCAGTTCGCGGGATGGAGGGGTCTGCGTTACCCCTGTCGCATTGACTTGGTTGTGAGGCGGCGCTGCAGGGTTGTAACTTGGGCCGTGGTTTATTTCGTGACTGGCGCGACGGGCTTTGTCGGCGGCGAGATCGTCGCGCAGCTCCTTGCCGGCGGCCATCACGTACGGGCGCTCGTCAGGAATCCGGCGGCTGGGCGACATCTCGCGGCGGCGGGGGCCACGCTTCACCAGGGTGATGTCACCGACCAATCGTCGATGCGAACGCCGATGGCGGGCGTGGACGGCGTCTTCCATGTGGCCGGGTGGTACAAGCTCGGCATTCGTGACCGGAACTCGGCAATCAGCACGAACATCTCCGGCACCAGGAATGTGCTGGAGCTCATGCGCGAGCTGCTGATCCCGAGAGGCGTCTACACCAGCACGCTCGCCGTCAACTCGGATACACACGGCAAGATCGTGACGGAGGACTATCGTTTCGCTGGCCGGCACCTGTCGCTCTATGACTGGAGCAAGGCCGAAGCGCACAGAATCGCGTTGAAGTTCATCGCGGATGGCCTGCCGCTGACGATTGTTCAGCCGGGACTCGTCTACGGTCCGCGCGACACCAGCGGTGTTCGGACGACCCTGATTCAATATCTGAAGAGAAAACTTCCTGCGGTGCCGTCGCGCGCGGCATATGCGTGGGCGCACGTCGAAGACATTTCGCGTGGTCACCTGCTCGCCATGGAGCACGGCAAGCCCGGCCGCAGTTACTTTCTCGCCGGGCCGGTCCACACGCTGATCGCCGCGCTGGCAGTCGCCGAGTCGTTTACCGGCATCAAAGCGCCGCGAATTCATGTGCCGCCGGGCGTCTTCAAGGCGGCGTCTGCAGTGATGCGTATGGTCGATCCTGTTGTGTCGCTGCCTCCCTCACTCTCCCCGGAAAGCCTTCGCGTACTGGCTGGTGTCACATACGTCGGCAGCGCCAAACGCGCGCGCGAGGAGCTCGGCTGGCGCGCGCGGCCGCTTCGCGAGGGACTCATGGACACGCTTCGCCACGAAATGCGCCTGCTCGGAATGACCCCGCGATTCTGATCCGCCGGGCAATCGATCACGCGCTACCGGGACGCGTCGCAAGAAGCGCTCGTGCCATCTGCGTGGTCGCCGGGTCGGCGTCACCGGTGTCGAAGCCCGGCCGGACGAACGAGAACGCATTGGGAAAGCGCTCGAGCAAGCCGGCCTCGAGCGTTTCGAGCACGACAACGAATCGTCGCGGCGCACCGTTCCCGAACGAACGGCCGGGCGAAGCCAGCAGGCGCCAGGCCCGTCGTGACTCGTCGATCAATAACAACGCGACCTTTGCGGAACCATTCGCATCTGCCTGCGCCTCGTTCGTGCCTGCAGGATCGGAAAGATGGCTCGACACCGCGCGAAACACCTTGCTCGCCACGGTCAGGCAGGATTCCTCGAGCCGATCGCAGGCGTCGATGGCTTCGGCATCCTTGATCCGTGTGAGGCGAGGTCGAAGCGCTCGCAGGACTTGAAGGGTGCCATTCGCGTATTCCTTGCCGCGCATCACCAGCAAATCCTGATCGAGCTGAGCGTCCCGCCGTTTCTCGGCTGCATCCAGCTCTGCATCACTCGGTAGGTCGATCTCGCCGGTGTGGATTGGCGATGTGTGCAGGAGCGCTCCCGTTTGCTCTACCGTCAGCCGCGCTGATTCGAGCACGATCGTGGCCACGCGGACGGCCGGACCACCCTTCGCCGGGAGCGGTGGGCCCTGTGCGATCCGGGCAAAGACCTGACAGCGATTGGTCAAGGGGCATCGCCAGCAGCGATGGTCGCAATAGAAATGGACGTCACTGATGAACGGAGATGAGCAGGACTCGGAGGCCATGCGCTGCAAGAACGCAGACCACGGGCCACCTTGCGTGCACGATTATTTCGAATGAATCGCGAGATTCGGTCGAGGAGTCATTGCAGATTCTGCAAACCAGCGGCTTGCAGAATCTGCAAAAACTGCAACTACTGCGCCTTGTAGTTCAGCAGCAGAGTTCTCCGGCGTTCCGCAAAACTCTTGAGCATATCGACGCCCGAGGTGAACGCCTCGACCGTACTGAGTTTGCGCGTGTCGGCCTTCACGTCGGCGGCAATCAGCGCCTGATACTTCTGAACCAGAGGCCCGAGCGTGTTCCAGTCGAGCCATCGAGTCGCCACCTGGCGGACGTAGGTCATGTAACGCTCGCGCAGCGCCGGCACCGCAAGGAGCTTCGATCGCAGCGGCTTCGTTGGATCGCTCAGACCCACGAGCGGGTCGAGATCCGCGCCGCCGCCCATCGGGCCTCGTCCGCCGCGCGGACCCATCTCACCACCAGGGGGTGGCGGCATGCCTTGACCGCCGCGCCTGCCCATGTCACCGCCGCCGCCCGGCGGAGGACCCATCGGGCCCATTCCACGGCCGCCCGACGGACCCAATGTCTCGTTCGCGTCGTGCGGAAAGACGTGAAAGGCGCCCTTCGGATCGAGATAAATGCTGTAGTCGCTCGCTCGCGTCCAGTAGCCGTCGTTGTTCACGAGCGCGACTTCGAGCGCCAGGAACTTCAGCGCGCCGTCGATATCGAGCATCGGCGCGAGCGCCTTCTCGAGGTCCGCCGGTGGCGTGGTATTCAGCGTTCTGCAGAGTGTGATGAGCGCCGCCCAGGCTTTCGGATCGTCCTTGGACTTGATCTCGAATGACCGCTTGTTGGCCGCCGGATCCTCACCGATGTACTCCAGTCCGCCGCGGCCGCCCGGGCTCCCCGGGACCTTCCAGCGCGCGCCGTCGGTCGTCTTGAACCACTCGTTGATGAAATCCTTATTGAACTGCTGGGCGTTCGAGTAGATACCCCAGCTTTCGCCGTTGATGACGACGCGCGCGAAGTTCGCTTTTGGCGCGGGCAGGTATTCCCGGGCCGCTTGAAGATAGAGCACGGATCGCAGGAACGTCGGATCCTCGTGCGCGTTGAGCAGGTTGAGCGTGCGATAGCCGAGCAGCGATTGCTTCTCGTCCACAAAATCCAGCGTGAGATTCAGTGACCGCTTCGATCCTTCGGGCACGCCAAAGAATGACGAGGCGCCGCGCGAGTGGACGCCGACATCCTTATACGTCTTTCCGTCCACGGTAAGCGTGGCCGGGACTTCGACGTCGGTGTTGTTGAACACCGTCAGCTCGTGCTCCCAATCCGCGTTTTCGAAGGCGAGGAACAGCGTCCGCAATATGGACACGTCATAGAGCGGCTCCGAGCCGTACTTCTTTACGTCGCTGGCGGTCATGCGCGGGCCCGGCGTGCCGGGCACCATGCCACCCCGCCCGCCGCGACCAGGTCCCATTGCGGGCTGGCTCTCGAGCCATGCGCGCGCGTCGCGCCGCTCCGCGGCGTTCAAGCGCTTGTCGCCGTCCTTGTCGAATTGCGCGACGATCTTGCGCTCGCTCTGCATGGGCCCTGGGCCCATCGGGCCCATCTGGCCCGGTCCGCGTCCGCCCTGACCCTGCGCGGAACCTGACATGGGCAGAAGCACGGCCATGGCAATCACGCCGGCGATTCGAGCTGTTACTGACATCGTTCCACCTTCATTTCATTCTTAGCCGCGCTCACCTGGGCCTACTCTTCCACCGACGACTCGCGCGTCAGATCGACGCTCTGGACGCCGTCGATGCGATTCAATGCCTTCACAAACGCTTCGGTTTCGCTGTCTTTGCGAAGAAGACCCCGGTACGACACCTCAACCGACATCCCTTGTTTGACCGTGCCGATCGCGATCAGATGCCGGCTCGCCATGAATTGATCGAGCGTGTGTCCGAGCGTTGTCTCGAGGTCGTAACCGAGGGCGATCCGAAGCGTGATCACGAACACCGAGCCGCCGGCCCACGCTTTCGACGGTGGCGGTTTCATCACGAACGCCGTTGCGCCGACCACCGCGATGCCGATTGCCGCCACCACCAGGTTCTGCGATCCCACCGCCATGCCGATGACGACGGCGAAGATCACGAATGCGGTGTCCTGGGTATCGCGCACGACGGTGCGGAAGCGGACGATGGAGAGCGCGCCCACAAGGGCGAACGCGCGCGCGACATTGTCGCCAATCACCTGAGTGGACAAGGCAATCAGCGTGGATAGCAGCACCAGCGTCACCGGAAAAGTCGGCGACACATCATCTGGGTTTCTCGTTCCCCGGTAGACCAGGGCGACGCCCAGTCCGAGAAGTGCCGCCACGATCAGGCGAAGGAAGACGTCGAGCGGATTGCCCAGCTGGGGTCCCGCGAACGCCGAACGGAGGAACTCAGGCATGAAGGGCCTCTGATCTCGTGTGTTCGACCGCGAGCCGGTACTTCGATACGCGGCACGCCTCGAGCGAGAATTCCTCGACGACCCGCTTGAAGACCGCCGGCATTCCAGCGCTGAATTTCATTTCGACAATAGTGACGTCCGAAATCGGTTGCATGTGCTCCTGCGGCGCGAAGTCCGGCTGCGTCACGGCGCAACCTGCCAGCCCGGCGTCGACGGTCAGGCGAATCGGTCCGCAGTCTGTCATGCCGACGCGCGCCATGCGTTGATACGTCACCTGACACGCCGCAACCAGCGCGCGCCTTGCGAGCCGCTTCTGGAACCAGGCGCCGGGCCAATCGGCTGCCGGCGCCTCCTTTAGAAGAAGCGGGAGATCCTCGAGGCGCACGTTCGAGCGCCGCTTGCTCAACAAGTCGCTGGTCCTGAGCTTTCGCTCCAGGAACACGAGCCGCCCTTCGCCGTATCGGCGCACGCGATATTTGGCGCGCCGGTAGGATCCACGCCTGTTGTAGACCGCGAAGTCGGGTGTATCGAAGTAGATGGTCGTGGTGGTGTATTCGTCAGCCGACGGGCCGCTGGCCCAGGGGTCCGGCGCCAGGATCTGGCGCGCCCGCTCACGGATCCGGTGGCCCAGAGCCTCATCCACGACGAATTTGATCTCGCTGGCGCTCTCTCGAATCTCTCTCTGCACGGCCGGCCGTAACATGTAAACACGATACGACGTGTTTTTGGCGGGGTTCGCTAAACAATTGAGCGGACACGGGATCTTCACGAGGTTGCCATGCCGGTGTCACAAAACCGCGGAGTACAGTCGTAGGAGACCGCATGCGCGCACTGGTTGTCGAAGACGAACCCCACATTCGTGAGTTGGTAGCCCTCCACCTGGGCCTGGAAGGCCTGCAGGTGACTCCCGCTGCAGACGGGGAAGAGGCGATCCGCCTCTCCAATCAGGAGGCCTTCGACATCGTCGTCCTCGATCTGATGCTGCCGAAAATTGATGGCGTTACCGTCTGCCGCGCGATTCGCCGCCAGGATGTGAACGGCGACGTGCCCATCCTCATGCTGACCGCACGCCGCGAGGAGAGTGACAAGGTCGTGGGTCTCGAAAGCGGCGCGGACGATTACCTGACGAAACCGTTTGGCGTGCGCGAGCTCGTTGCCCGCGTGCGCGCGCTGCTGCGCCGGCCTCGCGCGCCAAAGACCGGGGACACGAGTACTGCGCCCGCCGTGGCCGCCGGCCCGATTCGCGTGGACCCTGCACGCCGGCAGGTGCACGTTGCCGGTCGGCCCGTCGATCTCACGCCGCACGAGTTCGATGTCTTGTATCTGCTCGCCGCAAGTCCCGGCATTGTCTTCACGCGCGACATGCTGCTCGAGCGCGTGTGGACCAACGACATTCACGTCACCGAGCGCAGCGTCGACACGCTCATCAAGCGCCTTCGCCAGAAAATAGAAGTCGAGCCCGGCTCGCCCGAGCTAATCCTCACGGTGTGGGGCACGGGCTACAAGTTCAGTGATGAGTAGAGCGAGCGAGCATGCCTGACATTGTCTGGTATCGCAGCTTGTATTGGCGGATCGCGCTTGGATTCGTCGCGCTGCTCGCAGTGCTCCTGACCGTGCAGGGCGCCGCGTTCATGTGGATTACGGGCCGAGCAGCGGAGCTCATGCCCGGACGGTCGCCCGCCGAGTACGCGCAAACGATTGCCGGCGATCTCGAACGGAACCTGGCCGAACATCCCGAACTCGATGTCGATAAACACCTGAACGAAACCTATCGCACGACGTATCGGCCGTTTGTGGTCGCGATGCGTGATGGACGCATCGTGAACAGCCGCAGCATCGAACCGCCTCGCGAATTGGGGCGCATGACGAACGGCAGACTGTTCGGCCGGTTTGGCGGTCCGCCTCCACGAGATCGGGGTGATGGCCGCGGCGGTCCGCCACCGTACGATCGCGGAGCGGATGGGCGCCCGCCCGATCGTCAGCCGGATCGATCGACAGATCCCGGACGTTCAGGGGAATCAGGCCGGCCACCCTTCGATCGCGGTGGCCGCGAGGGCTACGGTCGAGGCGGTCGTGGCCCCGGCGGCCCGCCGCCGATTTCCGCGGTCTTCGCTCCGGTCGTCGTGAACTCGGAAACCGTAGCGATGGTGGGGGTCACCAGCGAGCCGCGGCCGATCATGGGCGTCATTCGCGATCTCGGCCCGATGCTGGGCATCGTCGCCGTCGCGTTGCTCCTCGCCGGAGCTTCAATCGGTGCGCTGCTGATCTTCCGGCCGACGCATCGGCGTCTTCGATCTCTTCAGGACGCGGCGCGAGCGATTGGCGAAGGCAAGGCAGGCGTGCGCGCCGCCGCGTCCGGCGGTGACGAAGTCACGAATCTCGCGCTGGCGTTCAACGAGATGGCCGGCGGTCTCGAGCAACGCACGCAGGCGCTCGTCGCCGCCGACGACTCGCGGCGGCAACTGCTCGCGGACGTCTCGCACGAATTGATGACTCCGCTCGCGGCGATTCGCGGGTACGTCGAGACGATGGCGATGGCGGATTTGAAGCTGGATGATCCAACGCGGCAGCGCTATCTGCAAATCGTCGGCGATGAAACCGAGCGGATGGAACACATTATCGGCGATCTGCTCGATCTGGCGCGTGTCGAGGGCGGTGGCGGCGATTGGAAGCGCGAGCCGGTCAGCATCACCTCGTTGTTCGAGCGCGTGCTGCATCGTCACGACCCGGTACTTCGACGCAAGAATATTTCGCTCGAGCAGTCGATCGCACCGGATGTCGAGAGCGTCACCGGTGATTCGAAACGGCTGGAACAGGCAATCCAGAATCTGGCCGCGAATGCCGTGCGCCACACGCCTGATGGCGGCACGGTGCGTCTGACTGCGCAGCGCGTTCACGACGGCATCGAGCTGGCGGTGGA
>Ga0157380_10003612_pt1 | contig 10639 bp, 4 predicted proteins | sample S35metaG_FD_119757 | JGI IMG/M metagenome (GOLD analysis project Ga0157380, IMG submission 119757) | Switchgrass rhizosphere microbial communities from Kellogg Biological Station, Michigan, USA - S3-5 metaG | ecosystem: Host-associated > Plants > Roots > Rhizosphere > Soil | place: USA: Michigan...
CGTTCAACTTCAAAGCTTCCGACGAGTTCGTCTTCGTCTGCGGAGCTGCGGCCTACCATCACTTTAAACTCGCCCGGTTCAACGACGAAGCGCATCTCACGATTGTAAAAACTCAGATGTTCAGCACCGAGAGTGAACTCGAGACGACGTCTCTCACCCGGCCGCAACGTTACTCGCTGAAAGCCCTTGAGTTCTCTCACGGGACGCGTGACGCTCGCAGCGACATCTCTGATGTAGAGTTGCACCACTTCATCGCCGGCGCGCTGGCCTGTATTTGCGACTTCAACAGTGACGGTCAGTTGGCCGTTGGGACGAATCCGCGTTTTGCTCAATTGCAGGTTCGAGAGCTGAAACTGCGTGTAACTAAGTCCATAACCAAACGGATACAGCGGCGTCCAGGGGACATCCAGATACTTTGAGGTGTACTTGTTTTTGGCATCCGGGGGCCGCCCAGTGTTTTTGTGATTGTAGTAGAGCGGCTCCTGGCCCACGCTGCGAGGAAAGGAAACCGGCAGTTTGCCGCCGGGGTTAACATCGCCGAAGAGCACATCAGAGATTGCATTACCAGCTTGTGTGCCCGCAAACCAGGTTTCGAGGATCGCGTCCGTGTTGTCCGCGAGCCAGTTGATCGTCAAAGGCCGGCCGTTCATCAGCACCACAACGATGGGCTTGCCCGTCGCCTTCAATGCTTTCAGCAAATCCAACTGTCGCCCAGGCAAGTCGAGCGAGCTCCGCGAAGCTGCCTCACCACTCATGTCCGCAGATTCACCGACGGCGACAACGACCACATCCGCGTTGCGCGCTGCGTGCACGGCTTGGTCGACACCTTCCAATGAAGGGCTATCGACGTCGCAGCCTTTCGCATAAACGACCATTGTCGGCGCCGAAACTTGCGCTTTGATCCCATCAAGCAAAGTAACCGCATCCTTGTCCTGACCATCGCCGGTCCAGGAACCAAGCATGTCTTTCCGATCGTCCGCGAGCGGACCAACTACGGCTATTGACTTCAGCCCTTTGCTGAGCGGCAGTGTCTCGCGCTCGTTCTTCAGAAGCACCATCGAGCGCGTTGCGATCTCACGCGCGGCGGCGAGATGCTCGCGGCTCAATAGCGCCGAGCTCTCGCGTGCTTCGTCGGCGTATGGCTTTTCAAAGAGACCAAGACGGAACTTGATACGCAGAATTCTTCGCACCGCTTCGTCAATTGTTGCCATCGAGAGTTTGCGGTTTCGCAACAGCTCCGGGCCGTGCTGGTTATAGAGACGACTTACCATTTCCATGTCCACGCCCGCGTTCAACGCTTCGCTCGCAGCTTCTTGTTCATTAGCGGCCACTCCATGGTTCATCAGTTCCTGTACTGAAGTGTAATCACTGACTACGAAACCATCGAACTTCCATTCACCTCGCAGGACCTTTGTTAAAGTAAAGTAATTCGCGGAGGCCGGAACGCCGCTGAGATCGTTAAAGGCACTCATAAATGTGCCGACGCCGGCGTCGACTGTTGCCTTGAATGGCGGAAAGTAAATTTCGCGTAACGTTCTTTCCGACATATCAGTAGTGTTGTAATCGCGGCCCGCTTCCGCCGCTCCATAGGCGACCCAGTGTTTGGCGCAAGCAACGACCCTATCCAGTGCGCTGTAATCTGCTCCCTGAAAACCGCGGACTCGCGCGCGTGCCATTGCGACGCCAAGGTATGGGTCTTCGCCGGCGCCCTCGACTATCCGCCCCCAGCGAGCATCACGGGCAATATCAACCATGGGCGCGAACGTCCAATGCACTCCAGCGGCCCTTGCTTCGGCAGCGGCAATGCTCGCGGAGCGCTCTGCTGCGGACGGATCCCAGCTGCTTGCTTCGCCGAGTGGCACCGGAAAGATGGTCCGATAACCGTGAATCACATCGAAGCCGAACAGCATGGGAATCTTCAGCCGCGATTCCTTCATCGCGATGGCCTGAAGCTCGTTGGTTCGCAGGGCGCCTCGCACGTTAAGCGTTGAGCCGAGCAAGCCCTTGCCGACCATCTCGCGATGCTCAGGACGAAAGTTTCCATTGGCCTCGCCGTCGAGCTGCTGTAGTTGTCCAAGTTTTTCTTCGAGCGTCATCCTGGCGAGCAACGCATTAATTCTGCCCTCGATGTTCGTTTGTCGAACCTGTGCCGACGACGGGAGCAGTGAAAGACCAACCGCGAGGACTAATACCGCGCCCCATAATTTAACGAGCTTCATAAGCTGCTACTTTCCAGGGGATAAGGAGAAAGAGGAAGGGGGCCTTTCTCCAAATATCGGGAGAAGTTCAGATGCCACGGGCTTGTCCCGTGGTGATCACGATGAGTTTCTACAAAATGATGTGCCCATTATAGTGATGATGCCACGGGCTCGTCCCGTGGTGTTTCACGCTCGCTGCTTTCAACCGTCCAATTAGCAATGAGCATGAACTACCACGGGGCAAGCCCGTGGTATCCCGCTTGGCGGCAACTTACGATTTAGCTGCCACCATGAACCTCCACCGGGCAAGCCGATGGTATCAATCGAAATTGCTCACTGAAAAATTTTGTCGCAAATATTGTTGGCTGAGTATACTACAGCGGTTCACCCCCACGGCTGATAATCTTCCCTGAGGTTCGAACGCAAACTCTGGTCGTTTTTGTGCTCTCAATCATTTCATCGAGCGTTGTCACTCTGATTTTGGTGGCATCCCTTTCTTTCGCACAAACGCCTGCAAGTTCAAAGAATGATCTTGCTCTTCTTACCGAAGCCGCGACGCTCTTACAAGCTGGTAAGTTTGATGAAGCGGAACCGCTCGTTCGCCGCGTCATTGCGATCGCGCCGGCCAACGCCGATGCGCATAACCTTCTGGGCACCATTCTGGACCAACGCGGTCAGTCTCAAGCCGCTGAACGAGAATATCTGGAAGCGTTACGCCGGAATCCTCGGGCCAATTCCGCGCGGGCAAATTTAGGCGTGCTGCTTGCTCGCACGGGGCGGCCGGAACAGGCAGTAAAGACTTTTGAAGCTCTGCTGCTTGAAGTTCCGGGTCATCAAGAGGCGACTCTAAACCTGGGATTGCTCTATGCGAATCGCGGCGACTTCGCTCGCGCGATTCCGCTACTCGAAAAAGCACGCTTGTATAAACCGCAGAACGTTGCCGTACTGGCCAATCTTGGTATCGCGTACTACCACGATCAAAAGATAGACGAGGCGCTCAAAGTTCTTAAGTACGCCGAGGTATTAGCTCCCGGCGATGCAGATGTGCAGTACGGTTTGGGTTTGGTCTTTGCCAGTCGAGGCGATAGTGAAGCAGCCGTGCTTGCCTGGCAGCAAGCGCTCCTGCGTCGAGAAAAGTTTGCCGCAGCCACCTTTATGATTGGCGAAGAGTTGCGCAAGCAGAGTCGCTACGAAGGCGCGATTGAGTATTACCAACGAGCGCTTGAGCAGGATCCCACGCAACTGGTCTATTACGTAAGGCTCGGCGGAACTTACATGCTGATGGTGCGCCACGATAGCGCCCTGGAAATCTTTCAGCGAGCGGCTCAATTATTTCCTAAAGCCGCTGAGGTTCGATACTTCGTTGGCATCGCGGCGGAAGGGAGTGGCAATTATGAGATTGCGGAAGCAGCGCTCCGAAAGTCGCTCGAGCTAAGAAAAGACAACGTGGATGCGTTGGCCCAACTTGGATTTGTGCTCAGCGAGAAGGGACGCAACGTGGAAGCCGAGCAGTTCTTGCGACGCGCCGTTGCGACCGACGCGCGTCACTTTTATGCAACGTATCACCTGGGCCGCATGCTGGTGCGCACGAAGCGCTTTGAAGAAGCGATTGGCGTGCTCGTCGCGTCCGCTCAATTACGTCCACGCGATCCGAGCGTCCACTACCAATTATTCATCGCCTACACTCGCCTCAAGCGGACTGAGGATGCTGCTCGCGAACTAGCCGTGTTCAAGCAGTGTGACGCTGAAAGCAAAGCTCGCCCCGCCGGTGATAAGCAACTCGAAGACACTGTTCAACGCCCCCCTTCAGACGAGAAACCGAACTGACTATCATAGTCCCCAAGCTTTCACAGAAAACTGAATAATGGTTGATTGCGGCTCTGCCGCCGCACAGTGCGTAAAGGCTTTGCCTTTCCGTCGGATGGCATTAAGAGTTAGAGGCTATGCCTCCAATTTGGAGGCATAGCCTCGAGATGTGCGAAGGTTTCGCACCGGAAAGGCAGAGCCTTTCCGCACTGTGCGGCGGCAGAGCCGAATCGGCGAACGTTTCCCCGATTAAGTCCCTAAAACTGCAATCTCCCCTGAATTTCGATCACGCGTCCGGCCAGACCTTTTTCGGCGCGACCGAAGAGCCCGTTCTGAACTTGCGTGCTTGGACTATTGAAATTGAACGACTGCAGATTCAGGATATTGAAAGCATTGAAAAAAGTTGCCTTCACCTCAAAGAACCTTCCCTCACCGAGGACTTTGCCCAATCCGAACTTCTTGCTCACAGTCATATCAATATTGAAGTACTTTGGGCCTCGGAACGAGTTCCGGCCAATTCCCGGCAATTGAAATCCGACCGGCGCCGTAGTGCTGAAGAAGGCTGAGCCACCACCAGGAAAGTTCGTGCCGCTAATAAACGCATCGTTAGAGCTGTCAGTGCCGGCGCCACCTCGATAAGAATTCGGACGCACCGGACAGATGCTTGGCCCACGAGTGCTGATGCACTGGCCCACCACCGGAGTCCAGGGAAATCCAGTATGCGCGGTAAGAATGCCGCTGATCTGCCAACCACCTAACAAACTAGCTGCTGCATCGTGCCGGTGTCGAAAGAATGGCAATTCCCAAAGACCGGAAGCGACGAAGTGATGGCGCACGTCGTAATCCGACGGACCCACCTCCTGACGTACATCGAGCGGATAAGTAGGATTAGTGTTTGCCGTAGGTCCTTCGTACGAGACGACGTCGATGCTCTTGGAAAAGCGATAAATCGCATCGAGCTGAATGCCGGCTGAAAACCTTCTCGACAGCCGCGCTATCAAAGCATTGAAGCTGGCTTGGGTGTCCGGAGTTGGAAACAGGATGTTCGAAAAGGTTCCCGGATCGGTGTACAGGAAGCGCTGATTGACCAGTCTCACCAGACGGCGACTGCGGCTACCCTGATAACCAATGTCAGCAGTCAGCTTGGCGGGAAGGCTGTACTGAGCGTCGAGCGAAAAAGCATAAACATAAGGTGTCGGCACTTCCGGAGGAGCACCGTAAATTTCTACCTGGGCTCCATTAGCCAGAATCGGAATGCCATTCGCGTTGAACGTCAGCTTCAGAGCCGGATTAGTTGGATAGCTGAAAGGAGAGTTGCTTGAGCCTAGAGCATAAAGAATCTGACCGCCGTTGAACGGAGTACTAAAGTCAGCTGACGAGGTGCCGCAGCAGATTGCATAACGCGCAAAGAATGGCGGATTGCCGCGCGTGTTGGCGAATTCAAGAATGGGTATGCGGTTGTAAGCAATGGCAAACCCCCCACGGATTACCATCTTGTTTTCGTTCAGCAGTCCGTGGAACGACTCGCCAAAATTTGGACTGTAGGCAAACCCGAGACGCGGTGCGAAGTTGTTCTTATCCCCCGGATAGAGTGTCTTGGTGGTTACGATACGGGCTCCGGTTAATTCCTGACCTGAAGGACCCAGAACCAGGTTGCTCAAAATGCCATCCTTTTCTGAAAGTGGAGAAAAGTACTCCCACCGCAATCCCAAATTCAAAGTGAAGTTAGGTCGCAGCTTCCAGTCGTCCTGCACGAACAACGCATCGGTCGTAGCGCGGAAAGCGCGCTTCGATTGGGCCGGTCCACCGCTGCGCGGGTCTGCATTGATCTGATAGAAGAGCGGAGCGTCGTTCGCAAAATTGAAGAGTCCGGCGAAAGTAAAGAGCGGTCGCGACCCTCCGGAAAGATCGTTATTGTCCTGCTCCCACCTACGTTCTCCACCGAAGCTGAAGGCATGATTGCCGTGCACCCAACGTAACGTATCGCGGAATTCGAAAGTGTTCTCTGCAAAGATGCCGGGGGTGGTTTCGGCCCACGGCGCGCCGAAACGAAGACGATCAAAGGGCAGCGTTTCGATTTCGATTCGTGGAATACCGAAGTTCGTGGCACTCGACGAAGCAATTTCATCATACGCGAAGCGCGTCGCGTTAAAGCGAGCCTCGTTGGTCATCGTCGAAGAGATAACTCGAGACCAGGTAAACATACCGAAGAGATTCCGAGGCGCGGTTGTGATATCGCCCATGGGACGGCTTCGCCCGGCCGAATCGGATCCGGTTCCACTAAAGTGGGAGATGTAGGAACTGACAGTAATAGTGTCCTTGCTCGTGACATTGAAGTCGAAGCGCGGATTAAATTGATTGCCGCGGCTAATTGTCGGCAATGAGAGTTGTACAAACTGAAAGTCAGGAATGCCATCGCGAGTACCGTTAAGGTTCCCAAAGGAAATGTACTGGCCTTGAGCTCCCTGAAACCCGCCGATGTCCAGTCCCCCAGCGAGCTGGGTGCAGTTGCCGGCATTGAAGCCAGCGAAAGCACAAGTAACAGGAATCGTGGCGATGGCCCGCGGCGCAATGCCCGGGTCGCTTAAGATTCGGGCCGCAATACTACCGGGACGGTTTGCGATTACCGCTTGCCGGTATTGCGCGGTCTCGACAAATGCATTAACGGTGTCAGTGTTACTGCTGCGCAGGCCTTCATAGGAAAAGAAAAAGAAGGCTTTATTCTTGCCACCCCAAACCGAGGGACCGCCTTCACCAAATCGCGGTAAGAAAATCGGACCGCCGACGCTGCCTCCGAACTGATTAACGTGGTTGTTGACCCGGATTGGCGGAGCTCCATTCGGACCGCCGTACTTATTAAAAGCATTCAGACCGGGACTATTGTTCTTAAGAAATAGGCTTCCATGAAAATCGTTGGTGCCATTTTGAGAAACAGTCAGGACCTGCGCGCCCGAATTTCGACCATACTCGGCTGAGTAGACATTCGCGATGACACGGACTTCCTTGACTGATTCCTGGTTCGGCGTAATCACCGCGGCCCCACCGTTGGTCAGACTGTTCACGCTGGTGCCGTCGATTTGGAAATTGTTCGAGGTTACTCGTTGACCATTTGCTGAGATTTGCGGTTGGTTCTCTGTTTGGAAGATTGATCGGTTTGAGCCGCCGGGTCCGGCTGTGTTGGGTAGACCAACGGCGCCTCCCGCGCCTCCTCGCGCACCGTCGCCAAATACTCCCGGCGTCAATCGTAACAGCTCGTAAGGATCGCGACCGACCTGCGGCAACGCGCGGACCTCCTGAGTGGTGATTGCCTTATCCACATTAGCGTTTTCGGTTTGTAGAGTTTGTCCGGTCTCCTCGGTCACAGTAATCACGGCGCTGATGTCACCAGGCTCGAGCGCCACGTCCAGTCCCTGCACCGCCTCAGCATTGACAAGAACATCTTCAAAGACTTTCTGCTTGTAGCCGGCTTTTTCGACAGTGAGTTTGTATTTCCCGGGAGCCAACCCGGCGATTCTATAGAAACCCTCGTCGCTCGAGTTGGTTTCCTGAGCCTTACTTGTTTCTGTATTGGTCAGCGTGATCTTCGCAGCGGGCACCAGGGCACCCGCAGTGTCGGTGACTGTGCCTTGAATCCCAGCCTTGAATTGTGCGTTGGTGCTGGTGGCGACTATGAGAAGGAATGCACCTGCAATGATGAAACGAAGACAGTGAGTCTTATTGCGCATCTGAACCTCCCGAACCCTTGAACATAAGAACAGTTGAAAAAGATCTGAAGTGGAAGAGCAGGCGGGGTATTGGCGCTCTCTCACTAATTGTCTGGGGATCTATTTGAGGGGGTAAACGCGATTAACTTAACACCGAAAGGTTCGGAATACAATGATTGGTTCTGAGGGAACCTGGTCCTCGTCCCGGAGGGACGAGATGTTTATAGCTAAAGAGTAGTCCAAGTTACCCGCGCTCCGGAGGAGTGCGATGCATTTTAAGTTTGCTCCTAAAGGAGCGATGAGACTTTTCAATAGCATCGGTTTCTATATACATTAGGTCCCTACGGGACCGAAAACAAAATTGCTTTCAAACTTGAAGAATCCAGCTTGAAGAATCCCGTTTAAGAATCTGGGCAACGCTCAAATGAACAATGTGCTTTTGGCTATCGTCTTCCTTTTCTTACTCGTCCCTCAGCAATCCTCGGCGCAGAATCCGTCGCCCATCATCGGGCACGCGCGGGCGCACAAGCGCGTGTCACAGTCGGAACCTCGGGGCCGGCGCGTCGATTTGAAATCGCTGAAAGGCGCACGCCTTTTCGTCACCGAGAAAGTTAATCCGGAAAAGCCAGTGCCGTTGGTCATTCACTTTCACGGCGTGCCGTGGCTCATTGAAACGCACATCGCAAACTCGCTGCCGCAAGCAGCACTGATCACGGTGAACCTCGGCGCTGGCTCGAATGCCTATCGCCAGCCTTTCGAGCTAGGGGAGATCTTCCCGGCATTACTCGATGAAGCCAGCAGCGAGTTGGAACTGAAACGCGGCTGGTCGTCGGTTACTCTTTCGGGCTTCTCTGCAGGTTACGGTGCTGTGCGAGAGATTTTGCGCCAGCCCGAATACGTTGGGATGGTTGATAACGTTCTACTGCTCGATGGCATGCACACGAGTTACATCCCCGAAGGAAAACCTATCTCCGCTGGCGGAGTTATCGATTCGGGAGGGCTTGATTCATTTATCAAGTTCGCGCAAAAAGCTGTATTGGGAAGGAAACGATTCGTCTTCACGCACTCAGAAATCTTTCCTGGGACCTATGCGAGCACGACTGAATGCGCGGATTACTTGCTCGCGGAATTGAGGTCAGATTCCTGGTTGAGCCGACAGACCCGGCGAAAGTTGGAACGTCGCGCTGAACTTCGTACGGGCGCGATGGGTATGCAGCAACTCAGCACTCTTGATGTTGGTGGATTGCACGTACGTGGCTATGCGGGCAATACTGCTCCGGATCACGTCGACCACCTCCACGCAATGCCAGCCTGGTTCCCGCTGCTGGGACTGAAGAAGCAGTAATCAGCGTACGGAGCTACAGGTGTTAAGAGTTCAAGCTTCAGCTTGTGGTCATGAGAGTTACCCAATCTGAAGATTGAACTCTTAACACCTGTAGCCCCGCACGCTGATAGCTGATAGCTGATTGCTGATTACTGTTCTCCTTTCAGTTTTTTCAGCTGATCCTGAAATGCGGGAATGGCCTGTTTGCGCGATTCGGGAACGTTCTGCAAAACAATCTCCCAGTTCTTGATTGCGTTCGGCTTATCACCGAGCGCGGTATAGCCACGAGCGAGTCCGAGGAAAGTAACAAACTTCTCTTCAGGATGAAGTTGCTGATTGAGTTTGAAGACCTCCATGGCTTTGTCGTTCTTCTGGGCCGCGAGTAAGCGGAGGCCATATTGATGAATCGACAGGACGGGCGTGCCGGTGATTCGGATCGCTTTGCTCATCGTCGCTTCGGCTTCCGTTTCCCGGCCCAGGGCGCTAAGCACAGCGGCTTTGGTTGAGAGTGTGGAAAAATCTTCGACGCCTTGGCCGGCATTTCTGAAAGGCTCGTTGATGGCTTTGTCGGCCCACCCGAGAGCTTCTTCCAAATTGACTTTGTTGTCGGCACAGAACTGGGCGGCTTGCTGCCAGTTTTGATAATTGAATCCCGGCCAGCTCAACAGGTCTTTGCGCATCTGCTCGACGTAAAGCTCGTTAACGTTTGGCACATCGATCTTGAAAGCGACGCGCTTCTTTTCCCACTGCAGGTAGGCAACTGCCGAATCGGGTCGTCGCTCATCAAAACCATAAGTCAGGAATTCGGTGTAGGGCGCATCTTTAGGAGGTACTTCAGCGCGCAAGGCGTCGTATTTCGGATCATATTGAAAGCTGCCCCAACCGGAAGAGTTGCGCGAAAGGATCCACATCCATGGCCCTTCCTTCTCAATCTTCAGGAACAGGCCGTAGGTGCCGGCCTTGACGTCTTTGCCTTCGACTTTCACGTCGTGTGAAAAGGTAATGGTAGTGTTCTCATTCGCGCCTGCCCGCCATGGCGTGGCGCGCGACGGACCAAAGCCTTCGTCGAAAAATCCGTATTTGACCAGTTCGCCCCAGATGTGATCGGTGCGGTCTTTGCCAAGGCCGTGTACGTTGGGACTGTGGTAGTCGATGGTGACTTTGACCAACCCAATCCATTGCGAGACTTCGGCGCGTTGGTTCTTTCCGTTGGGTGGCTGAGTAATCTCGGACTGTGTCTGGGCGTTAGCAAGAGCGGTAAGCAGGACCAAGAAAGTTGCGGCAACGAGAGCTTTCTTCATTGGCGTAGTCTCCTCTTTCAAATTTTCGGTGGTCGATACGGATTTGCAGACTCGGAGCGTAAAAGGTACGGCTAGATTACGAGTGAAGTCTTCAAAGCGTTCTCAAATTTCGTGAAATTATTTTGAAAGGTTAGATCCGCCGTAGCACGCAAAACACTTATCCGCAGATTACGCTGATTGTTAAGAGACTCTTTTCGCAGTTGAGCAGGGTTTCCGGTAAATGACGCTTTAACATCTATGGAATCTGCGTAATCAGTGTAATCTGCGGATAAGTGTTTCGCGGTTTTGCAAGGGGCTCTGAGTACA
>Ga0157380_10003613_pt1 | contig 10637 bp, 13 predicted proteins | sample S35metaG_FD_119757 | JGI IMG/M metagenome (GOLD analysis project Ga0157380, IMG submission 119757) | Switchgrass rhizosphere microbial communities from Kellogg Biological Station, Michigan, USA - S3-5 metaG | ecosystem: Host-associated > Plants > Roots > Rhizosphere > Soil | place: USA...
ACATCAGCCACCGCATCATGGTGCTCTATCTCGGCAAGGTGATGGAGCTCGCGGACCGCGATTCGATCTACGCCAACCCGCTGCACCCCTATACCCAGGCGCTGAATTCGGCGGTGCCGATTCCCGATCCCGATCTGGAGAAACAGAAGCCTCGCATCGTGCTGAAGGGCGACCTGCCCTCGCCGCTCAATCCGCCGTCAGGCTGCCCGTTCCGCACCCGCTGCCCGCGCGCGACCGAGATCTGCGCCCAGATCATGCCCGACCTGCTGCCGGCCAGCCCGACGCACCATGTCGCCTGCCACCACGCGGGGCCGCGGGACTAGCTAGCTCATCAGGAAGTCGGCGGCGACCAGCACGCGGTCAGTCTGACCGCCGGCGTCGACCCACGGCATGAGCGCAGCCTCGCAGTGCTTGAACTCCTTGTGCGGTCCGACATAGGGCGGGCGATAGATCGCCGGCCTGGCTTCCTCGGCCACCCATTGGGTCACCCGAAACAGGATAGAGCCGGGTCCCTGGCCGTCGATCTCGGACATCCACTTGCCGGTCCAATCGTGTCGTGAATGCTCGCGCACAAGCGTGCCGACGACGCGGTAGCGGAAATCCCACGGATCGCGCTGCACGTCCTTGAGCAGCAAATGCGGCAAGAGCCGCGGCATCTCGAGCGGGTCGAGCGTGCGGCTGGCGGGCAGCGCGCCCGGCGCGCACTTGCCTTGCCAGTATTCGAAGACGGCGCGCACGGCCGCGGAGTTCAGCTCCGAGACGTGAATGAGTCTAATGCCGCCCAGGTCGTCACCCATCGCCGCATCTTAGCACGCGGCCAACATGTTATCGCGGCTAGGCCGTCAGGAAATCGACCGCGACCAGCACGCGGTCGACCAGCCCCTCGCGGTTGCACCAGGGCATGACGGCGGCTTCGCAGTACTTGAATTCTTTGTGCGGGCCGACATAGGGCGGGCGGAAGATCGCAGGCCGGCACCCTTCGCTGACCCAGCGCATGACGCGGAACACGGTCGAGCCCTCGCCCTGGCCGTCGACCTCCGACATCCATTTTCCGGTCCAGTTGTGCCGCGAATGCTCGCGCACCGTGGTGCCCACCACGCGATAGCGGAAGTCCCACGGATCGCGCCGCACGTCCTTCAGCATCAGATGCGGCAGCAGGCGCGGCACTTCCAGCGGATCGAGCGAATCGGTGAAGGGCGGCGCGTCGCCGGTGCGCTTGCTCTGCCAGTATTCGACCACGCCACGCACGATCTCGGAATTCAGTTCCGAGGCTTGGATGAGCTTGATGCCGCCAAGGTCGTCCATGGCGGCATCATAGCACCCGCACCCGTGGTGTCAGTCCCCCGAGCGTTATTTCAAAGCGTTATTTCAATCTGCGGCTTTTGATGGGACCCAGGTCCCGTTATCCCACCAGGCCGACGGCGCGCTTGTAGAGCTCCAGGAGCTGTTCCTGCTCTTCGCGGTCGTGGGTCTCCATTTTGCGGAGTCGCACGACCTGGCGCATGATCTTGGTCTCGAAGCCGGTCGATTTGGCCTCGGAATAGACCTCGCGGATATCCCCGGCGATGGCCGCTTTCTCCTCCTCCAGGCGCTCGATGCGCTCGATGAAGGACTTCAGTCGGTCCGCCGCAATGCCACCAGCATCCGCCATAATCTACTCCGCCGATAAAGAAACGATCCGCCCGAATCGGAACGGTCGCGACTCTAGTCCTCCGGTGCCGCCGGGAACAAGCGCCGAAGGCCTGTGGATAACGTGAATAACGTGCGCTGCTTGCACAGCACCGGCGGGCGAGGCATTGTCGCCACAATCTTCCCCGCCCCGAGTATTTCATGCCCGCGCAGGATATCGCCCTCGCCGTCCTGGTCCAGTTGATCTGGGGCGTCGGCTTCACCTCGATGAAGCCGTTCGTGGCGGCGTTTCCACCGCTGCTGTTCATCGCCATGGTGTACGCGATTATCGCCCTGGTCGTGACCCCGCTGGTGCCGCGCAGCACCACGCCGTTCCGCTGGATGATGCTGATCGCCGCGCTCGGCGGCAGCGTGCAGAGCTGCCTGCTGGCGCTCGGCCTCAGCATGCTGCCGGCGAGCACCTCCACTCTGCTCCTGCAACTCACCGTGCCGTTCGCCATCCTGATGTCGTGGATTGCGCGCATCGATCGGCCGAGCCTGCGCAACGGCCTCGGCTGCGCCGTGGCGCTGGCGGGCGTGGCGATCGTCATCGGCGCGCCGGGCGAGAAGAATTCGTGGCTCGGGGTCGTGGTGATCGCGATCGCGTCGCTGTCATGGTCGGCGGCACAGATCCTGATCCGGCTGCGCTGCCGCGACAGCGGCGCCACCTTCTACGCCGCGCTGGCGCGCCACGCCTGGCCGCAGGCCCTGATTGCAAGCGCCATCCTGGAGCGCGACCAGCTGGGCCGGCTCGCCAACGCAAGCCCGGGGGATTGGATCGGGCTGGTGGCCATCGCGCTGGTCGGCTTCGCCGGCGGCTATATCCTTTGGTACAGGCTGCTGGTGCGCAATCGCATCGATCAGCTATTGCCTTTCACGCTGCTGATGCCGCCGATCGGCGTGGCAACCGGTGTGATGTGGTTCGAAGAGCCGCTGCGGTCGTCGCTGCTCGCCGGCGGCGGGGTCATTCTGGCCGGACTGGCCGTCGTCGTCTGGCCGACCCGACGGGGTGCCGTTGCCGCTAGGACTGAATAGCATTGGCACCTCGCCGGCTGGCAGCCGGCCCCGGTCCTTAACCAAGCTTTTACTCAAAACCGCTAACAAATGGTGCCCGGGACGTTCTGTGAAACGTTGCACCAGGTTTACGCGTGACTGCCGGCAAACGACTGAAAATCTTCTGGCCCTGCTGCCTTCTGCTGGTCTGCGGTTTCGCGGGCATCGCGGCACCACAAGTCTTGCCCGCGGCCGGCGAACGCGTCGCGGTGGTGGCGCCCGGCGCCGATGCTCTCCGAATTGTCGCCGCGGCCGGCGGCTACGCCCTGACAACGACCGACACCGGCATCGTCGCCGTGTCCAACGATCCAGAGTTTGTCGCACGGCTCTACCGCTCCGGAGCCTGGCTGGTCTTGCGCTTCGACGGCGTGATCGGCTGTCTCGATCCCACCAAGAAGGAAACTATCGATGAACGCGGTTGAGGTTCTGCGCGTCCGTACTGCGCGCTTCATGGGTCTCTACATCATGGCCCACCTGCCGCTGGTCGTGGCACTGGAGTGGCTGGTTGGAGGGTCAGTCGGGATTCTGAGCGCCGTCATGGCCGCAGTTGCCGCCTTCGCCGGCTTTATGGCATTCCAGAGCAGCAGCGCCGCACAACGCCTGCTCCTGTCCATCGCGATGATGCTGACCGTCTCTTGCATCCTGGGCGCCATGGAGGGTCATCCGTGGCAGATGGACATCCACATGTATTTCTTTGCCGCGCTCGCGATGGCCGTCGCATTCTGCGATTGGCGGCCGATCGTCGCAGCAACCGTCACTGTCGCGTTGCACCACCTGATCCTAAATTTTGCTCTGCCTTCGCTGGTCTTCGGCGGAGGAAGTGCCTTTGGTCGCGTCGTGTTGCATGCGGTGATCGTGCTGATCGAAGCCGGCGTCCTGATCGTGGTCGCTCGTTATCTGACTCAGTCTTTGACAAACGCCGAACAAACTTTGATCGCGGCAAACCAGGCAAACGAAGCCGCGCGGATCGCAAGCCAGCACGAGCAGGAGGCCCAAGCGCGGGCCAAGGACGAACGTGACGCGATGCGCACCGGCATTGCCTCCGAGTTCGAGCGCGCCGTTGGCGCTCTGGTTGATGACGTCACCGCCAAGTCCGAGCAGGCGGCGAAGCTCGCCGAAGCCATGACACGGCAGGCTCATCAATCCTCGATCGGCGCCGGCGATGCCGAGACGGCGTCGCGCACCACGCTTTCCGAAGCGGGCATGATCACTCAGGCCGCCCAGGAACTGAGCGCTTCGGTGTCCGAAATCCTCGGCCAGGCGCGTCGATCCGCCGATATCACGGCCAATGCGGTCACCCAGGCCGATGGAACCAGCCAATCTGTCCTGGAGCTTTCAACTGCGGCCCAGAAGATCGGCGACATCATTCAACTGATCAACGAAATTGCCGGCCAGACCAACCTGCTGGCGCTCAACGCCACCATCGAGGCGGCACGCGCCGGCGAAGCCGGCAAGGGCTTCGCGGTCGTGGCCTCCGAAGTCAAGAACCTCGCCACGCAGACAGCCCGTGCGACCGAGGATATCTCCACGCAGATTTCGGCGATCCAGGGTGCGACCGGCAAGGCGGTCGATGCGATCCACGGCATCGCCAACACCATCCGCGAGATCAAGTCGATCTCCGACGAGATGACTCACGCAGTCGAGCTGCAGGGCGGCGCCACCCAGGAGATCGCCAAGAGCGCCCAGGGCATGTCGCAGAGCACGCAATCGACCGCCAACATCATAGAAATCGTGCGCAATGCGGCGAGCGATTCCGGCGCCAGTGCAGACAAGCTCTCAAATGCCGCGCAAGCGTTGCTCCAGCAATCCGGCAAGCTGCGCGGCGAAGTGCAAGGCTTCCTGAAGTCAGTGCTGCAGCGCTAGGTACGGCGCCAGGACGACCAGAGCCCGTGGGTCGAATGCCATAGCGCATTCAACCCGAAGCCGATGAACAGCAGGCCAGACGCGCGCGTCACCCACAGCTGGTGCCGGCGATAGAAGCGCCGCACCAGTCCCGCGCCGACCACATAGGCCAGCACGCCATCCGCCAGGATGAAGCCTACGAACGCCGCCAGCAGCAGCAGCGGCATCCGCTCCCAGCTCAGATCCTGCGACCGGCTCGCGAGCAGCGAGGTGAAGGTCGCGACCGCAACCGGATAGCCCTTCGGGTTCATGAGCCCGAAGGCGAGCCCGCGCAGCAGCGGCCGGCGCGCACCGACGTTTGCCAGCGGGTCGTCCTCGCGCCGCACACTCGCCGCCTTCCAGCCCAGCCAGCAGAGATAGAGTCCGCAGGCGAGCCCGAGCAGATCGAACGTTACCGTGCCAAGCGACTGCGCGCCGATGATCGCGACCAGCGCCAGCGACGCCCACACCACGTCACCCGCCAGGTGCCCGGCCAGGAACCCGACCCCCGCCCGCCGCCCCTGTGTCGCGCCGATGCCGAGCAGCGCCAGGAACGCGGGGCCGGGTGTCAGCGTATAGGCCATCGCCGCGATCAGCGTGGGCAGCAGCAGCGTTGGATCGATGAGTGATGTCACGACGCTAGTCCCCTCTCCGTCATGGTCGTGCTTGGCACGAAGATCCACGAGTTTGCTTCAGCGACCGGTATTGCCCCCAGAAACTCGTGGATGGTCGGACCAAGGCCTGTCGGCGAAGGCCGACATTCATCGGCAGGCCATGACGAATGGGGCGTATTGGTGCTTCAGGCCTAGTGCTTATGCGTGTCCGCGAACGCCTTCTTCTGATCGCCGCTCGCTTCCTTCTGGTGCTTCGCCTTCCACTCCTCGTACGGCATGCCGTAGACGATCTCGCGCGCTTGCGGATCGCTAAGCGGCACGCCTTTCTCCTCGGCGGCGGCGCGGTACCATTTCGACAGGCAGTTGCGGCAGAAGCCGGCGAGGTTCATCAGGTCGATGTTCTGCACGTCGGTGCGCTCGCGCAGGTGCTGGACCAGGCGCCGGAACGCGGCGGCTTCCAGTTCGGTGCGGGTCTTGTCGTCCATTGTGGGCCTCATTCGAAAGTCTGGGTCTCGGCGATCAGCTGATCCACCACCATGCGCAGCCCCTGCTCGCGCTCGATCCCGTCGTCGATCGCGCGGCGATAGAGCGCCACCTGGCGGTGGGCGGAGGTGCCGCGCGCAATGATGGTGCGCGCATGCAGCAGCTCCTTCTCGCATCCAAAGAATTGGGCATCGGGTGTCACCAGGTCAATGATCTCTTCGATCAGCCCGGGCACCGGCGCGATCTCGCCCTTGCCAAAATCGACCAACCCTTCGTCGATGCCGTAGCGCTGCGCCCGCCAGCGGTTCTCGTTGATCAGCATCGCGGCGTAGCGCCGCCAGCGCTGGTTCGACCGGCGCAGGCGATAGAGCATGCGCAGGATGCAGCGATAGATCGCCGCAACACACAGCGTGTCCTCAAGCAGCGTGCAGGCATCGGTGACGCGCAGCTCCAGCGTCGGGAAGCGCGCGCTTGGCCTGAGGTCCCACCACAGCTTGCTGCCGTCCTCGATCAGCCCGGCCTTGATCAGCACCTTCAGGTGCCGCTCATACTCGCCCCAGGAATCGAAGATCTCCGGCAGGCCGGTGCGCGGCAGCTCGTCGAACACCGCGAGGCGGAAGCTCTTGAGCCCGGTATCCTCGCCCTGCCAGAACGGCGAGGATGTCGAGAGCGCCAGCAGGTGCGGCAGGAAATACGAGGCCTGGCTCATCAGGTCGATGCGCAGCTCCGGATCTTCCATCCCGACATGCACATGCATGCCGCAGATCAGCAGGCGCCGCCCCAGCGCCTGCAGGTCCCGCGCCAGCATGTTGTAGCGTTCCTTGTCGGTATGCATCTGGCGCGACCAGTCCGCAAACGGATGGGTCGAGGCCGCGACCGGCGCCAAGCCGTGCTGCGCGGCAAGCTCGCCGATAGTGGTGCGGAACTGGCGCAGCTGCTGACGCGCCTCGTCCAGGCTCGAGCAGATCGACGTTCCGACCTCGATCTGCGAGCGCAGGAATTCCGGCGTGACGCGCTCGCCGAGCGCGATCTTCGCCGCCTCGAACAGCTCCGGCGGCGGATTGACCGCGAGGTCGCGGGTCTCGCGATCGACCAGCAGGTATTCTTCCTCGATGCCGATGGTGAAGGCCGGTTCCTTCATCATGGCGCCGCCTCGGGACGAATCTCATGCAAGGCGGGATTGCCCAGCACGTCCTTGAGCACGCGATGCAGGATGCCCGCCCACCTCTCCTGCCCGCGCTCGTCGGCGATCAGGTCCTGGCGGATTTCCAGCAGCGCGTGCGCGAGGCCCAGCGCCTCGGCATGAGCCTTGATGGAATAGCCGTGACCGTCGCGGCCCGAATAGGGCTCGTTGTCGCCCACCACCAGGTCCGGCTCGTCGGCCAGGCGCCGCATCAGCGGCACGGGCATGCGCGCATCCTTGTTCCACAGCACGCCGACATGCCACGGCCGATGGAACTCGTTCATCACCGGCGTGAAGGAATGCAGCGAGATGACGACGGGAATGCGCCCCGCCGCCACCCGCCCCTTGATCTCCTCGGTCAGCGCTTTGTGATAGGGCTGGAAGATCTCCGCCTGCCGCCGCCGGCGATCCTCCGCGCTGAGGCCGCGATTGCCGGGCACGCGCACGCGGTCGCTCTCCTGCGGGATGGAGGTCGGATCGTCGAGATGCCGGTTGCAATCGATCACCAGCCGCGAATAGGCCGTCATGAAGAACGGCGCATCGAGCAAGTGCGCCAGCCGCCGCCCCAAGCCGGCGATGCCGATGTCCCACGCGATATGCTGATCGAGCTCGCGCGGCTCGAGGCCGAGCGTGCGCAGCGCCTTGGGAAAGGCACGCCCGGCATGATCGCAGAACATCACCAGTTCCGCGCGCCCTTGGCGGTGAAACACGGAGAACGGTGCCGGATCTTCCGGACCCAGCAATGTCGATGGCGCCGATGTGGGCTGAGCGTCCTGCATGACCGCAAGAATTGACCGAGCTATGGCCGCAAGCATAGAAGAAGCGCCCCGCCTTGTCGATCAGACCCCCTTCATCCCCGATGACCGCTCAACGCCCCCTCGCCGATCAACTGGCGCTGCCGATCCTGCTGCTGGGTGCGGTCTCGATCTCGTTTTCGGGCATTTTCGTGAAGCTGTCGGAGGTCGGGCCGATCTCGACCGGTTTCTTTCGCATGGCCCTGCCCCTGCCGATCATGGCGCTCGGGCTGTGGTTCACGGCCCGGCAGCGCGCCGACCGCAGGCTGCCGCGCATCGGTTGGCGCGGCTGGGCCGGCATTCACGTCGCCGCCTTCTTCCTCGCCTTCGATCTGATCGTCTGGCACTGTCGCTGAAGCTGATCGGCGTCGGCATCGCCACGCTGCTCGGCAACACCGCGCCGATTTGGGTCGCGCTCGCCGGCTTCGTGTTGTTCAGGGAGCGGTTCTCGCCACGATTCCTGATCGGGCTCGGTGTTGCATTGGGCGGCATGGTGCTGCTGGTGCTGGGCGGCGACCGCTCGCTCGAAGTCGGAGATTGGCTGGGCCTCATGCTCGCGACCCTGGGCGCCATCGGCTATGCCGGCTACTTGCGCGGCGTGAAGGCGGCGCGCGCCATTGTCGGCCTGGCGCAGGTGATGTTCTGGACCAGCGCCTGCACCGCGCTCTGGCTGCTGCCCGCGGCTTTGCTGACTGAAGACAAGATCGTGCCGCAGACGCTGGACGGCTGGCTGGCGGTCGGCGGGCTCGCGATTATCAGCCAGATCATCGGGCAGGGCATGATCTCCTGGGCCCTCGGTCTCCTGCCGGCCGCCTTCTCCGCCGTCAGCCTGCTGGTCAACCCGGTCGCCTCGGGACTCTTCGCCTGGATCATCCTGGGCGAGGCCTTGACCGCGGCCCAGATCGGCGGCGGGCTTGCCATTCTCGCCGGCATCTTCGTGGCACGCCCGAAACCGCAGATTCCCGGCCCAACGGCGCCTCAGGACGCGCTCCCGTCCAAACCTGTCGCTCCTTCGACTTGACCCGACCAGCCCGGTCCATAGAGTGCCGGGCAGAGAGCGGGGAGAGGCTGTGAGCGACGATCGGGACATATTGCGGCGCTTGTTCGCGGCGGCCATCGGCGCGGTCGATCCGCTGAAGATCCTGGCGCCGCACCTGCCCGCGCCGCCCAAGGGCCGCACCATCGTGCTCGGCGCCGGCAAGGCCGCCGCCGCGATGGCCAAGGCGGTGGAGGACAATTGGCCCGGCCCGCTCTCCGGCCTCGTCGTTACGCGCTACGGCCACGGCCTGCCGTGCCAGCGGATCGAAGTGGTCGAGGCTTCGCACCCGGTGCCGGACGCCGCCGGCCAGCAGGCCGCGCGCCGCATCCTGGCGATGGCGCAGGGCCTGACCGCAGACGACCTCGTGCTCTGCCTGGTGTCCGGCGGCGCCTCCGCCCTGCTCGCGATTCCCGGCGAAGGGCTGACGCTTGCCGACAAGCAGGCCGTCAACAAGGCGCTGCTGAAATCCGGCGCCAACATCACCGAGATGAATTGCGTGCGAAAGCACCTGTCCGCGATCAAGGGCGGGCGCCTTGCGGCAGCGGCCCATCCTGCGAAGGTGGTGACGCTGCTGATCTCCGACGTGCCGGGCGATGATCCCACGGTGATCGGCTCCGGCCCGACGGTCGGCGATCCATCGACGCGCCTCGATGCCTTGGCAGTGATGCACAAGTATTCCATCGACATGCCGGCGGCGCTCCGGCTGCTGGGCTCGCACGCGTCCGATACGCCCAAGCCCAGCGATCCGCGCCTCGCTGGCGGCGAGGTCAGGATGCTCGGCACCATGCAAGGCGCACTGCAGGCGGCGGCCGACCTCGCCCGCAAGGAGGGCCTGACGCCCATCATCCTCGGCGACCTGGAGGGCGAGGCGCGCGAGGTGGCCCTGGTCCATGCCGGCATCGCGCGGCAGGTGGCGCGCCACGGCCAGCCGATGCCCGCGCCGGCCGTCATCGTGTCGGGCGGCGAAACCACTGTGACGGTTCGAGGTCAGGGCCGTGGCGGCCGCAATGCGGAGTTCCTGCTGGCCCTTGCGGTCGCGCTCGACGGCCATCCCGGCATCTCCGCGGTGGCCGGCGATACCGATGGAATCGACGGAACCGAGGACAATGCCGGCGCGATCCTGACCCCCGACAGCCTTGCGCGCGCTGCCGCCAAGGGCGTTAACGCAAAGGCAATGCTTGCCAACAACGATGGCTATGGTTTCTTCTCTCAATTGGGGGACCTGATCGTCACCGGGCCGACGCGGACCAATGTCAACGATTTCCGCGCCATCCTGGTCCGGTCATAAGGACAAGAACTCGGGTAGCAGTCACCGATGAGACGACAACGCAAAGCCAAGATTCTGGCCACACTCGGGCCAGCCAGTTCGACGCGCGAACAGATTTCCACGCTGTTCAAGGCCGGCGCCGACGTATTCCGCCTCAATTTCAGCCACGGCGCGCACCAGGATCACCAGAAACGCTACGAGCTCATCCGCGAAATCGAGCAGGAGAGCGGACGTCCGATCGGCATCCTGATGGACCTGCAGGGACCGAAGCTGCGAGTCGGCACCTTCCCCGGCGGCTCGGTCGAGCTGAAGACCGGCGGAACCTATCGGTTCGATCTCAGCGAAGCGCAGGGCGACGCGAAGCGCGCCCAGCTGCCCCATCCGGAAATTTTTGCTGCGGTCGAGGTCGGCACCAACCTGCTGGTGGATGACGGTCGCCTGCGGCTGCGGGTGAAGAGCAACGGCAAGGATTTCGCGGAGTGCGACATCGTGGTCGGCGGCAAGCTCAGCGACCGCAAGGGCGTCAATGTGCCCGACGTCGTTCTGCCGCTGTCGCCTCTGACCGCCAAGGACCGCGAGGATCTGCGCTTCGGCCTCGATCTCGGCGTCGACTGGGTCGCGATGTCATTCGTGCAGCGCCCCGAGGATGTGGCCG
>Ga0157380_10003615_pt1 | contig 10632 bp, 15 predicted proteins | sample S35metaG_FD_119757 | JGI IMG/M metagenome (GOLD analysis project Ga0157380, IMG submission 119757) | Switchgrass rhizosphere microbial communities from Kellogg Biological Station, Michigan, USA - S3-5 metaG | ecosystem: Host-associated > Plants > Roots > Rhizosphere > Soil | place: USA...
TGGCCAGCCGACGCCGAGCCGATCGCGATTTCTATGGCGCGACTGTCCGCGAATTTGCTCGCGACCGCTTGGCACAGGCGGACGAGATCATTCCGCATGTCGTCGATGACGTCGTCGGCGAGATCGCCGGTCAACGCGTCCACGTCGAGCCGATATGCCGCCCGGCCATGGGGAAGCGCTTCCAGGCGACGGCGAAGTTCGGTCCGTCCGGCAACGACTGCGGCGAGCTGCTGTTCGAGCCGCTCGACGTCGATCAGATCCTCTCCCGCCGGCCGCCCCCTCATCAGCGCGTCGGCAGCTGTTTGGGCATCGGGGCCGGCCTTGATCGCTTTGATTCGCTCGTTGAGCTGAAGGGCCTCGGCATCCGCGCGGGCAGTCGCTTCCTCGATCTCCGTCCGGCGGATGGCGTTGTCGGCTTTCGACTCCACGATCGGTTCAAGATCGACAGCGGCGAGATCGGCGGCGAGTTGGGCTAGAAATTCCTTCATCGTGCAGCTCCATTTTTGATGCGTTCATTGGCGGCGCGGGCTTTCGCCCAGATGCCGTTGACATCGGACGTCGGTTCGCGGGGTGTGGGGGCTTGATCGGTCGCCAGGGAGCGCAGCACGGCGTGCCCGATCTCAGTCTGGCGACGGTGAAACTCGGCGGAGAATTTCGCCGGTATCGGTATGCTCACTGCGGCGGACGGGTTCGACGTCGCCGTCGGATTGTGCGCCCTCGCGATCTTGGCTTCGGCTGCCTTCGCATCCCGCTCAACCTTGGCTGCGTAGCGCGCCCGGTTCTCCGAATTCTGCCGATCATCGATCGCCCGCTCCCGGAAGACATCGCTTGCCGGATATTTACGAGAGAGCGCCGCAGACTCTTCGGCGCGCTTCGCAGCTCGGGAGGCATCCCCGGCAGCCGTGTCAGCCTCCGCGCGCGCACGTTGAGCCGTGACGACCGGATCGGATGCGGCCCACCGATCGTAGGAGGACAGGTTGTCTTTCTTGGACATCGTGGATGCTCCGAGTTTGAGATTGGGGGAGGCGGTAGCGATCATGCGCGCGCTCCCTCTCCGTTGATCGTGGTGAACGACGCGCCGTGAACCGCCACGTGCCGGCGCATCATCTCGATACGTTTGCGAAGGAGGGTGCTGGTTTTTGTCGCGAACCGTTGCCGGTCCTTCGTCGTGGCCATGTCATCGGACGTCGCGACCAGCCCCGCGATAATCGTCACCAACGCGTCGGCGACATCGCCTGAAAGGATGACCGCGCTTCGAACCCCGTCCTGCTCGACAATCGACGCTGCGACGATCGCCTCGAGGACTGCCGCCTCAACGCGGTTTCGATATTCACGAGGGGAGATTGCCACTTTCATCGCTCGTCCTCCCACACCCGGTCGAAGGGGTCGGAGGCGGTCGGGACATCCGTCGGGGGCACCGGGACAAGATCCGGGACAACGGGGGGTATATATCCCGTAGGGATATACCCCTTCTTGTCCCGGTCTGGTCCAGCCTGCTCTAAAATGTTGTCCCGGTCAGTGTCCCGGGACGTCCCTTCTGAGAAGGTCCGCCAAGCCCATGCGCCCCAAACCCGCACAATCCCGGCACTCTGCAGCTTGACCAACGCGCGGTTGAAGGATTTTTTGGCGCTGTCCCGCTCGATGTCCCGGCTTGTCCCGGCAGCCGCCATGGCCTTGTCCCGCCACACCTGAACCGGGACCACCTTACCGACGACGAGGCGATTGATTTCGGCATCAGGAATTTCGGCTGGAACCGGTATTCCAGCTTGCACCATCGCCTCGTTCAACATCATCAGGGCGAGCCGGTTTCCATCCGACAGACGAGCGATCGCGCTTCGTACTGCGTTGAATTCCGATGGGCCGACAGCCTCGCAGGGTTCGACGACGCATGATGTCACCAGCTTCCCGCGGCAGTTTTCGCCCAGCTCGACGACCTTCAGAGTGAACGACAGCGGATCACCCATTTCCGCGTCTTTCTGTTTGGTGAGGCGCGCAGTTTTTACTTGTCCCGCTTCGACGAGAACGACGGTATCGACACCTCCCTTCAGGCTAGAGTGGCCACGTGGTTCTTCGCTTTCCGCGTCCTTCGGCCGATGATGGACGGGCATCACGCAACATTCGAATTCGGACGCTATCCGGCTGCAGTTTGCGACGTAGGTCGCCATGTCATCGGAGTTTTCCTTGCCGGCGCCGAACGTCTTGGAAAGCGTGTCGATGACGATGAGCGCCGCGCGCTGCCCGGTCGATTCCACCGCGTGACGAATGGTCTCGGCCAGGCGCTTCACGTCGGCTTCCGGCGCTTGCATATCTATGGGCGATACCAGGAGCGCCAGCGGGGCCCGGTTGAAGCCAAAATGTTGCCTGTAGGCAGAAACCCGGTTCTTCACGCCGCGTTGGCCTTCGCCGACGACGTAGATGACGATGCCCTGCTCGACATGGCGGCCGAACCACGCGATACCAAGCGCGACGTGAAACGCGATATCGAGCGCGAGGAAGGTCTTGCCCGAGCCCGGGTGGCCGTACAGGAGCACCAGGCCCAGTGCTGGCAAAAACTCCTCGATCAGCCACAGCCCGTCCAGCTGGGGTTCGACGTCAGCGACCCATTCGAGCGGAAACGGTAGCGGTCCGTCGATGCGGTCGCTTTTCGGCTCAAAGCGCTGCACTTTCGCGCCGAGCACACCCTCGCCCTTCATGCCGCTTGCTCCGCGAACATGTCGGCGAAATCCGCGCCGGTGCGAGGTGGGACGTGAATAGCGGCGTCGAGACCTGCGTCGGTGTAGCGCTGGGCGGCAATGTGAGCAGCGCGCATGCCCGGTTCGTCGTTATCGGCGAAGATGACGAGGCCCATCCGGGGCACCACCGGGAAGGTTTCGATCGCTCCGCAGCCCGTCATGGCCCAAACGTTGCGCTCGCCCGCGTTTACCAGCGCGAGGCCAGTTTCAGGACCCTCGCATATGCCGAAATATGCGTCGGCGCTGTAAGGATGGGTGAGCATGATCGCCGCGGCGGCCGCAGGCCCTAGCGTCAGCTTCGGCAGCTTCTGTCCGTCTCTGTCGAGTGCGCGGTTTCCCTCGTCATCGAGCGCGATCCGCTGAATTGCGACCGGCTCGAAATCCGCTATGCGCTGCAGCAAGGCGATCATGGCCGGCCGGCGCTCCGATCCGAATGGACAGGCGGGGTGGAACCGCACGACGTCATTGGCGATGCGGTCGTCGTCCAGGCGAAGGCCACGTCCAGAAAGATATCGATGCGCCAGCGTGTCTCGCGACGGCTTCGACTCGTTCCATATGGCCATCGCCATCGGCTGGTTATCAGCGGAGGTTTTAGGCGCGGCCCGTCGCGGCGACGATTGGCGGTCGGGCATTGGACTATCCGTCCCGAGCCATTCGAGCGCCTCCCGGTACCCACACTGCAGTTCTCGACGAACGAGGTCGATCGCGTCTCCATGCTCGCCGCTTTCGAAGTCGTGCCAACGGTCCAGGTCGAGATTGACCGAAAAGCTTCCCTTGCTCCCCCAACGGGTTTCGCGCCGGCGGCTCAGCTTGTGGTTCGGATCGCCGAAGAAGCGGCCGGCAATCTCTGCGCATGTGGTGCTCACTGCCCGCGATTCCCTTCACGAAGCAGGCGCACCATTGTGCCGTAGCAGCGAGGGTAACCGATGGAGAAAAGCACCAAATCAGCGGCAAGAGCGCGTTGCTCAGTTGTTTGGTCCTTCACGCTCAGGAATCGGAGATCCCAGCGGCCACTTTCGGCGCGGACGACATCGACGCTAAGGCCGGTGCTATCTATGAGGCCCAGCATCCGGCGCGCTTTGCGTTCGCCGCGTTTCCACTGTGAGGTCATTGGCCCGTCCGATCATCGATCGGTAGCCCCGTCACAAGGCGCTGCCCGCTCGCGAAGCCGAGCGCCGATTTGTAGGATGCGAACTCCCGCCGCCCCTGCCCTTCGATCTCGACGGCGAACGCGCCAGGGTCGAACTCGACGATCAGGATCACACGACGGCCGTGCGCGTCGCGGCTGTTGCGGTTTTCGGTGGAATGGTTACAATCGGAGGCGGCGATTGAGGATGGGGCGGCTTTGTGGTGAGGCCGCCCTTCGCTTTTTGGGCCTGCTCGCGCGTGCTTGGTGGCTTGGCGCATTGCTGGTTCAGCCGGCCGTCGATTTTTGCGCTGGTTGAACGAAGAAGTCGTTGGCCGTTACAGCACCTTCGGTGGCGGAATATATTCGCTGCATCATCCTGTGACTGGGCCGTTGCTGGCCGGTAATGTATCTTTGAACTGTTCGCCCGTGAGGGGTTCCTATCGATCGCGCGAAAGCCCTCAGCGACAATCCGTGAGTTGAGAGATAATGATCCAGCTGCATGCATCATGTGTAGCCCGATCGGCAACACTCAGCAACCCCTCGCCTGGGCCTAGTTAAATGTGGCCTGCTCAGCTACAGATGCAAAATGGAACCTGAGCCAGAGATTTCACCGATCAAATTATTCCGGACACGCCGAGGATATTCGCTTCGAGGGCTCGCCGAGCGGATGGGGCCGGACGTTCATTTTACGACAATAAGCAAGTTAGAAACCGGCAAGATGACGTTGACCATGGCGTGGGCGCGACGGATCGCCGCTGCGTTGGAAGTTGATGTTGGCGAAATTATAGGCTTGCGCGATGATCCCTTAAAACCAATTCGCGTGCGGTCGCTAAATAAAGACACTGACTGGAGCGTTTCGCAAACGCACAGCCTACTGCCAGCCATGCAACAGACCGAGCAATGCTTTTATGTATCGACCAAAGATATAGCTAATATTAGATCGGTTTGGCAGCATACTAACCCGAATTCTATTGATTCGCTGATTTTTATTGAGCCGGAGTTTAAAACCCTTCAAGATGGGTTCTTCTACCTGTATCGCGCGTTGAACGGCGAATATCACCTCGGGATCTATCGGGATGATCCTAAGCGCCTCGATCCTCCGGTCGGGGGCGCAGATGGCAAGGCAGCGGTTTTCGAGCGTGCGAGCTTTGAGATCGTCGGACATGCAGTTTCGATCGTCGAACCCCTCTATGCACCATCCGAACCATCGTAGCGAGTATCGCAACGACAGTTGACACCGTGTAGCTTTATCGGCTACGGCAATCTTCGCACCTGATCGCCGCAAGGCCGAAGACGGTGAAGTCTAATCGATAGCGCGCACGCTCCGGCTGCCACCGCGATCGACGAGCAAGCGGAGATTTGTCACATGAACCAGCTGACTCGCGTGCACCGCGCGCCACCACGAATTGCGCCTTCCAGAAACAGCCTTGCGGCGTCCTATGCCGCACTGACAGCGGATCCCTCTGAACACGGAATCCAGATCCTCAGCGACGTGCCGTTTGGCCATGAAATTTGCCTCGCCCATGACGACGGTATGGCGCCACTCGTCCGTGCGGGCGACATCGTCGTCTACGATATGGAAGATTGCCTGCCCGCCGACGACGCGCTGTTCGTGATCGAGCATCCGGGCATGCGCGGAGGCATCCCCGGCGGTCCAACTGGGCGCAGCGTCGTCGAAGTCTTTGCAAAGACGATCAGCGGCAAAGAGGGATGGTGGTCGGCCTCGCACCGCCTCCCGCGGACGGCGGCCGATCATCAGCGCCTGGATCGGCAACGGCTCATTCACGTGGCAGACGGTCCGTATGATTTCGATAAAATGATGGATCGGATCATCGGCCGCGTCGTGGGAATCCTCAAGTCGGGGGAGATCGGCGATGTCCACGGCTGATGCACCTGCGCTGTGGGCCGCTCGAAATGGACTCGCGGCTGCCTATCAGCAGCTGGCAGGCGCGCGCTTGGCGACAGCCGCGAACGACGAAACCTTCGATCCGGCGGCATGGCTGAAGCAATGGGCGGAAACGGGTGGCGCGGTCGTCACGGGCGCGGACGACCAGCTCTTCATATGGGCGCCCATGCCCGACGACGGCGATATAGAAAAGGAAATGAAGCGGATCGAGCTCCAGCGAATGCTGATCCGTATGAACGGCAAGCTGGCACTGCTCGCACATCTTCGCCGCCCGCTCGAAGCGGAAATGCCGTCATGATCGACGATGGCATGTATCCGACCCTACCGCCACGCGAAGCTATCGAGGCGGCGATCGAAGTGCTCATCGCCGTACGCGACGCAATGGATCTCGATCCTGATTTGGAAGATAGCGAGACAGCCGGCCCGCACATCGATGCGCGCGGCCGATTCCACGGCGACGCCCCTTCGCAGGACGAAGATTGCGAACCGAGCGGCGACGAGCTGGATACCAGCTATACCGAATGGCACACCCGCAGCCGAAAAGCGGGAGCGACCGAGCAATTCGACCGTGCCGGCCTCGAGGATGACGAACACGATGATCCGGACACGGGCGTTGAGGACCATCCAAGGGGTTTCGATCCGGAGAGCGATTTTGGCGCCGAAGAGCTTGGTGAAGAGGAGCACCGAGCCATCCCGAGATATGGCTTCGATCAAACTGAGCATATCGGCCTCTACAATCCCCCAGTTCAGGTGCGTCCGTCATGATCTCGACAGCAATCTGCCCCGCGTCGACCATATGCTCCGCCGATGAGATGTCGGAACTCGCAATCTGGAAAGAACGTGCGTTGACGGTCAGCCGTCAGCTCCACGTCGCCCGTGCCGAGCTGAAGCAACTTCGCGACCGCGAGCTCTCCCGCTTGGTCGCTGCTCATGCCGAAGGAATTTCCCGTGACCAATTCCGATAACGTCCCCTCGCGCCGGTCGATCCTGGCCGGGCTCGTCGCGGCCCCCATCGTCCCGATCGTGGCGACGGCAGCAACGGCTGCCCCCGATCGCACGGCGTGGGACAGTGCACTCCGGGCTGCCAACGAGGCGCGCACCGCAGCGTTTAGTCTTCCCGCGACCCACGACGACAATCTTGTTGAGCGTGTCGCCAATGCCTACGCCGATCGCATCGACGAGCTTCTGGAAGTGCCCGCGCCCGACATGGAAGCGGCCCTCGATAAGTTGGAGATTTTCATCGAGCGCGACACGCTATCCAGCTTCAGTCCGCGCATGCTGCGGATGATTGCTGCAGACATCCGCCGGCTGAGTCTGGCATCATGAGCTTCGGTCCGCACCCCGCGCTCCAGCGCCGTCCCGTCGCGAACGAACTCTGCCAGCTCTTGGCAGACTATCGAGTTGATTTGCCCGCGATGGAGGGCATGATCTGCGAGGAGAAGATCGACGGTTGGAGGATGCTCCGCATCAACGGCGAGCTCGTCAGCCGGCAGGGCAGTCCTCTCTCCGGCATCGATCATATCTCGGCCGAACTGGATCGCCTTGAGCAGCATCTTGGTCTCGAGATCTTCGTCGACGGCGAGATCCAGATCGGCGGATCGCTCGATGCAACCCGCGAGCATTTTCAGTCGCGCGGCCGTAATGGCAATGCGGGCGTGCTCAGCGTCTTTGACGTGTTGCCCATGAGCGTATGGCGGGGAGATGTCTCGTCCGAGCCGTTAACGGCCCGCAGGAGCATGTTGGACGCCTTAGCGGGTGTTCTAGACCCCGAGATCGTCCGCATCGTGCCCTGGACGATCCTTGAGACGACGACCGAGATCGAGGAATTCGCCCGCGACGTTATCGGCGGGGGCGGCGAGGGCCTCGTCATCAAATGTCCAAATTCGACCTACGAACGCCGGCGCACGAGCACCTGGCTCAAGATCAAGACACAGCATCTCGCAACGCCGGTCCCGACCGCACGGCCGATATTGCGCCCCCGTTTTGGAATAGGAGCAACAGCATGATCGACCAACCAATGATCCACCCAGGCGATGATGATCCGTTGATGGTGAATATCCGGAAGGCGGCTGACCTTATCCGCTACATCTGCACATTCACTGATACGCATGGCGCCGACGCATGGAGCAAGCGGCAGCTGATTTCGATGCTAGCAGAGGTGAAACACCAATCGGAGAACATCCTAGCGGAGACCGGGATTGCGGACCTGAAGGCGCATTTTGAGGATGTGTGGAGTGATTTGGTCGAGCGCCGGAGCGCGGTCACGGGCGACGGGACTGATTGGAGACCTTTCACCGAGATTGAGGAGCAGCCAAATGGCTAGCCGCTCCTTATCCACTCTCCCTGAGCACGATCAACGTCCCTATTCGGTCGCGCAACTCGCCGGCCGCTGGGCGTGCAGCGCGAGCATGATCCGCAAGCTCATCCGGTCGAATCGGTTGAACGCCTTCTGGGTTGGTGAACTAATGCGGATCCCGGCAGCGGAAGTGGAGCGATTCGAAGCATGTCAGCGGCAGCCTCAAACGACGACACCTATTCCGTCCAGCGCTTCCGCGGAGGATTCGCCCTCATCTGGTGGAACCATGACGACGACGGAGAACGAAAGCGCCATCGCCGGCAGCTCGACTCGCAAGATCGCCAGAGCGCCGAGGCGGAAGCGCGAATCATTTGGGAAGGGTCCGACGATTCTCCCTGGACCGTGGGCAGGCTCATGCCCGCTTACCTCGCATCGATAACCGGGAAGCCGTCGCACAGCCGCCGGAAAGACGCGTGGAAGGCGATGATGCATTTCTGGGAGAGCGTCGACCCGGCCCTGATCGACGAAGCCATGTGCAAAGCCTATCGCCAATCTCGTCGGGTCGGCGAAGCTACGGCACGATACGAGCTGATGCAGCTATCGACCGCGCTCAATTGGGCCGTCGATGAAGGCAAGATTACGAAGCGCGGCAAGACCTGGCTTCCGGCCGCGCCCGAGCACAAGACCCGTCATCTTACCCGCGGCGAATTCGAGCGGTTCTTCGGTGAGGTCAAAGCCCAGCACGCGCGAACCTATGTCATGCTCGGGCTATACACGATCGCGAGACCAACAGCGATCCTCCAGCTCACATGGGATCGGGTCGACTTCATGCGCCGGCTGATCGATTTCACGCCGCCGGGCCATCTGCGAACATCGAAGCGCCGCACGGTCGTTTCGATTGGCGACCTACTGCTTGAGGAACTGCAACGCGCTTATGCCGCCCGGACGAGCATCTACGTCGTGGAGCACGGTGGCGAGCAGGTGAAGTCGATCAAGAAAGCTTTCCAGGCAGCGTCGCAAAGGAGCACTGTCCACGTGACGCCTTACACGCTGCGTCATACCGGTGCCGTTTGGGCAGCCGAGGGCGGCGTGCCGATGCCGGTTTTGGCGCAAATGATGGGCCATGATGACGATCGCACGACCCAAAAGCACTATGCGAGGTTCAGCCCGGATTACCTCCGGAGTGTCGTTTCTGCGATCGAGGGGAAGGCGCGAGGTTCAAACTGATGCTGCGACCCCTGTCCATTCAGAGACCAGGAACCGCAGAAATCAGCCAAAAACGATGGTCGGGGAGAGAGGATTCGAACCTCCGGCCCCTGCCTCCCGAAGACAGTGCTCTACCAGGCTGAGCTACTCCCCGACGGAGCGCGGTCGTTGGAATGGCTGCGGGAGCCCGACCGGAACAGCGGAGCGGGGCTATAGCGAGGCATGATCCGCTGTTCAAGCGCTTGCGACTACCCGCGCGCATCGAGCATGTCGCTCACCGCGACGAACTTCTCGCGCGGCGCGCCAGCGCGCGCGCGGGCGATCTCGGCGCTGTCTATCTTTTGCCAATCATGGAAGGTGACGGCTTCGACGCCGCGGCTTTCCAGCAGTGCATCCAGGCCCGGCCTGCCCTGCTTCTCTCCGGGTTCGGGCTGATCGGCGGCAATCTTTTCGGCAATCATGAAGCCGTCGGGCCGGTTGGTGCCGATCGTGCCGGTCGGCCCGCGCCGCGCCCAGCCAACCGCATAGAGTCCCGGCGCGATGCGCCCCTCGTCATTGGCAAAGCGGCCAGCCTTTTCATCGAAAGGAACGCCGGCAATGGGCGTGGTCTTGTAACCGATCGCCGCGACCACCATGCCGCAGGGAATGGCGTAGGTTTCGCCGGTGCCCGTCGCGCCGCCGTTTTCGTCCAGTCTGGTCCGTTCGACGATCAGCCGCTCGACCTTCCCATCGCCCTCCACGGCGACGGGCTTTGCAAAGAAGTCGAAGGTGACAGTAACGGGTTTATCCGCGCCATTGCCCGAAAGCGCGGCAAAGCCGCGCAAAAGGCTGACCGATTTCCGCTGCCCCGGATCGAGCGTGGCATCGGCTTCTTCCGGTGGCAGGTCGGCCGGGTCGACCACCGGCCGGGCTCGTTCGAGATGGCCCAGTTCTCCCAACTCCTTCGGGGTCATCCCGATCTGGTGCGGTCCCCGGCGCCCGACAATCGTGATATACCGTGTCGGCGCGGCGCTTAGCGCGTCCAGCGCATGGCCGACGATGTCCGATCCCTCGAATTCCGCAGGAGTCTTGGCCAGGATACGTGCAATATCGAGCGCGACATTGCCATTGCCGATCACAGCGAACCCGCCCGAGCCAAGCGGAGGATCGAGCCGGGCAAAATCCGGATGGCCGTTATACCAGCCGACGAATGCGGCCGAGCCCATCACGCCCGGCAGGTCGTCGCCGGGGATACCCAGCGGCCGATCGGTAGGCGCGCCCGTGGCCAGAACAATAGCATCGTAGAGCTCGCTCAGTTCGGCGATGCTCACGTCTGCGCCCACCGTGACATTGCCGACGAAACGGACATTGTCGCTGAGCGCCA
>Ga0157380_10003617_pt1 | contig 10630 bp, 8 predicted proteins | sample S35metaG_FD_119757 | JGI IMG/M metagenome (GOLD analysis project Ga0157380, IMG submission 119757) | Switchgrass rhizosphere microbial communities from Kellogg Biological Station, Michigan, USA - S3-5 metaG | ecosystem: Host-associated > Plants > Roots > Rhizosphere > Soil | place: USA: Michigan...
CCCTGGATATCGGTACGTACATACAATTTTTGGAGTTTATATGTTGATGGCTCGTCAATTCTTGAATACGACGCGAATCCTACTGGCTCCTCGTCCAACTCAGCTAACAGAAACAGATGTTGCGAAACAGTCATTTGCTTACGTAAAGATGCAGGACTATAAATAAGATTGAGCATATACTGCAACTGGTCGAGGGTCAGAATGTCTTTATAAGTCACTGGCCAAATCTGGTAAGCCAAAAAACCGATCGTGTTTATATCATCCAGTTCGGCTTTACGTATAATTAATTCATTGCTCATACAATATTATTGCGTCGATTGAAATCTTGTTTTGAGAGATCCTGGTGTAGGCGGATCGAACGTAACGACATCCGTACCGCGATCCAATAAGATATAACGGCGCTAATTGACAGCAATCCAGCGGAAACATAACGCGTAACTTCTTTGCTTTCCTGCAGAAATAAAAAGAAGTCGAAGGCTCCGTGAAAAAATGCCGCCAGCAATAAACCTTTCCACAAGTGTACAGATGCGTGATCCGGATCGAATTTAGCAAGCCCTACGTGATAGCCCATCAACACGGCAAACGCCGCATGAGCTGGAACTGATAGGAACATCCGGAGTAATCCTGTAAACACTCCTCCCTGCATTACATATCCGATGTTTTCAAGCGTCGCAAACCCCATACTAATCATTACTGAATAGATTATCCCGTCAAATGGTTCGTTAAATGCTTTTTTCCGGTATGCATAAAGACGCAGCATGGCGAATTTGCAAAATTCTTCACCTAAACCTACTACCACAAATGCATAGAGGCCATAATAAACAATTGATTTCTCCTGGACAAAGGCGAGGAGCTTTGGCTCTAATTTAACCTGAATAACAACAGCAGGCACTGTACTTAACACCCCAAGAAAAAAGGAGATAAGCAGGTTTTTGAAAGGTTCCCGTTCGTATTTATCTTTTGAATAAATATAAAAAATGATTGCTATGGCTGGCGCGAGGGCTAAGGCGAATAAAAGCATGCATCAAAATTAGAATAAATGTAAGCAATGTGGTACAGTAACAGGAACGAATTGCAGCTATTAAAAAAGCCTCCTTTCAATGAAAGGAGGCTTTAAAAATTTAAATTAATTTATTATAAACCCATTTTCTTCTTCAAATTCTGGTCAATAGCTTCCAGGAACTCCTCGGTGTAGAGATAGTGGGTTCCATGATCTACTTTATTGCCATGAATACAAACGGCAAGATCCTTAGTCATTTTTCCGGATTCTACTGTTTCAATACAAACAGCTTCGAGCGCATTACAGAAATCTATGAGCGCTTGATTGCCGTCGAGTTTTCCCCGGAACGCCAGTCCTCTTGTCCATGCAAAGATGGAGGCAATAGGGTTGGTAGATGTTGGCTTTCCTTTCTGATGATCGCGGTAGTGGCGGGTTACAGTACCATGTGCGGCTTCTGCTTCCATCGTTTTACCATCCGGGGTTACTAATACTGAAGTCATCAATCCAAGTGATCCAAATCCTTGCGCAACAGTGTCACTCTGTACGTCTCCGTCATAATTCTTACAGGCCCATACAAATTTTCCGTTCCATTTTAAGGCGCTTGCTACCATGTCATCTATCAGGCGGTGTTCATAGGTTATGCCCGCAGCAGTAAACGCGGCTTTGAATTCTTTTTCATAGATCTCCTGGAAAATATCTTTAAAGCGACCATCATATTTTTTCAATATGGTATTTTTAGTACTCATATATAAGGGCCATCCTTTTTGCAAAGCCATATTAAAGCAGCTTCTAGCAAAACCAGTTATACTTTCTTCCGTATTGTACATGCTGAGTGCTACACCAGGACCCTTGAACTGAAACACTTCATGTTCTATTATTTTTCCGTCTTCTCCTTCAAATTTAATTGTCAGTTTCCCTTTACCGGGCACAACGAAATCTGTAGCACGATACTGATCGCCGAATGCATGACGACCAACTATTATTGGACTGTCCCAGGTGGTTACCAATCTGGGAATATTTTTAATTACGATAGGTTCGCGGAAAACAGTACCATCGAGGATATTGCGGATAGTTCCATTCGGACTCTTCCACATTTGTTTCAGGTTAAATTCCTTTACCCTGTCTTCATCAGGTGTAATAGTGGCGCATTTGATGCCTACTCCATATTTTTTGATAGCATTAGCAGCATCTACCGTCACCTGGTCGCTGGTGGAGTCGCGGTATTCCACGCCCAAATCATAATACTTTATATCTACTTCAACATAAGGGATAACCAGTTTGTCTTTGATGAATTTCCAGATAATGCGGGTCATTTCGTCGCCGTCCAATTCTACAACCGGATTTGCTACTTTGATTTTAGTTGACATAATGAAATGCTTTAATATTTGTATGGTGTGCAAACCTAAGGAAATGGAGTAACTTCACAAAGCAATCGTTGTTACTTATCACCGGATTTGGTTATCTGAATCTGGAAATTTTTACCGATTTTTATATTTGTAACAGGCGAATAAAATCAGCCATCAAAAGTTTAACTTGCAATAATGATTAGTGGTTTCCTTGACTACATGGGCCGTTATATTGTATTAACGGAAGAAGAGAAGGCTGTGCTGTCGGATTTACTGGAAGTTCGTAGATACGATAAAAAAGCCAGGCTGACAGATACAGGTGAAGTTGAAGTGTATCTCAATTATGTTGTTAAAGGACTTATTCGAAAATATTTTTTAAGAGGAAAAGAACAGGTGATCAAACATATCGCTAAAGAAGGAAATCTTCTTGCCTCTTCTGTTTCTTTTTTTTCCAGGGTGCCTTCTTCCTATATTGTAGAAACTATCGAACCTTCTATTGTTGTATCTATCAGCAGAGATAATCTGGAAAGATTATTTGAATCAGGAGACCGATGGGAAAGAGCCGGCCGTTTAATGATGGCTGATTTACTTATCGAAAAAGAGTACTGGTTGCTTGATACGATCCGCTATTCGCCACGCGAACGTTTTTTGAGGTTCATTAAAGAACAACCCGATCTTGTTGAACGTGTGCCGCAAAAATACCTTGCTTCTTACCTCCACATCAAACCTGAAACCTTCAGTAGATTAAAACATTTAGTTGAAACAAAGACCAATATTATGTCTCAGGCCTGATATTAGCTTAAAATAATACACCCTTGAAATGAATGTATCTTCTACAAAGATAGACCCCGTATTTTTTAGTTTCGCGCTGGATTAGATGCAGCGTTTTTTCCCTGTTAGTCCGGAACAGGCGGAGATTTTGATGGAATTAAGTGAAATGAGGCATTTTGATAAAAGGACCTTAATTGTGAGTGAAGGCGAACAGGAAGATTATCTCAGTATGGTGGTAAGTGGATTGGTGCGCAAATATATTCGTCGGGGTAAAAGTGAAATTACCTTGCAACTCGCTACAGAAGGTCATATCGTTCATTCTGAAATTTCTTTTCTTAAACGGGTTCCATCACCTGTATTTGTTGAAACAATCGAACCTACCACGATGGTTTCATTTCATCATTCCAATTACGAAATTGTATTGCAGAAAATGCCTGGAGCTGATCGTATAGGAAGATTGCTGCTGACTGCTATGTTTGTCAAAAAAGATGAACGTCATTACAAACAATTGCACATGACTACCCGGGAACGCTTTCTGGAATATTTAAAAAATCATCCGCATATGTTGCAACGGGTTCCGCAAAAATACCTCGCATCCTATCTTAATATTAAACCGGAGACGTTTAGCAGGTTGAAGCACCTTGTAAAATTGAAATAGTGGAACGATTGCTGATTTTTAGATTTCTGGATTTTTAGATTTGCATGGAGCATTACATCCTGTATTAGGAAACTAATTCTGATTGATCCGGAGACACAATCTCAAAATCCCCAAATCTCAAAATCCCTAAATCTCAAAATCCCTAAATCTCAAAATCCCTAAATCTCAAAATCGAAAATCACATCACAGGTTTACAATCAACACCGGCACTTTCAACACATGCCTTACCGATTCAATCGTTTCTCCATAGATCCAATCTTTTAATCCAGTGTGTCCATGCGCGCCGATGATCAGCATATCCGCACCTTCTGCTATTACAATTCGTACGATTTCTTTGGTACGGTCGCGGAAACCAAGCTTTCCTTCCGCTTTAAATCCTTTCTCATTTAACTGCGTTATATAATGCTGAAGCCGATCTTCATCACTTCTTGTTTCAAAATCATCACTGTCTTTCCCTAATATCCGGGCGGATGCACTTTCAACAACATGTATTAAGAGGTAACTGGTATCCGTTTTTCCCTGATTCACCGCATGTGCGAGTAGTTTAAGATCGTTTTTGCTGAAGTCGAGGGCGACAGCGATTTTTTTATAAACGGGTAATTGTAACTGTCCAATTTCCAGGCTACCCTTATGAACTTGTATAGAAACTTGTTTGGTTTTTTTCCTGAACAGCGGGAAAAAACTAATATAAATTAGGAGAATAAGGAATAGAACAACTGCTACCGAAATGATGATCTTCCATCCCATGTTACCGGGCATACCAAAAAAATTTTCAATTTCATTCGTTACCATGCGGATATTGAGATACACCAGTACAATTGCAATCAACCAGGCTAACACTTTGACATAAGGTTTGATTGCGAATGTCCCCATCGTTTTTTTATCGCTTACAAAATGAATTAAGGGAATTATAGCGAAACCTAATTGCAGACTCAAAATCACCTGGCTCAATACCAATAAGCTATCCACTTTATTTTCGCCGAATATATAAATCACAATCATAGCAGGTACGATGGCTAATAATCGTGTAAGCAATCTCCGCATCCAGGGGTTTATGCGCAATTGCAGGTATCCTTCCATTACAATTTGCCCGGCAAGGGTTCCCGTGATAGTAGAACTTTGACCTGCGGCAATTAACGCAACTGCGAATAACATAGGAGCTATTTTATTACCCAGCAATCCTGCCAATAATCCATGTGCTTCTTTTAGTTCCGCAACGTCGGTTCTTCCACTTGAAAAAAATACTTTGGCTGCCAGTATCAAAATAGCAGCGTTAACCAGGAAGGCGACATTCAGGGCGATGGCCGAATCGATATTATTCCATTTGAGCGCCTGTTTAATACCTTCGGTTGTTTTCTGAATCTTTCTTGTTTGAACCAATGCAGAATGCAGGTAAAGATTATGTGGCATTACCGTAGCGCCAATTATACCAATAGCAATATATAATGCTTGGTTATTGGGTAATGATGGAATAAGTCCCTTTGCAATTTCTGCGGCTGGTGGATCCGCCAATATGATCTCAATTAAAAATGAAACTCCCACTACGGCTACTAACCCTATAATAAATGCTTCCATTTTGCGAATACCCAGGCGTTGTAAAAACAACAGGAGAAATGTATCAAGTACTGTAATCCCAACTCCCCAGATAATGGGAAGCCCTGTTAATAGATGAATACCGATAGCCATTCCTAAAACTTCCGCCAGATCACAGGCGGCAATAGCCACCTCGGCTAATATATAGAGTAATAAATTTACAAATCGGGGGTATGTTTCCCTGTTAGCTTGTGCCAGATCGCGGCCTCTTACTATGCCAAGACGAGTAGATAAACTCTGTAATAGAAGGGCCATCAGGTTGCTCATCAGCAATACCCATATCAGTTTATAACCGAATTGACTACCACCAGCCAGATCTGTTGCCCAATTGCCCGGATCCATATATCCAACGCTCACTAAATAGGCGGGTCCAAAAAAAGCGAGTGCCTTTCGCCACCCTATTTTTTTTGTACCAACATCTACGCTTTCATGTACTTCACTCAATGAGGCATCTTGTTGAATTCTATTCATCATACTTTACAAAAATGTTTTTAGCCACGTGTTCGCTAATGGTAATGGAAGGATGATTTTTAATTTTCAATTCAATTGAATTATCAAAAGAAAATTTCTTCTTTACTTCCAGTTTGCTACCCAGTTGAATATTCTTGTGATTTAATAATTCAAGCATTTCAGCCGATTGATCACCTATTCCACTTACTTCAGCGCCTTTATTCAGTGGAAGATTAAGCAGATCCACCTGCTTTACGATGGTGATCCGGCCAGTGCTGTCGGGAATAGGATCGCCATGCGGATCCGTTTTTGGGAAATCGAGGTATTCATCCAACCGGTCAATCAGTTTTTTACTGCTGATATGTTCCAGTTCTTCAGCAATCTCATGTACTTCATCCCATCCAAAATTCAATTTCTGTACTAGAAAAAACTCCCACAAACGATGTTTGCGAATTATTTGAATGGCCACTTTGCGACCCTCCGGAGTTAACTTAAATCCCCGGTACCGTTCATACAGCAATAATTTTTGTGTTTTTAACTTTTTCAACATATCGGTAACTGATGCCGGACGCGTTTGCAGAGCTGCAGCCAATTCATTCGTTGTAACAATTCCATCCTCTTCCTGCAGGTGGAAGATGGCCTTGAGGTAATTTTCTTTACTCGACGAATATTTCATTAGCCTAAAATAAAATTTAGACAAATCTAAAAATTCTTTTCCAAACAACCAATAAACTTTTTAGGGTATGGGTGTGAATTCCTATTTTTATCTGCTAACCGCAATTGGTTTATGAATAAATTCCTCGTTTTTTTACTCTTTACATTGTTGCTTGTCAATTGCAAAAGCAAGAAGACATCGCTTCAGGACGAGGAGGATTCTGTTGAAGTAACTGATTTCATTGATTTTTTTCCTGAAACAGCCCTGCCTGTCAGGATAGGAGATACAACGCTAAACCGAAAAACATCAGACTCGCTACTTATCGGATATAAGATATTCACCCAATTTATTCCCGATTCAATACTGGCAAAAGATTTTGGTAAAGGAATAAAGCCCAAACTATATCCACTTGGGAAAACAATGGAAAAGGGAAAGGAGATTTACTTATTCATCAAAGCGGTGAGTGGTGCCAAGCGGGTTGGCTATCTGGCTTGTTTTAATAAAGAGGAGGAATACTTAGCTGCACTACCTATCGTTCGTGTTGGTTTTGATCGATCCACTTCGGCTTATGGGTTATTGGATAATAAATTCCAGATAACAACTTACCGAGAAAGGAAAGCGGGTACCGAGTTTCATTTCAAACGCAATGTATATATATTCAACAATTCTGCAGGTTCATTCACGTTGATCATGACGGAACCTAATGAAGAAATCATAGAGAATATCATCAATCCCATTGATACGTTTCAACTGAAGCATAAATTTTCCGGCGACTATGTTAAAGACAAACGCAATTTTATTTCAGTTCGCGATGGAAAGAAAGCTAACGAGCTGTTGTTTTTTGTTCACTTTGAAAAAGACAACGGAAATTGTGTGGGTGAACTGAAAGGAACAATACGAGTTATTTCCAAAACACTGGCACAATACCAGGAACCCGGAAATCCTTGCGCACTTGAATTTAATTTTGCGACTTCTTCTTTATCGCTGGTTGAAACAGGTGGTTGTGGCAGCTATCGGGATATCAAATGTTTTTTTGAAGGAAGATATCCTAAAAAACCAGTTCCCAAAACTCCAGTTACCCCTAAGAAAAAATAGATCCTTTCCTTGTTTAATAGATTCCATGTATTCCGATAAAAGTATTAGCAATAACTGTTTTCCGGCCTTTCTCAGCAGCCGTACAATTGATTTTCATTTTTAACCGTTATATTGCGTCCTCGTTTGTGTATAGATTACACAGGCGAATTAATTAATGTGTTGTTTGCTGCTATTTTTTGATTAATTGTTTAACAGCTTATGAGCTTTACGAATTACAAAGTGCCCTACACGATTGATGATCGCTATGCAAAAAGAGTAGCGTATTTCTCCATGGAATTTGCCGTACATCAACCACTAAAGATATATAGTGGTGGATTGGGCTTTTTGTCCGGATCACATCTTCGCAGTGCCTATGAGTTAAGGCAAAATATGATTGCGGTCGGAATTTTATGGAAGTATGGCTATTACGATCAGGCTCGCAATCAGGATCAAACCCTTCAGGTAACCTGGATGGAAAAACAGTATAGTTTTCTTGAAGATACCGGGCTCAAATTTCAGATTACCATTCACGATCATCCGGTATGGGTAAAGGTTTGGTACCTCAATCCTGAAACATTCAAGTCGGCGCCTTTATTCTTATTAAGCACCGATTTACCTGAGAACGATTATGTTTCCCAAACGATCACTCATCGTTTATACGATGCCAACGTGGCTACCAAAGTGGCGCAATTTATATTATTAGGAGTAGGAGGAGCCAAACTCATGGATGAACTCGGCTTCAACCCCGAACTATATCATCTTAATGAAGCGCATGGAGTATCTTCTGTTTTTTATCTGTACAAGAAATTTGGCAACGTAGAAGACGTTCGCAAACGTTTGGTGTTTACCACGCATACTCCAGAGGAAGCGGGTAACGAAAAGCATGATATCTATCTCTGCCAAAAGATGAGTTATTTCTGCGGGTTAAGTATTGACGAAGTAAGAAAGCTGACGGGACTCAAAGATGATCAATTCAATCATTCGCTGGTAGCGCTCCGTTTCGCAAAATTATCTAATGGTGTTTCGCAATTGCACGGTGAAGTGTCGCGGCATATGTGGGCGAGATATGAAAATATTTGTCCAATTATCGCAATCACGAATGCACAGAACTGGCGTTATTGGGCCGATAAGCAATTGTATCGGGCGAGTGAAGAAGGCAATGACACCTGGTGGGATGATCGAAAAAAATATTTAAAACGCCGTGCCTTCGAAATTGTGGCTGATCAAACCGGAAAAATATATGACCCCAATGTGTTTACCATCGTATGGGCACGTCGTTTTGCTGGTTACAAACGAGCCGAATTAATTACCAGAGATAAGGAACGCTTTGAAAAATTACTCTCGAATAAAAAGTATCCCGTTCAGATCATCTGGGCAGGCAAACCTTATCCGATGGACTACCCGGCCATCAATGAATTCAATAACCTCGTTCATATGAGCCGCAACTATAAAAATGTAGCGGTATTGGTTGGATATGAATTGACATTGTCCAAACGTATGAAGCAGGCGGGAGATATCTGGCTCAACAACCCACGTGTACCCCGCGAGGCTTCAGGAACCAGCGGTATGACCGCTGCAATGAACGGGGCCGTTAATTTTTCCACCGACGATGGCTGGATACCCGAATTTATTAACCATGGCAATAATGGATTTGTAGTACCGAAAGCCGATTATGGCCGGATGAGTTTGCAGGAAGTGGATGATTACGATCATAATAAAATATTTGAGATCCTGGAAAACGAGATACTGCCGATGTACTATGATAATTACGATATCTGGCGCCAGATCTGCAAGAATGGTATGCGTGATGTTCGCTTCCGCTTTGACGCGGGTCGTATGGCTCATGAGTATTACGATCAACTCTACAAATAATAGTTAATCAAAATTTAAATAGTAAGACCTGCTGAAAAGCGGGTCTTTTTTATTTATGTAAAGCATGAGCAAACGGCATCTAAAGGCAACATCATTAAAATAACTTACATGAAAAGAGTAGTATTTGCCTTGGTATTGAGCTTATTGGCTGTTGTTTCCCGTGCTGGTAACGACAAAACGATTGTCCCTTCTATACTCAAAGAAGCTACGGTTTACCGTGTTGGAGCCGAATTGGTACATACAGCAAAAGCCACCCTTTTGCCAGGCACAAATGAACTGGTGATTGAAGGAATCAGCAACCGTCTCGATATAAATAGTATCCAGATTGGAACCGAAGGAAAGCTAACGATACTATCGCTTGAATTTTCCACCGATTATATGAAACCGTTGATTAAATCCGCCCTGGTTAAAAGGCTGGAGGATTCATTGGAGGATGTGACAAAGGAATACGCAAAAATTCAGGTACAAATAAAAACCAGCAAGGAACTGCTGGACCTGTTAAAAGCTAACAAACAAATCGGCGGAACACAAACGGGCCTCAGTGTAGCTGAACTCATAAAGATGATGGATTACTACAAACTCAAAACACTTGAACTGGAAAATGAAATGAGTGGCTACCGTGAAAAAGAAAATAAGCTTCAGGAAACAATAGCAAAATTGCGGTTGCAGATAAATGAAGAAGAACAGAAGAATACCAAATCAACCGGCAAGTTGTTGCTGCAGGTACTGAGTCCATTGGCAGGAACTTATAACTTTAATATTTCTTACGTCACTTCTTCTGCATTCTGGAATGCCAGTTACGACTTGAAAGCGGAGAGTATCAGCAAACCCGTTAATATCACCTATAAAGCCAAGATTGTTCAAACAACTGGTATCGATTGGAAAAATGTAAAACTTACATTGGCTACTTCAACACCGAGCCAGCAGGGAACGGCTCCTATCTTTCAAACATGGTTCCTTAGTTATATCAACCCGGTTGCAAGAATGGAAAGTGCTATGTACAATACCGTTCCTTCGATGGTACAGGGAAGAGTTGCAGGTGTTATGACAGAAAAAGATATGACCGGATCTGTTTCGAGTATTCAATTACGGGGATCAGGTTCTATTGATAAAAACAATCCTGTATATGTTATCAACGGGGAAATAGTATCTGAGAAAGAATTTAAAGAGCTTGATCCGAATATGGTCAAAAAGATAGATGTGCTGAAAGA
>Ga0157380_10003618_pt1 | contig 10630 bp, 9 predicted proteins | sample S35metaG_FD_119757 | JGI IMG/M metagenome (GOLD analysis project Ga0157380, IMG submission 119757) | Switchgrass rhizosphere microbial communities from Kellogg Biological Station, Michigan, USA - S3-5 metaG | ecosystem: Host-associated > Plants > Roots > Rhizosphere > Soil | place: USA: Michigan...
GTGAGTGCCACCTCGTGGACCTTTCGACTCCCCGAACCCCGCGGAGATGATCGCACGGGCCGGGCGGCCGTGGGCGGAGCCCACAGAATCGGGCTCGCCGTGCATGCATCCGTTGCAGGCAAGGGGTCTCGCAGGCCGGAACCTGCCGCCATTTTCTTCATGTCGCCGCCGGACGAAAATGCACTGCCCGCGCCGGTCAAAATTACGGCGCGGGTGGTCAAGTCGGCGTCAGCCGCCTGCACTGCTGCGAGCAACGCTTCGACCATTGCGCCATCCGAAATGGGATTGCGCCTCTCGGGCAAATTCAGCGTCAACGTCAGGATTGCGCCAGTACGTTCCTGCAGGACTGGATCGTGCATAGGATTACTACCTTGTGAAAAAGATGTCTGAGGCGTCGTGCCGACAGGTGGGCAAGGGCAGTTCAACAAGACAAACGCCGAGACAACGCATTTAATTCACTGCGGACATCTAGGAACTACGCCTTCCCGTGAACCTGCAAAGCGATACGCGCCATGCGCTATGCGTAATTATTTACATACATTACTACGAATTTTATTGTTTTACAACGACCGCCTTGCTATATTGCGCTACACAGCTCACATGATGTTCGTTTCCGAGGCTCAATATGTCGACGGTTGCAATTTCGGCAACGGCGAGCGTCTCTTCGCAGGACTTGGTGAAGAAGGCCCGCGAAATGATTCCGGCGCTCAAGCGTCGCTCTGAACAGGCGACGGCCGACCGGTGCCTGCCGACGGAATCCATTCGGGAAATGCAGGAAGCGGGCTTCTTTCGCGTGCTGCAACCCAAGCGTTACGGTGGCTTTGAACTCAGCCCGCAGACTTTTTTCGACATTCAGATGACCCTGGCCGAGGGCTGCATGTCGACTGCGTGGGTCTACGGCGTCGTCGCTGTCCATCCCTTCCAATTGGCGCTGTTCGATGCACGGGCGCAGGATGATGTCTGGGGGGAAAATGACGCCACGCTGGTGTCGTCTTCGTATCAACCGGTCGGCAAAGTCGAATGCGTTGATGGCGGCTTCTTGATATCCGGGCGGTGGGGTTTCTCCAGCGGTTGCGACCACTGCGACTGGGTACTGCTCGGCGCGTTGATCCCGCCGACGGAGCCCGGCGGACCGGTAGATATGCGTACCTTCCTGGTGCCGCGCAAGGACTACCAAATCGTGCACGATTGGACGGTGTTCGGACTGCAGGCCACCGGCAGCCACGGCATCGTCGTAGACAAAGCATTCGTGCCAGACTACCGCACGCATCGCGCCGTCGATGGGTTCCTGTGCAAGAACCCAGGTCAAGCCGTCAACACCGCGACGATGTATCGCCTGCCCTGGGCCCAGATATTCGTCCGCGCCGTATCTACGGGAGCTATCGGGGCCCTGCAAGGCGCCCTGGACGCGTTCACGGACATTGCCGCGAAGCGCGTCTCGACCAACACCGGCAAAGCCACGAAACTCGAACCTGCCGTGCTTCTTGCCGCGGCCAGGACGCAGACGGCCATCTTGGAAATGAAAACCGTGTTGGCTGATAGCTTTGAGGAAATGTTGGGCCGCTTGCGTGCCGGCGAAGAAATTTCCATATCGCAGCGACTGCAGTATCGCTTTGCGTCTGCGCAGGTGGTGCGTCGCTGTGCCGATCTTTGCGATGACCTGATGCCGTTGCTGGGTGGCCGCGCCATTTATATGGACAGCCCGCTCATTCGCTATTGGCTGGACATCAATGCCGCCCGTGCCCATATCGCCAACGATCCTGCCCTCATCGGTAGCTCGCTCGGCGCACACTATCTCGGCGAGGCCGTGTCCGAGTCGTTCATCTGACCTTCCGTGACTGAATTGGCGCCTCGGCGCTGGAACCCGATTCATCCTCAGGTCCTAGCGCCTGCCCTCCGAATTCAACGACGGCGCATGCGTAGATGTAATTTCGGCGCATTGGGCATTCCTACCAGTCTGACGTTTGCCCAACGCGCTATTGAGATCATGGACCGCTACACGCCTGCCTGCGACGCAAGGTGAATTCCCCGGTTCCATGGCAAAAGATTACTGGCTGAAAAAAGCTGCACCGACACGGCGTGAAGTTCATTTCGGCAACCGTGTCGTGACCTGCGTTGCCGAACGCCCGTCCAGTTTGAATGACATGCTGCGCGCCACGGCGTCGATCCACCCCGAGCGCGAGGCAATGGTGTGTGGGACTGTTCGCTACAGCTGGCGAGAGCTGGATGTGTGCGTCGGTCGCGTCGCCGCGGGCTTGCCGCGCGAGGTGTCGGTAAAGGCGACAGGGAGTCGCCGTGATGAAAAGTCGTCAAGCGTGTGTTGCGAGAACAAAGTCAGATAACCGTCAAGGGCTGACGCTTGCGTTTCACCCTGCGTCCCATCGCGCGGTAGGCCGCAGCTCGCCGGCGGTTCCGTACCAGGGATTACGGATTGGTACTCGACCCCTCGGGCACGATCGCCATGGTGCCGCGTAAAGGGTCCGGTGTGTCTTCCTTCCAGCGGACCGAACCGAACGGGCGTTCCAGCCGCCGTTGTACACGTATCGATCCGGCTTCGACGATATCGGCCAGCGCATCGCGCTCGAACGCCTCTTCCGCCGCAGTCCGCCGGTCACGCTGCCGCAGATAGTCAGCCCAGGTCGGATAATGGAAGCGCTCGATCCAGAGCATCGGTGCCGCAATATCTCGGCAGAGAGACCAGTCATAGGCGCCGTTGCGCTTGCGGATCAGCCGCACCTCCAGCATCACGGTGTAGAAGGCTCGCGCGTTTGCAGGGTCTACGCGATATTCCACGTCAATCGAAATGGGACCGCTGCGGCCGGTCAGCGCAAGGCCGACGTCGGGAGGTTCTTTGATGCCGGTGCCTTCCGAGACGCGCTCCTCGGCGGGCATTCGCAACCATGTCCCGATGAATGCCATCGCGATGGTGGCCGCGCCTGAAAGCAGCAGCGACGCCGTCACGCCCGCCTCTGCGGCCATTTTCCCCCAGAACCAGCTACCAGTCGCCACGCCACCGGCGATCGCGGCCTGATAGCCGGCCAACATGCGGCCCGCAATCCAGCGGGGCGCCGTGACCTGGACGCTGATGTTGAGCACGGTGACCATGATCATCCATGCCGCACCGATGACAAAAAGCGCGGGCACGGTCAGCAAGGCCGTTCGGCTCAGCGCCACCACGAGGAAGCAGAGCCCCGTAATAGCAGCGCCCGCGCGTACGAGCTGTTCGGTAGTGAAGCGGCTACGGACGCGCGAGGCCGTCATCGCACCCGCCACTGCACCGACACCAGTCACACCCAGCAGCATCCCGAACGTGCCGGCGCCTCCTCGCAGGAAGCTCAGTGCAACGAAGGGCATCAATCCAGAAAGCGACCCACCCGCGAATCCCGTAAGAAAGGTTCTGATGATGATCGTGCGCACCGGCGGGGAATGCAGGATGTATCGCAGGCCGGCGATGATGGCCCACTGCAGCCTTTCTGGTGCCAGCCGAGCGGGCTCGGCCGTGCGGCGCCACGCGAGGAAGGCCGCAATCAACGGCAGGTACAACACCGCGCTCGCTCCGAATGCCACTACACCGCCCGCCACCGCTACGATCGCGCCCCCAATCGCCGGGCCAAGGCTTCGGGCGATGTTGTAGCTGATGCTGTTAAGCGAGATGGCGGAGGACAGCAGCGCCGAAGGGACCTGCTCCGCCGCGGAAGCGTGCCAGGACGGGCTGAAGAAGGCCATGCCACTGCCGATCAGAAAACATCCGCACAGGAGTACCTCGGGTGTGGCAAGGCCGAAGGCAGTCAGCAGCGTCAGAGTGCTTGCGCCCATGCAGCACAGGCCCAGCGCGATCAAGACGACCCGCCGACGATCGTACATGTCGGCCGCCGCACCAGCCGCCATGGAGAGCAGCATGACCGGCATCAGCAGCGCCGTCTGCACCAGGGCCACTAGCTGCGGTGAGGACGTCAGCTCGGTCATCGTCCACGATGCCCCCACCCCTTGAATGAGCAGTGCAACGTTGCCAAACAGGCTGGAAATCCAGATCCACCGGAACTCGCGGATGCGCAGTGGGCTCACGTGCGCAAACGCGCGGCCGTCGCGACGTACGCACTTGCTCCCTTCTCCATCAGAAATTTCAGACATCGCGCACAGCCTCCGCCGGACCGGACGATGGAGCTAGCGCGCCGACGAAGCTACTAGGACTCGACCGCGGCCGCAGGATCGATGTCATTGTTGGCAAAGAAATCCGGTGCGTTGATCATCTGATTGCCTCCCGCGAACCGAGCGGCGTCAGGGTGATCGGCAAGCCAAACGATGGTTGCTGCAGTCTCGTTCGGATGCCGTGCCCAAGTGTTCGCGCCGATGGCCTCGGCGGCATCGCCGTAGAGTGCGCGCAATGTATCGGTCATCGTGAATTGAGGCTCGATGAGAAAGGCGAGAATGCCGTCCTTGCGGTGTTCGAATTCGACGAATTCCGGAATCCTGTTGACTTGGGGAAGAGACGTTGCACGGCAGTGAAATCAGGAATGCACGCCGCCGTCTATCCGCACGATCTCGCCATTGATGTGCCTGCCGTCATCCGAGGCAAGCATGGCGATTACGCCAGCTACGTCCTCGGGCTGGCCCCATTGTTGGTCCGGACGAGCCAGATGCAGGAACAAGCTCATGTCTGGCTCCGGCGGAAAGCCGGTGGCCATTGCGGCGGTCATCGGCGTCTGGATGCCGCCGGGAGCCACGGCATTCACGCGAACGCCCTGCTTGAGATATTCCCAGGCCAAGGTATGCGTCATCGCCGCCACGCCACCCTTCGACGAGGCGTAGGCGGCCATGTACGGATGGCCGAAGAACGACGAAGTCGATGCGGCGTTGACGATGCTGCCACGGCTCTGGATCAAATGCGGCAGCGCCTCGCGGCAGCACAGGAAGGTGCCCACGAGGTTGACGTTGATCACCTGCATGAATTGCTCGAGCGTAGTCTCCGTGGTACGCGTGGCGCGCAGGATGCCCGCCAGGTTGATCAGCGAGTCGAGGCGAGCCTGAGCGGCGACGAAATCGGCGACCACGCGCTTGACGTCGCGTTCGCTCGAGACCGAAGCGATCGCTTGCCCCGCACTCCCGCCGTAACCGGCGCTTGCACTGGCGATGGCCACGCATTCCGCGAGTCCTGCCTCGTTCACATCGACGGCCAGCACGGTCGCGCCCTCCGCAGCCAGCCGGCTCACAACGGCACGGCCGATCCCGGTCGCACCGCCGGTCACGATGACTTTCTTGTCGGCAAACCGGTTGCCAAAACGCATTGCTGAAACTTTCATTGGCGCAATCTCTTCGTGCTACCGGGTCACACTATATATTGCAATCTGCGTCACTCGGAGGGATCATTATTACGCATCATGGCAACTGTAACACCATAACACGCAGTAATGCAGAGTACTATCCGATCGCAGCGCGGTGCCAGAGCATATGATCGAGTGGCGCATGCAGCGCGGCGAGGGGGCGATCGTCTACACGAGTTCCAGTGCGGCCGACTGCGCCGAGCCGGTACGGCCGGCTTATGCCGCGTCGAAGGGCGCCTGAATTCCTTGATGCGCCATGTCGCCTCACGCTGGGACCGCGAGGGCATCACGTCCAATTGCGTCGCGCCCGGCTTTACCCTCACGCCGGAGATGAAGACGAACGGTTTCCTGGCCCAAAAAATGCTGGATGAAATGATGGCCCACGTCCCCGCACGTCGCCACGGCCGCCCCGAGGATATCGCCGGCGTCGTCTCGATGCTCCTGTCGGAGAACGGCCGCTGGATCAACGGCCAAGTGTTCAATGTGAACGGCGGCGCGCTGATGCGATGAGCGCTGCTTTCTGAAAGGACAGAAAAATATTCACGGATTTTTCTGCTCAAACTCGATCGCTCGACGGAGCATATCTTACCAACGCGAGGACACCCAGTGGCCCAATCCAGCACAAAACTAAGCGGGCGCGTCGCGCTCGTCACAGGCGGCGGACAGGGAATTGGCCAAGGCATCGCGCGCAGCCTCGCGCAAGCCGGCGCCGCAGTCACCATCGCGCAACGCAACGCTGAACAAGGAGAGCGGGAAGCCGAACGCCTGCGTGTGGATTTCGGCGTCGACGCCGCCTATATCCAGGTTGACGTCAGCGTGCGCTCCCAAGTGGAGGGAATGGTGGCCTTCGTCGAGAACAAGTTCGGCAAACTCGACATCCTGGTGAACAACGCGGGCGCAAGCTTCGCCAAGAAACTCGAAAACCACTCGGACGAGGACATGGCCAGCTCGTTTGCCCTCAACTATTGGGCCGCATTTTGGGCCATGCGCGCCGCGTTTCCCGGCATGAAAGCGCGAGCCTACGGCAAGATCATCAATCTTGGTTCCCTCAATGGAGTGAACGCGCACATGTACACCGCAGCCTATAACGCCAGCAAGGAGGCGCTGCGCGCGTTGAGCCGCACTGCCGCGGTGGAATGGGGACCTAGCAACATCAACACCAATGTCATCTGCCCCGCCGCTTCCAGTCCGCAAGCCGAAGCCTACTTCGCCGCGAATCCCGATATGCTCGCGCGCATACTGGAACAGATCCCGAAGCGAAAAATGGGCAATGCAGAAGCCGATATTGGCCCGGTCGCAGTATTCCTCGCCAGCGAGGACAGCAACTACGTCAACGGCCAGACCGTGTTCGTGGACGGCGGTTCGCACGTCAACGGCGTTTCCTGGAAGCCCCATGTCGCAGATTGACGCGCGCGAGTCGCTCGGCCAGATCGAACCATGACCGAGAATCCCACGATTGCAGCCCGACTCGATGCGTTGGAGGAGCGCCTGCGTGCGCTGGAAGACCGAGCGTGCCATTCGTCAATTGATCGCGGCGTACGGTCCCTTGGTCGATAGCGGCGCGAGCGCGGCGGCGGCCTCACTCTTCTCGATGGCGCCGAAGCATCGCGCGCGCTGCTAGGGGCGGCACAAAAACTTGACGCCTTCGATCCGGCACAGGGTTAGCGCTGATATCGCCCATCGTTTACCGGCGCTAGTCGGTGCAACTGAAAATGCGCCGCCGGTGCTTTGCCGGCCGGGCCGTCAGTCCCCTGCCCGGCTCGTATCGCGTGAGACCTGCACCAGAATCTTTCCACCTGCGTTGTCGCCCGAAAGGCAATCGGCAAGCGCGCGCGGCGCCTGTTCGAGGCCGTGATAAACCTGCTGGCGGTAGATGAGCTTGCCCTCGCGCCACAACCGCGCGAGCTCCTGTCGAAAGACCGGATATTCGTGGTCATGGTCGAGCACGACGAAGCCTTCGATGCGCAGGCGTTTGGCGAGAATACTGCCCGTCGGCAATGAACTGCTTTCCGCGCCGCCGTATTCGGCCGCCATGCCGCAGACGATCAAGCGCCCAAAGGGCTTGAGCCTGTCGAACACGGGACGCTGGAGATTGCCTCCCACATTGTCGAAATAGATGTCGACGCCGGCCGGCGCGACTTGATCGAGGGCCGCGCCGATATCGCCGGCGGCGCGATCGATGCACGCATGCGCGCCAAGTTCTCGCGTCACGAAGGCGCACTTCGCGGCACCGCTGGTGATTCCTATGACGCGCAGTCCCGCGGCCTTCGCCATTTGCACGACGAGCATGCCGACCGCTCCAGCGGCGGAGGAGATGACGATGGTTTCTCCCGATTTGGCGGCGGCGATGCGGCGATAGCCCACCCAGCCCGTGAACGCGGATCGTCCCGCAAGCGTCAGATCGGCTTCGATGGGCAGTTCCGCGGGATCGATCTTGAGAGAGGCGTCGCCGTCGACGGCCTCGAACGCCTGCCAGTGCCGCCCGCCGAAGATGTAGTCGCCCGGTGCGAAGCCGGAATGACGCGAGGCCACGACCTGGCCGACCGTTCCTCCCGCAAAAGGCGAAGTCGATGGCACGATACCGCTGCGCATACGTTCTCCGACGCGGATGTGCGTCGGATCCGGCAAGGCATCTTCGCTCGCATTTGCGCGTCCCGCCGAAGCATTGCGCGCGACGTCAGGCTCGGCTTCGGCGTACGGCAGGAGCGGCCTGACGCCCGGCGCGATACTGATATAGATGGTCCGCATCAGCACTTGCCCGGCGTCGAGCTCAGGCATGGGAGCGTCTTCCAAGCGAAAGGCCGCTGCGCTCGGCAAGCCTTTGATGGGCCGCGCGACGCGCCAGACGCGGTTGAGGGCATCGCTCACGGCTTGGTGGCGGATAGCTTCTGCAACAACTCGATCGTATGCCCCTCGGGGTCCTGCACGTAAGCGATCTGCAGGCCGTGCTCCGGCAAAGTCAAAGGCGCCAGCGTTGTCTTACCCTTTGCCGCTTCCACGCGCGCAACGCTCGCCGCGACGTTCTCCACCATGAAACCGATGACCGCTTCGCCCGGGGGCGGTACCGGGCGATTGCGATAGTGAATGAGCGCCAATCGGCACTGCGCTGCGCCGGCGTTCGGCAGATCGAGGAAGACTTCGTCGAACGCACTCTCACCTTCACCCTCGCTGACGCGAGCCACCACATTGAAACCGAACACGCCGCTGTAAAAGGCTTCCTCGCTGGGAAGGTCGATGACATTTAGTCTCGTAAACGCGAACGCGATGGCGGTCATATGTATCTCCTATGGTTATCGGCCTTGCGCTCCGCGCCAACATTCAAATCAGTTCGTAGGCGTCGAAATCGGGTTTGGCCATGCGTTCCATGAACGATTCGTAGCTCCACGGCCAGGTGATCGGCACGCCTGCTTTGTCCAGATACCAGCTCGTACAGCCCGAACCGAAGATGCTCTTCTTCGCCGCCTCGATGCGGCGTTCCTCGTAGGCGGCAAGCGCCTGGTGGCTGACATGCACGCCGCGGCCGTTGCGCTCGGCGAGGCGGCTGAGCAACTGCTCGATGTAGCTCCACTGCCGCTCGGCGATATCGATCAGCGAGAAGTTGCCCACCGGCGATGAAGGACCATTCAACAGGAACAGGTTGGGATAGTCCGGGATCGAAACGCCCAGGTAGGCCACGCACCGTTCACTCCATGCATGCTCGATGTCGCGTCCGCCCATTCCCTTGATCGAAATCGGCCGGACGAAGCGATCCGTGTGGAAACCCGTCGCAAGCGCGAGCACGTCGAGCGGGTGCAGTTTGCCTGCGTTGTCGCGGACGCCCTGCGGAACGATCTCTCGTATACCGCACACGACGGTCTCGACATTGCCGCGCTGGACCACCTCGTAATAGTGCTCGGAATAGATCAGCCGCTTGCACCCCGCTCGATACATCGGGCGCAGCTTTTCCCTGAGCACCGGATCGCGCACCGATTGCTCCAGGTTGGCGCGGCAATAGTCCTCGATCTCCCTTATCTGCGGCGATTCGGCGTCTGCGATCCCGTTGGTGAAGCGGCGTACATTGGATAAAAATGTGGGGTCGTAGCGCACCGCGTCGATGGCTTCGCGACTGGCGCGGAACGCGGCCTTCTCCTCGTCGCTGTAGAGGCGATTCGGATAATGCATGATCCATTGCGGCGAGCGCTGGAAGTGCACGATGGCGTGGCCGAGCCGGCCGAGATGCGTGACCATCTGCACGCCCGTCGAGCCGTTGCCGATGACCCCGATCCGTTTTCTGTTCAGATCCAAGTCGGGATCCCAACACGCCGTATGCCTGGCGATGCCGGCAAAACTTTTCAGCCCCGGGATGTCGGGAGTCTTTGGGTGATGCAGCACGCCTGTTGCCATGACAACGACATGGACGGTGTCCAGCGTACCGTCGCGCGTCTCGATCTCCCAGGCGTTCTGGCGCCACTCCAGGCGAACGATTTCAGTGTCGAAGCGGATGAGCGCGCGAATCCCATAATCGTCGACCACCTTCTCGAAATAAGCCTGGATCTCATCGCCGCCCACCAGATAGGCGGACCAGTCCGGGTTCGGAGCGAATTCGTAGGTATAGGCGTGAGCCGGTACGTCGCAGCTCAGCCCTGGATAGCGATTCTCGCGCCACGTGCCGCCGATCCGGGCAGCCTTTTCATACACCACCACGTGCTCGTGCCCGGCTTGCTTCAATTTGATTGCAGCGAGGATGCCGGACATGCCCGCCCCGATGACCGCGAAACGCATGGAATTTGTTTTCACGGTGCAACTGTCGGTGAAGGCCGCATCGATTGCGTGTGCATACAGAGCGCGTCACAGACTGGCTATGAGTTCAGTATGCTGCGCGCCTCGTCGGCCAGGCGGGGCGTCTTGAGACCGGCAAGATGATCTGCCCTGCCCTTTGCCATATGCGCCGTGACTTCAGGGTGGGTCGAAACCCAGAACTGCTTCGCCGCGATTCCCTCGAGGATGATCTTGCCGGCTTCGACCGATGTCAGGCCGCCCTTCGCCAGCATTTCCTTCATATGGGTCCTCTGCCGTTCGACGAATCCGGATTCACGATCGACCGGCGCGTCTTCGAATATCCGCGTCGCCACCAGGCCGGGAAGCACCGCCGCGACATGCACCGGCTTCTGCATGAGTTGCATTTCGAGGAACAGGCATTCGGTGAACGAGAGCACGGCGTGCTTGCTGAGCATGTACGGCGCCTGAGTCGGCATCATGCCGAGGGTGCCGACGGAAGCGACGTTGGCGATATAAGCCTGCTTGCCGGATTGCAGCATGCGCGGGGCGAA
>Ga0157380_10003619_pt1 | contig 10629 bp, 10 predicted proteins | sample S35metaG_FD_119757 | JGI IMG/M metagenome (GOLD analysis project Ga0157380, IMG submission 119757) | Switchgrass rhizosphere microbial communities from Kellogg Biological Station, Michigan, USA - S3-5 metaG | ecosystem: Host-associated > Plants > Roots > Rhizosphere > Soil | place: USA...
CGGTTGAAGCGGTGGATCTCGTCCACGAACAGCAAGGTCTGCTTGCCGATGCGGGCATGATCGCGGGCTTCGGCGAACACCTTCTTGAGATCGGCAACACCCGAGAACACCGCCGAGATCGCGACGAAGCGCAGCCCCACCGCATCGGCGAGCAGCCGCGCGATGGTGGTCTTGCCCGTGCCGGGCGGACTCCACAGGATGATCGAAGACAGTTTGCCCGCCGCCACCATCCGCCCGATCGCGCCTTCCCGGCCGGTCAGATGTTCCTGGCCCACAACGTCTTCCAGCCGGCGCGGACGCAGCCGATCCGCCAATGGACCGCCGGATATTTCCGATGCGATGGCCTGAACCGGGAGATCGTCTGCGAAAAGGTCCGACATGGCTGGACAATGTAGGGATGCGAAGGAGCGGCGGATAGAGGATTCATGAGTGCGGCTATCGCCTTGGACAAGGCAAGCCGTGCTATTTCAGGGGCGGTTCGAGCAACTTCTCTCATCGGGAACCACCGAAACTGTCACGCTTTTCTGTGAAATCGAGGTGCATTTTGGACCGAAACGATGCGTGGATGCACGATCATATTGGGGATGGCCTTGATGGCCTTTGGGAGCGCTGCCTCGGCCCAACGTGCGTCCATACCGCGTATTGCCGATTTCTTGCGGATGGAGCGCGCCGGTTCAGTTGGGGACAATAGCGATTTCGAAAAGCTGCGCACCGCTCGCTTCGGATTCGACGAGCCGGACGAGGATTATTACGAGGCGGTGCCGGACCATATGCGTTTCCGCTGGAAGCTCAATCGCCTGAAGATGCGCATGCCCATCAACACTGCCGGTTTTCGATGAGTTGACCTTGCGCCGATGATGTAAAATCCGCCGACCCCCCCTATATGAAGCCTGCAAATCACGGGAGCGGGCGTGAATCCAATCATCTCTATTTCCGGGCTCAGCAAAACTTACGCGTCCGGACATCAGGCACTCAAGCAGATCAATCTCGACATCAAGCGAGGCGAAATTTTCGGCTTGCTGGGCCCCAACGGCGCCGGCAAGACGACGCTGATCGGCATCATCTGCGGGCTGGTGCGCGCGACCGGCGGCCGGGTGGCCGTCGATGGACACGACATCGTCAGTGACTACCGTGTGGCGCGGTCGCGGATCGGGTTGGTGCCGCAGGAGATATCGATCAACATCTTCGATCGGGTAAAGGATACGGTCGGCTTCAGCCGGGGTCTTTTCGGCAAGCCGCGCGACCCGGCCGTCATCGAGCGTGTGCTGCGCGATCTGTCACTATGGGACAAGCGCAACGCCAAAATCCAGGAGCTGTCTGGCGGGATGAAGCGCCGCGTGTTGATCGCCAAGGCGCTGGTGCATGAGCCCGACATCCTGTTCCTTGATGAGCCGACCGCCGGCGTGGATGTCGAACTGCGCCGGGAGATGTGGGAGATGGTGCGTGCCTTGCGCGACCGCGGCGTCACCATCATCCTCACCACGCATTATATCGAGGAAGCCGAGGAGATGGCCGACCGGATCGGCGTCATCAACAAGGGCGAGCTGATCGTGGTGGAGGAAAAGCGGGCATTGATGGCCAAGCTGGGACAAACCACGGTGACGATCGGGCTCGCCCAGCCGATCTCGACGATCCCGGAAGCCCTGGCGGACGTTCCGTTGACGTTGAACGATGATGGGCTGACGCTCGGTTATGCGATCCATGGGGAAGGGCAGGACGTCGGCATCGCCAATCTGGTGCGCCGCTTCGATCGCGCCGGGCTGGAGATCAAGTCCATCGACATGCACCGCAGCTCGCTTGAGGATATTTTTGTCGATCTGATCGAGGACAGGCCATGAATTTCCACGCCATCCGCGCCATCTATGTGTCGGAGGTCGCCCGCGCCTGGAAGACGGTGGTGCAGACCATCGCGACGCCGGTTCTGACCACATCGCTCTATTTCATCGTGTTCGGTTCCGCGATCGGCGGGCGCATGCAGTCGATCGAGGGGGTAAGCTACGGCGCCTTCATCATCCCCGGTCTGATGATGCTCACGCTGCTCGGCGAAAGCATCTCAAATGCCTCTTTCGGCATCTACATGCCGCGCTTCACCAATGCGATCTACGAGCTGCTCTCGGCCCCGATCGGGGTGACCGAAACGCTCATCGGCTATGTCGGCGCGGCGGCCACCAAATCGGTGATCCTCGGCATCATCATCCTGTGCACGGCCCGGCTGTTCGTCGATTACGAGATCGCCCATCCGTTGCTCGCCGCCTTGTTCCTGATCCTGATTTCGGTGACCTTCAGCATGTTCGGCTTCATCCTCGGCCTGTGGGCCGACGGTTTCGAGAAGCTTCAGATCGTGCCGTTGATGGTGATCACGCCGCTCACTTTCCTTGGCGGCACTTTCTATTCGATCTCGATGCTGCCGCCTGTCTTCCAGACGGTCAGCCTGTTCAATCCCGTGGTCTATCTGATCAGCGGGTTCCGCTGGGCCTTCTACGATATCGCCGACGTCAATTTTGGCGTGAGCCTTGGAATGACCTTGTTTTTCATGCTGCTGTGCGTGGGCACGATCGGCTGGATCTTCCGCACCGGCTATCGCTTACGCACCTGAGGCGGGGTTGCGTATCGGTCGACGGCCCTGCAAGAGGTTGACAATGCGTCGCCCCAAGTCCCTGCCAATCCTCGCGACATTGATGGTCCTGACGCAGTGCGCGCCGCCGGCGCCGCCCGTGCCAGCGCCGCCCCCTCCTGCTCCGGCGCCGCCTCCAGCCCTTCCGCCGGTCAACTGGCGGGATGCGCCGCTGACGCCCGGCGGATGGAGCTATCGCGCCGAGGCCATGACGAGCATGGCGATATTCGTCACGGCAGCGAATGCGCCCGTTTTTTCCGTTCGGTGCGAGCGGCGAACCCGATCGATCAGCCTGAACCGAAGTCTCCCGGCCTCACCCGCTGCGGCGGTGACGATCAGGGTCATCACAACGTTCGGCGATGGCCAATGGCCCGCCGCCGTCGATCCCGCTCGCCCCGTGCTGACCGCGAGCCTGGCCGCAACCGATCCGTTCCTCGACAAACTTGCCTACAGTCTGGGCCGCTTCATGATCGAGGCGCCCGGAACCGAGCCGATCATTCTTCCCGCTCAGCCAGAAGTCGCCCGGGTGATCGAGGACTGTCGGAGCGATGGCAGCATGCGTTGAATCGAAATCACCCGACACCGTTCGTCCTGAGTAAGGACTGTACGGAAGCGAAGTGATCCTTCGAGACGCCACTTGGGCAAGCTCGGTGGCTCTTCAGGATGAGCGGATCAGATTTAACGCACGACGCTTTAAATCCCCTCACGTCGTGCTGAACCACGGATCAATTCAGGCTGCTGTCCCCCAGCAGCGAAGCGATGCACGCACCCAGCTGGGCGTGCCGGAACGGCTTGGACAGCCGGGGCACGTCCGGCGCTACGCTCTCGATATTCTGATAGCCGGAGATCAGCAGCACCGGCAGTTCGGGATGCTCGTCGCGCAGCCTGCGGGCAAGCTCGGCGCCGGTCATGCCCGGCATCAGATGATCGGTCACCACCGCCGATAGCGCGGGCGAGGCATCGATCACCTCAAGCCCTTCATTGGCGTTACCGGCCTGGAGCACCTCGAAGCCAAGCTCCAGCAACATCTCCGCCGTGCCGAGCCGGACCAGTTCGTCGTCGTCGATCAGCAGCACGGTACCGCGGATCTTCTCGGTCGGGAAATCCCGTCCCTCCTGCTGCTCCGGGCGGCGGATCGGCACGCCGGCCTGCGGGAGGAAAAGGCTCACCGTAGTCCCATGCCCCGGCGCGCTGGCGATTATGAGCTTGCCGCCAAGCTGGCCGAGCAGCCCGTCGACCATCGACAGGCCGAGGCCCGTGCCCTCGCCAATGCCCTTGGTGCTGAAGAAAGGTTCGATCGCGTGCTGTGCGGTTTCGCTGTCCATGCCGATGCCGGTATCGCAGATTGATAAGGAAATAAAGTCGCCTTGCGGTACTCCGGTCGGCCGATCATCGTTTTCTGACAATATCTTAGCGGAAATTCTCAGCGTGCCGCCGTCGGGCATGGCATCGCGCGCGTTGATCGCGAGATTGAGGATGGCGAGATCGAGCTGGTTGGCATCGGCGAGAACCGGCGGCAGGCCGTGCAGCCGGTCGATATCAAGCGCGATGCGCGGCCCAAGCGTGCTGGACAGCAGCCCCTCCATCCCCTCCATCAATGTCCCAAGATCGAGCGCCACCGGCCGCAGCGGCTGACGCCGCGCAAAGGACAGCAGGCGCTGGACCAGCAGCTGCGCGCGCTCCGCCGCTTCCATCGCGCGCGACAGCATCCTTTCGGAACGTTCGTCGACCGGGCCGCGATGCAGCACGAGCTCGATGCCGCTGATGATCGGAGTCAGCAGATTGTTGAAATCATGCGCGACATTGCCGGTGAGCTTGCCGACGATCTCCATTTTCTGGGTCTGGCGCAGCACTTCGTGGGAATGTTCAAGCTGCGCGGTCCGCTCGGCGACGCGCGCCTCGAGTTGGCTGTTCAGATCCTTGAGCGATCCGATCAGCCGGACATTCTCGAGCGCGGTCGCGGCGGTCCGCGCCAGCGCCTCGAGCATCGCGACTTCGCTGTCGGTCGCCGTGCGCTTCTTGGACCAATAAGCGCCCACAGCAGCCACCGGCTCCGGCTGGCCGATCGGCACCATCATGATGCTGCGCACGAAGGTCGGCATATAGGCCGCCAGCGGCACGCGCGGATCGCGCTCGATGTCGGGAATGACGATCGTCTGGCCGGAATTCATCGCGTGGCCGGAAATGCAGGTCTCGGCCGGAAAGCGCTGGCCGGACCACAGCGGGCCGCAAGCATCCTCGGCGACATAATAGCATTTGTCGCCATCCTTGAGCACCACCGCGATGCCATCGGCTTCGACGATGCCCCGCGCGGAACTGCGCAGCACCTCGATCACATCATCAAGCGCGACAGCGTTCGCCAGCCGCTCCACGGCTGCGATCAGATTGGACCAGCGACCGATCATGGCGCTCTGGGCGCCACTGTGCAGTTCGCCGGTAAAGGCTGAACGCATGTCCATCAGAAACCCCGTCCCCGAACGCCACTCACAACAGCCATGCCATAACTAAAGATAATTATAAATGAAATTCAATAGCAAAGGACTCGAAGCTCACAAAAGCACAATGAAAGCCCGTCCAGGCGCATCGATCTTGATCTAGATAAATGTCAGGCCATGATTAAGATTGGTTATGGCGACAAAAAAGGGCGGCCCGAAAGCCGCCCTTCCTCGCGGGCAGGAAAGCTGCCCGCCGACATGTACAAGGATTACTTGAGTTCGACGGTCGCGCCGGCTTCCTCGAGCTGCTTCTTGACCTTCTCGGCCTCGTCCTTGTTGACGCCTTCCTTGACGGCCTTCGGCGCGGATTCGACCAGGGTCTTGGCTTCGGTGAGGCCAAGGCCGGTGATCGCGCGGACTTCCTTGATCACGTTGATCTTCTTGCCGCCGTCGCCGGTCAGGATGACGTCGAACTCGGTCTTCTCCTCGGCGGCCGGAGCAGCGGCGCCACCACCGGCGGGCGCGGCGACCGCAACCGCAGCGGCGGCCGAAACGCCCCACTTCTCTTCGAGCAGCTTCGAAAGCTCAGCGGCTTCGAGAACGGTCAGCGCGGAAAGGTCATCAACAATCTTCTGAAGGTCTGCCATGATAAATCTCCAATCGAATAGGGTTAAAAAAGGTCAGGCGTCTTCCTTGGCGGCATAAGCGCCGAAAACGCGGGCAAGCTGGCCAGCCGGTGCCTGGACGATCTGGACGACCTTGGTCGCGGGTGCCTGCACGAGGCCCACGATCTTGGCGCGCAGTTCATCAAGCGAAGGCAGCGATGCGAGCTGCTTCACTCCATTGACGTCGAGGACGGTGTCGCCCATCGCCCCGCCCACGATTTCCAACTTGTCGTTGGTCTTCGCGAAATCGACCACGACCTTGGCGGCCGCGACCGGATCGGGCGAGGTGCTGAGCGCCGTCGGACCCACCAGCAGGTCGCTGATGGACGTGTAGGGCGTTCCCTCGATCGCAATGCGGGCAAGGCGATTTTTCGACACTTTGTAGCTCGCGCCGGCATCCCGCATCTTCACGCGAAGCTGGGTGGACTGGGCCACCGTCAGCCCGAGATTGCGGGTGACAACCACCACGCTGGTCTCGGTGAAGGTCTTGTTCAGCTCGGCGACCAGCTCTTTCTTTTGAGCGCGATCCATACCTTACTCCTTCGTTCCTGAGCCGCACCGTGCGGCACAGGTTGATCCAGGCGGCTTGCGCCGTCCCGTGATCGGGCTCCGAAGAGCCTAATGTCCGAGGGGTAGGTTGCCTGACCTCACGGCGCTGAACGCCCGATGGCAGACCCGATCTCCTTTGTTGGTCCCATCACAAAATGTGATGGGTGGCCATCGCACGAGGCGATCGGTAAAAACTTTCCCCGTCTAGGCAGGAGATTAAGAGAGGCAAATTCCCCTCACCTGCGGTCTCGGACGGCATCGCCCGGGCGAACCCGGCCAATGAAGGGCGCGCAGATAGCGGTATCGGCGGAAAAGTCAAGGATTGGCCTTTTGTACATTGCGAAGCCCGCGTTGCACAGGTACTACCAAGTCATACCGGAGGATTTGCCATGGGCGAGGTCCGCAAGATCAGCATCGCACTAACCAGCGAACTGGCAAATGATATCGAACAGGCGGTCGCGAGCGGCGACTATGCCAGTACGAGCGAAGTGATCCGGGATGCGCTGCGGGGGTGGAAGCGGCATCGGGCGGGTCAGGCGGCGGAAATCGATGGCCTGCGAAAGCTGTGGGCGGACGGGCTTGCCAGCGGCGAGGCCCGGCCGGTGGATGATGACTGGTTCGCCTCGATCGGCAAGCGCGGCATGGAACGTCTGGCAAAGGCACGCGGCACCCGCTGATGCGGCTGGTCTATCTGCCCAGCGCGGATGACGACATCCTCGACATCTTCGTGACGATCGCGCTCGATAGCGAGCCGGCGGCGCATCGCTTCGTCGATCGCCTGCGAACGGCGATCCTGCGGCTCGCCGATTATCCCGAAAGCGCCCCCGCCCGCGACGACATCGCCCCCGGCATGCGCGCTCGTTTTCGGGCGCTATCTGGCGCTGTATCGGATCAATGGCGACAGGGTGGAGATTGTCCGTGTTCGGCATGGGATGCGGGATTTGCCGAATAGTCTGGACTGATGTGCCGAATTCGCATCGTCATGCCGAACTTGTTTCAGCATCCACCAAGCCACGTGCCTTAGCGCCAATCTTCAACAATCGATAATGTGTTCAAATGTATAAAATCAATAATTCGACAATCTCTGGATTTTAAATGAGTTATGCATTCACAATATTTGTCTCATTCGTGGTGCTGATTTGGTTATCCATTTCAGTATTTAAAATGAGACGTCATCTACGCCAAGTGGCTTCTTGGCATAGGCAAGGTAGGTTTGATCCCATTGTTCCTGTGGTCAAAAATCAATCTGGCTACGCAAAATTAACTGACACTTTTTCTGCTAAGATGACAGTGCACAGATATTTGGCAGCGTTTCGCAACGAGAATGTCAGGATGTCCGCGTGCGCTTTTGCATATGGCTATTTGGCAACGAGACTAGGGCAAAACATTGCTGATCACCAGATTGTCGCTCCGCATGAAACCAGCGCTTCGATCGACCACGATGATATTTTTGGCTGGCTTGCGAATATTCACAACGAATACCCCGATAATGCTCCGTGTGATTCCGAGACGGTGCTTAGCGCTCTTAGAACTGTTATTTCGGAATATCAGCGAGGCCGTAGTTTGAATCTACAGCGTCAAAGTGAGAGAATGGCGATAGTATCATATTCAAATAAACTTGATCCTGAAGATAATAGGCAGCGCTTCCTAGCTCAGCAGGCGAAGGCCGATATGAACGTTAGCAAAGCCAGCATACGCATAGCACACGCCATCAACGAGGGTATCGAAATCGCCCAGCGACATACAGAGTTACATTAATCAATGCGCCGCACCCCAACTCGCGCCCGTCCCGATCTCGATATCCAGCGGCACCTTGAGGTGCACCGCGGGCGTCGCCGCCGTCGCCATTGTGTCGCGGATCACCGCGCTGGCCGCCTCCACCTGCTCGGGCGCCAGTTCGAACACCAGTTCGTCATGCACCTGAAGCAGCATCTTCACATCGCTTAAGCCCGCCTTCGCCAGCGCGCCCGGCATCCGCGCCATGGCGCGTTTGATGATGTCGGCGCTGGTGCCCTGGATCGGGGCGTTGATCGCGGCGCGTTCGCTGCCTTGCCGCTCCGCCTGTTTGGGGCTCTGGATGCGCGGGAAGTGGGTCTTGCGGCCGAACAGGGTGGTGACGAAGCCCTGCTCGCGCGCATGGGTCAGCGTCTCGGCGATGTAGCGGTTGATGCCGGGGAAGCGCTCGAAATAGCGGTCGATCATCGCCTGCGCTTCGTCCGCCGCGATGCCCAGCCGCCCGGCCAGCCCCCAGCGCGAGATGCCGTAGAGGATCGAGAAGTTGATCGTCTTGGCGCGCCCGCGCGTGTCCCGATTGACCTCCCCGAACAGTTCCTGCGCGGTGAGAGCATGGATGTCGTCGCCGCGCGCGAACGCCGCCTGGAGCGACGGCACGTCGGCCATATGCGCGGCCAGCCGCAGCTCGATCTGGCTATAGTCGGCCGAGAGCAGCAGCTTGCCCGGCTCGGCGACGAAGGCGTCGCGGATGCGGCGGCCGATCTCGGTGCGGATCGGGATGTTCTGGAGATTGGGGTCGTTGGAGGCCAGCCGCCCGGTCTGCGCATGGGCAAGTCCGTAGCTGGTGTGGACCCGCCCCGTCGCCGGGTTGATGCTCGCCTGCAGCGCGTCGGTATAGGTCGATTTGAGCTTGGTCAGCTGGCGCCAGTCAAGCACCTTGCCGCAGATCGGATTGTCGGGCGCCAGCCGCTCAAGCTCGGACACATCCGTCGAATAGATGCCGCTCTTACCCTTGCGGCCACCCTTCAGACCCATCCGCTCGAACAGCACGTCGCCCAGCTGCTTGGGGCTGCCGATAGTGAACGGACCGCCGGCGATCGCGTAGATCTCCTCTTCCAGCACGGCAGTCTGCGCGGCGAACTCGGCCGAAAGCCGCGACAGCTCCTCGCGATCGACCTTGATGCCGGCGCGCTCCATCTCGGCCACCACCGGGATCAGCGGACGATCGACCAGCTCATAGACCCGCGTCGCGGCCTCCCGCGCCAGCCGGGGCTTGAGCTTCCGCCAGAGCCTGAGCGTCACGTCGGCGTCTTCGGCGGCATATTCGGTGGCGCGGGCGAGATCGACCTTGTCGAAGCTGATCGCCTTCTTGCCCGCGCCGGTCACATCCTTGAACGCGATCGGGCAGTGGCCGACATGGAGCTGGCACAGCTCGTCCATGCCGTGATTGTGCAGGCCCGCGTCGAGCGCGAAGCTGACCAGCATCGTGTCATCATAGGGATGGACGTCGATGCCGTTGCGGCGGAACATGATCAGATCATATTTGAGGTTCTGGCCGATCTTGAGCACGGCCGGGTCCTCCAGCAGGACCTTCAGCTTCGCCAGCGCGGTCGCCAGCGGGATCTGCTCCGGCGCATCGGACAGCAACCCATCGCCGACATGGCCGACGGGAATGTAGCAGGCCTTGCCCGCCTCGGTCGCAAGGCTGACGCCCACCAGCCGCGCGCGGATGCAATCGATGTCGTCGGTCTCGGTATCGACCGCGACGATCCCGGACTTGCGGGCGTCCGCGATCCAGCGATCCAGCGCCTCCTCGGTCACCACCGTCTCATAGGCCTTGTGATCGAACGGCACGCTTTCGACCGGGGGAGGCGGCGGCGCGGGCTTGGCGGGCGAGGTCGCCAGCGGCGAGGAGATGCTGCTGCCATTGCCCGGCCCCGGCCCACCGACGCGGCCCAACAGCGACTTGAAGCCCTGATCCTCCAGGAAGGCGCGCAGCGGCTCCGGCGGGATGCCCTTGAGGATGAGGTCGTCGAGCGGCTCGGGCAGCCCGCGATCGCACACCAGCGTCACCAGCTCCTTGCTGAGCCGGGCATTGTCCGCATGCTCGATCAGCGATTCCCGGAGCTTGGGCTTGGCGATCCCCGGCGCCGCGGCGAGCACCGCCTCAAGGTCGCCATGCTCGATGATCAGCTGCGACGCGGTCTTAGGGCCGACGCCCGGCACGCCCGGCACATTGTCGACGCTGTCGCCCATCAGCGCGAGCACGTCGCCCAGCTTCTCCGGCGGCACCCCGAATTTCTCGATCACATAGTCCCGCCCGATGCGGCGATTGTTCATCGTGTCGAGCATGTCGAGGCCCGGCTCGATCAGCTGCATCAGATCCTTGTCGGACGAGACGATCGTGACCTGCCAGCCCTCCTTGAGCGCGGCCTTCGCATAGCAGGCGATGATGTCGTCGGCCTCAAGCCCCTCTTCCTCGATGCACGGCACCGAGAAGGCGCGGACTGCCTCGCGCACCAGCGGGAATTGCGGGACCAGCTCTGGCGGCGGCGGCGGGCGGTGCGCCTTGTACTTGTCGTAGAGATCGTTGCGGAAGGTGTGCGACGAGGCGTCGAAGATCACCGCAAGA
>Ga0157380_10003621_pt1 | contig 10623 bp, 7 predicted proteins | sample S35metaG_FD_119757 | JGI IMG/M metagenome (GOLD analysis project Ga0157380, IMG submission 119757) | Switchgrass rhizosphere microbial communities from Kellogg Biological Station, Michigan, USA - S3-5 metaG | ecosystem: Host-associated > Plants > Roots > Rhizosphere > Soil | place: USA: Michigan...
AACACAACCTCGGAATCTATCGCATGCAGGTGTATGACGGCGCCACGGCCGGATTGCATTGGCAGATTCAAAAGGGAGGCGGGTTTCATTACGACGAAGCTGAGCGTCTGGGACAAGAGTTGCCCGTTACAGTATTTCTAGGTGGTCCACCCGCACTGATCCTCGCGGCCATCGCTCCACTTCCTGAGGACGTACCCGAGCTCGTGCTCGCATCCCTGCTACAAGGGCAGCGTCTAAAGATGTCGCGGAATCCACTTGGCGGCGCCCATCGACTCGTCGCCGAAGCCGAGTTTGCTCTTGTCGGCCATGCTGCTCCACATGAGAGACGTCCGGAAGGACCTTTCGGCGATCACTACGGATACTATTCGCTGCAACACGATTATCCGGTGTTTCGAGCAGACACCGTGTTCCATCGCCGCGATGCGATTTATCCGGCGACCGTGGTAGGAAAGCCGCGGCAGGAAGATTTCTTCATCGGTGACTACTTACAGAGTTTGCTCTCACCGTTGTTTCCAATGGTTATGCCATCGGTGCGGGATCTCTGGACGTACGGTGAAACGGGCTTCCATTCTTTGTGCGCCGCTGTCGTTCGCGAGCGTTATGGCCGGGAGGCATTGGTGTCGGCGTTCCGCATTTTGGGAGAAGGCCAACTCTCGCTGACGAAGTTTCTGATTCTCACTGATACGCCGCAGAACTTAAGAGACTTCCCACGCTTGCTTGAACACGTGCTCGAAAGATTCAGACCTGAAACGGACCTGTTTGTAATTTCGAATGTGTCGATGGATACACTCGACTACACCAGTGGGGTGGTAAACAAAGGCAGCAAGGCAATCATGCTTGGCCTGGGTGATGCGGTTCGATCTCTGCCACGTGAATTTCGCGGAACATTGCCTTCCGGAATTTTACGCGCCGAGGCTTTTTGCGCGGGATGTCTCGTGCTTGAAGGACCCAGCTACGCCGACGATGAAGCATTGGCGACCAGGGTTGCAGCTAATTCGGCGTTTGCTGAATGGCCGCTGATTGTTCTTCATGACAAAGCCAATGTAGCCAAGTCGACTGCCGATTTCTTGTGGGCCACCTGGACTCGCTTTGAGCCCGCGTCAGATATCTACGCTGCGAAGACTGACGTAGTTCGTCATCACCTTGCTTATCGAATGCCAATGGTCATCGACGCGCGCACGAAACCCGGTTTCCCCAGGGAGTTGATCGTGCGCGACGACATTGCTGAGTTAGTCGACAAACGCTGGGTAGATTATTTTCCGTAAGACACCACCCGCTTCAGTCCCGACCGCTCGGGATGGAGTTTCAACTTTAGCCTACCGGCGGGTTGTTCTAAGTCGTTGATGCGCAGTTTCGATTGCCTGCGCGTGGCAATCCGAACGAAACATCCGATGCTTCAGTGCCACGCGCAGGCAATCGAAACTGCGCAGAACCACGGAGGTGCCAGTGGGTAGGTCAAAGTTAAAACTCCACGCCGCTGAAGCGGGTGGTGTCTCTCTACGACATCGGAAACGTTTCGGGATTCTGCTGGCCATTGTTTCGGCTATCGTCGGCCTCGGCGTGTGGGCGTTTTTGATCGAACCGAATCGTCTAGTCATTCACTACGAAACCATTGTCGTGTCGCTGCCGAGACTTGATTCGCGACCCATACGAATCGCGGCTATCGGAGATATTCATGCCGGCTCACCCTTCATCAACACGACGAAGTTGAAACGAATCGTCGAACTAACCAATCGCGAGAAGCCGGATCTCATCGTATTGCTCGGTGATTACATGGTTCGCGATAAGTTTTACCAGACGCACATTGAACCGGAGATCACTGCGGGCGTACTAAAGGATCTGCATGCACCTCTGGGTGTGTTTGCTGTCATTGGGAATCATGATTCCTGGTACGACGCGAACCGAGTGAAGCGCGCATTTAAGAAAGAGGGGATCACGGTTCTCGACAATGATGTGAAGGAACTTCGCATCGGTGATCGTTCGGTGTGGCTGATCGGTTTGGCTGATGCACAGACTAACCGGCACGACATCGCGGGGACTTTGGCAAGGGTGCCCGAAGGTGGATCAACCATTCTGCTTGAGCATCATCCCGACACCTTTCTCGAATTACCGGCGACAGTTAAGTTGATGCTCGCTGCCCACACACACGGAGGCCAGGTGAATCTTCCTTTCGTAGGACGTCTAATCGTTCCTTCCTCTTACGGGCAGAGGTACGCGGCCGGGATCATAAGGGAAAACGGAAAAACGATGTTCGTTACGACGGGTGTGGGAACAAGTATCATTCCCGTGCGCTTTCGTGTTCCACCTGAGATTGCGGTGCTGACGGTGGAGGGTTTGTGAGTTAACGACGAAAAGGAAAAAGGGGAAGAGGGGAAAAGGGGAATGCGTCTATTCTCGAGGAAATAATTGGTCAATTCTCAAGTGACAATTGACAATTAAGAATTAGACAAATGATCGCCTCTTGCCCTTTTCCCCTCTTTCCCTCTTTCCCTTTTCTTATCCTTCATCCTTGATCGTGCGGCAGTCGAACGGTAAAAACTGCGCCGCCCACCGATGCGTTCTCAGCGGTTAACGAACCACCATGTTCAGTAATCACTCGATGCGAAAGAGCCAGGCCCACGCCATGCCCCTTTGCCTTTGTGGTGAAGAACGGAATGAAGATTTTTTGCAGATGAGCCGGAGGGATGCCCGCTCCCGAGTCTTTAACCTCGATAACTGCGTATACCTTGCCGCTCGCATCATGGTCCTGCCTTGATCTGACCCTCACCAGGCGTTCGCTTTTTTCTTCAGGTATTGCTTCAGCTGCATTGCGTATTAGATTCAGCACCGTTTGCCTCAGCATCCGCTCGTCAGCTCCAACAACCAGCGACGGTGTTTCATTCACAACTTCCAGCTTCACTCGAAGCTCTTCAAACAACGGTTGGAGCTCTGCCGAACAATCCGCGATCAAGTCCGGTATACACACTTCTTCTAGTTGCGGCGGCTGAGGACGAGCGAAATTCAAGAACGCAGTCACCATTTCCGACAGGTTGCGTACTTCATTCAGCAATAACTCAGCCGCGCCGCGCGCCTTTTCATTCGATTCAAGGTTCTGCAACAGTTGCGCATAACCATGCAAAGCCGCAACAGCGTTCTTGAATTCATGCGCGAGCCCGGCTGACATCTCACCTAAACTTTCGAGGTTGTTCTTGAGCGCGACCTGTTCGCGAAGCTGAGTGACTTCCGTAATATCAGTAAGCAGACATAATGCGCCGCGCACGCCCTGCGAAGTTTGCAATTCAATCGGAGCGATAGTTGCGCCGAGTCTGCGGTTGTGTCCGTCGGCGCTGACGGCATCAATCTCAGCGCGTCTGTACACCGTTCCCTTTTCGAGACACTCACTAACCATCTCTGATAGCCCCTGATAATTTTGCAGCAGATCTGCGAAGGGCTCTCCTAGAGCTTTCCCGTCTAACTCAAGTAACGTTCGTCCGGGATTGTTGATTGCCATTGATCGGCCGTTGGCATCGAAAGCGATCAACCCTGAAGGTAGACTGGCGACGATTCTTTCACTGAACTTTTCAGCAGAGCTGGCTCGTTCGCGCGCCTGGACGCTGAGTTTCTCGAGCTCTTTGCGCTGTTCCTGGAGTTGTCCAACTACTGACTGGAAGGTTTCGAGCACAAACTCCGCTTCATCACTGGACTTGCGAATCTGCGCGTGGACGGACGCGCGTTCAGCTTCACCGACAAGCTTGTGATACGGCCGCAGCAACCAGCGCATCAGAAAGAGAATGCACAACAAGCTCCCGATAAGAATGGCAATGAATGAAGCGAGCAGAATCGGGCCCCGGGCCGCGGGTGTTTCGGGAGTGAAGGCGTACAACAGAATCGCGAACAAAGCCGCAACCAGAAACAGCCCTAAGAGGAGGGTTAGACCGAATTGGAAACGGTTGCGATTCATAAAAGCATTGTTGATTTTTGATTGTTGATTGAAGATTGGTGTCGATCAACTTCTTCAGTTGTCGTCGACGTTCAGGTTGCTTGAACTTCGTTCAGCAATCAACAATCAACAATCAGCTAAAACTGTCCCGCATACCATGCAACGATTGGAGCGCCGAATAACAATGCCGCAATCGAACCTAGGCCCAGGAACACACCGAATGGCAAAAGCATCTGCATGTCCCGCTCGCGCTGACGCGCCATGAGCACGATGCCGATTAGGGATCCCGAAAGTACTCCCACAAAGATCGTCAAGATTGTCAGGCGCCAACCGAGGTACGCGCCGACCATGAACATCATCTTTACGTCGCCGAGGCCCATCGCTTCAATACCGCGCAGTTTCTCCCACGTCCACCCCATCAGCCACAATGAGCCACCACCGATTAAGGCACCAATTACCGCGCCGACGAGCGACACCACCCAGATGGGCATGCCTGCAAGTGTTCCTTGCATCAGCGAGGGAACGTCATCAAAGTGAGGTGTTTTGGTTAACAAGGGAATTGCGATCCGGGCCGCGACAGCGAACGCCATTCCTGGATAGGTAATCACGTCCGGCAGGATCATGTGCTCGGCATCGATGAAGACGAGCGCAACGATCGCTGTCATAAAGATCAAATCGAATGGCAAGGCCACACTAATGCCATCGTGCCAAGTGACTACGACGAAGAGCACAGCAGTCAGCAGTTCAACCGCCGGATAGCGCGGAGAGATTCGTATACTGCAGCCGCGGCATCTTCCTCCAAGGACTACATAACTAAGGACGGGAATATTGTCGTAGAAGGCTATCGTGGCGCCGCACGACGGACAACGTGAGTTTGGGAAGACGATTGACTCTTCTCTCGGAACGCGATGTATGACGACATTCAGGAAGCTGCCGATGATCGCGCCAAAAACGCCGCTGATGATGTAGATAAGTACGGGGGGAATTCCGTCCAAGGTCTGGCTGACCAGAAGGAGAGACGCAAGCATGCGATCGGCATTGTAACACTAAGAAACAGCTGCAGGAGCAGTAAGCAGGAGCAGGCACGGAGCAGGAGCAGCACGCAGCAGCAGAGAGTAGCGTTTCATTTTAGCAACTTTCCTGTTCCTGCCTGCTGCTCCTGCTCCTGTTTACTGCTCCTGCGTACTGCCCCTGCCCCTGTTCTTTTGCTTTTCCCAAAGCATCAGATGTTTTAGAAATGCATGGTGAGCGGCAAAGCGAGCAATAGTGAAACCGGCGAATCCGTCGCGAAAGCCGCCTTTTAAAACCAAGCTTCGAATGAATGCCGCCGGCCCGGCTGTCGCAACGCCTATCGCTGACGTTCGCCTTCCGGCATCAAACATCTGCTGGGCTGCAAGTGGAGCGTAGCGCTCTCCGATCATTCGATGATGATGTGCTGCGTCTTTCACCGAGTAGTGAAGGAGATCGCCTTCAAGTACTTCGACGCGCGCGCCATCGTTCATCTCCACTGACTCATGTACCTGCCGCGGCTTCCAACTGCCTCGACTCTTGCGAAACAACCTCAACTGACGATCTGGATACCAACCGCCACCGCGTATCCATCGTCCCTGGTAAAAACTGCGCCTCGATACGAGATAACCATCCGCAAGCTGCGACTCCGGCCTGGCACGCAAACTTTCAATCGAACGTTTCAATTCATCTGAAACTCGCTCGTCGGAGTCGAGACTAAATATCCAGTCATGCGACGCCTGTTCAACTGCAAACTGTTTCTGCAAGCCAAAACCCGGCCAGGCGTGCGTGATCACTTTCGCACCGAGCGACTCAGCAATCTCCCTGGTCCTATCCGTACTCTCTGCATCGACCACGACGATCTCGTCACACCACGCGATAGAGTCAATCGCAGCTTTTATGTTCGATTCTTCGTTTAAGGTAATGATTGTGGCAGTTATCTTCATCCGGTTTGCAGTGGCACAAAACGAATTTGCGATTGCCTCAGCAGCTTAAGCTACCTTAGCAATCGCAAATTGAAAACCGCAAACCAGCGCGTTGGTGATTACGGGACCGACGGTGTTTGCACAATGACGTTGTTGGCCCTGAGCGTTGTCGCCGTCGCTCTCTGGAGGTCCGCAATCGCCTTGTTGTAATCCGTTTGCGCTCGTAGCTCCGACGCCCGTGAGTTTGTCAAAGCATTCTGACGTTGGAAAAGCAGGAATGTAGTCGAGCGGCCAACCTGGTAGAGCCGTTGCTCGCCTTCGAGTTGCAACTCCGCATTTACCCTGGCCTGACGCGCCGAAAGCACTCGACGTCGTGACGACTCGACAGCTTGTGCGGCATTGCGTACGTCAACTTCAACGACCTGTTCAGTCGAACGCATCGAGGCAAGTAGTTGCTCTTGCTGAATCTTCGCTCCGGCGAGGTTCGCCTGGGCCGTCTTGTTCTTAAACGGAATCTGGATTGCCACACCTACAGTTACATTGTAGGTGTTGAAGCTAAACACATTCTCTAACGTCTTGCTGTAGCCGCCCACCAGGCTTGGATTCGGTGAGATACCCGCGGGCAGGGCAGCTGCCGGGGTTCCTGCCAATCCGGTAGTTGCTACAACCGCTTCAAGATCAAACTGAGGTTTTGTTTGATTCTTGAAAAACGTAAGATCGATGGAGTTGACCTCAGCCTCAAGTCGGAGACGACGCAACTCAGGTCTGTTCTCTTGTGCGTCCTTCATTGCATCCGCGAGATTCACCGGCGCTTCATTAAATGATGGACTGTCAGAAGGAGTTATCTGCGCCGACCAATCCGCAGAAGATCGCTCTTTGAAGATCAGCTGCTTCAAGTTGTTCTCCGCCACTGAAACATTTTGTACTGCGGTTAATAGCGCTGTTTCGCGGCTTGCGAGTTCGGTTTGCACTTCTGCTCGTTCCAGCGGTGCTTTTGCTCCTGCTGCTATCTGGGCGTCGACGTTTCGCAAATTCTCTCGAGTGAGATTCAGGTTCTCGAGTTGGTTCTGCTGATCACGCAGGGCGAAGACGAGTTCCCAATAAGCCTGTTGCACGCGAGTAATAGTGTCGATTGTTCGGAGCCGGAAATCTGCGTCCGATTGCTGAATGCGCTTACGCTGAATTCGAATCTGGCGACGATTGTTGTCAATCGAGCGATTCCGCCAAAGCGGCTGAACTACACCCAAACTCAGATTCGACGAATAGAATGGGTTAAGTGTGCTGTTCGTCGCGGTCGTCGTTGTGCGAGAGTTGCTGAACGTCAGCTGATAATTGCCGCCGCCGCGTCCGAACTGTTTTGTAACCGTCGGACTTAATGTCAGCGTCGTGTTGGATAGAGAGCCCGTCGATCCACCACCGGCGAAGATGTTCTGCACGGGAATAACTCGCTTATCGATCTGCGGAGTGATGCTGAAAATAGGATCGAAGATCCCTTCCAACGCTCGCAGTTGGGTTTCCGCGATTCGTACATCGTCCCGAGCTATCTCGATATCGTTATTGTTCTCCAGCGCCCGCTTGATGGCGTCGTTTAGAGACAAGGGTATTGTCGCGCCCGTGACACCGAGTCGCGACATGTCGGGTAATGGCGGCATCGGTTGCGCCTGAAACTGCGGAATCACGGGGTCGCGGGGTTCCTGATCAACCGTCGTTGGAGCTGGCGTCGATGTCGGTGCGGCCGGGTTGGTTGTCGGCGTCGACGTCGTAGCCGGCGGTGCGACCGGTGAAGTCTGTTGTGTTCCCGGAGGAGCCTTCGGGTTACTTGTTTGCGGTTGCGAGCCTGGAGGTAAAGCTGGATTTTGTTCCTGGCCAGGCGGCTTGGTTGCGTCAGGACGCACCGGACTAGTTCGCGGCGTGGGCGCCGGAACTTGAGCGACCGCAACTGTGGTGATGAAGATCACTGTGCTCAACACACTGAACACTGCACGTAAAAACTTAAGACTGAACATTAGAACTAGAGCTCCTTAACGGGTGATTTCGACTGGTCTCGATAGCTCGAAAGCGCCACGATTGTGGCAAACCAAGAGCCGCTGCATCAAGACTTTACTACGTTCTGTTTCGAAAAGCAGTTTCAAAAAGTTCCGCATGATGCTGGCTTGACAGGCTTTATCGCGCCGCATAATCTTGCTTTTCTTTCCAACACGCGCGATTACACTCGCTTGTCTTAACTGTACGTGTGTGCACCACGCGCGCTGGAATCTTCGATAATGGGACTTCCATTTTCGATAATGGGACGTCTGAAAGTTTGATTAATTAACAGTCACGCAAAGGAGCAGGAGCAGCAGTCAGGAGCAGGGAACTCGATGTCAATGCTCCTGGCTGGTGCTCCTGCCCCTGATCTTAGGAGGGCTCTTCAATGGCGGTTAAGGTTGGTATCAATGGATTCGGGCGGATTGGGAGAAACATCTTTCGCACGGCGCTTGGTGACGCGGACATCGACTTTGTCGCGGTAAATGATCTCACCGACACGCGCACTCTCGCGCACCTTTTGAAATACGACTCAGTGCTCGGGAATCTCGACCACAACATCACTTCAACTGAAAACGGCATCAGTGTCGAAGGTGAAGAGTTCCGCGTGTTTTCGCAGCGCGATCCTGCGGCAATTGACTGGGAATCGGTTGGCGCTGAAATCGTAGTCGAGTCGACCGGCATATTCACGAAAGCCGAAGACGCCAAGAAGCACCTGCGCGGCCCCGTAAAGAAAGTCATCATATCCGCTCCAGCTAAGAATGAAGACATCACTATTGTGCTCGGAGTGAACGAGGACAAGTACGATCCTGCGGCTCACCACATCATCTCGAATGCGTCGTGCACTACCAACTGTTTGGCCCCGGTCGCGAAAGTCGTTCATGAGAAGTTTGGTATTAAATCAGCGCAGATGACGACGATTCATTCGTACACCAACGATCAGCAGTTGCTTGATCTGCCGCACAAGGATTTGCGACGCGCGCGTGCGGCGGCACTATCGATGATTCCAACTTCGACGGGTGCGGCTAAGGCGGTCGCTCTTGTGTTACCTGAGTTGAAAGGGAAGTTTGACGGTATTTCTGTACGAGTGCCCACGCCGAATGTCTCTCTTGTTGATGTTGTCATCGACGTTGAAAAAGAGACGACTGCTGAAGAAGTAAACAGAGCGTTCAAGGATGCGGCTAATGAAGAGTTGCGCGGAATCCTCGAGTACTGTGAAGAGCCCCTGGTGTCAGTTGATTTTAGAAAGAATTCAAACTCGTCGATCGTTGATGCTGAATATACAAAAGTGATCGGCGGCAAGATGTTGAAAGTTTTGTCCTGGTACGACAACGAGTGGGGTTATTCGTGTCGGGTAAGGGATCTGATCAAGTTCATTGCAAGCAAGGGACTCTAGTCGACCCGTTGACATGAGGCTCTCTGTGCAACCTCCGTGTTCTCTGTGCCTCTGTGGTGGAACGTTTCTATTCAACCTTCACCACAGAGACACAGAGAACACGGAGGTTGCACAGAGAGCCTCAACACAATGAGTTGCCCCCGGTTCCAAAGACCCCGAGTAATTCATGGCCAAGCTCTCTATCACCGATCTCGATCTCGCCGGCAAACGGGTCTTCATTCGCGTTGACTTCAACGTGCCGATTAAAGATGGCAAGGTTGATGACGACACTCGCATCCGCGCCTCACTACCGACAATTCAATATGCGATCGACAACAACGCGCGCGTGATACTTGCTTCGCATCTCGGCAGACCCAAAGGTCAGCGTGTTGATAAGTACAGCCTGCAACCCGTCAGAGATCATCTTTCGCAACTCTTAGCTCGCGAAGTTAGTTTTGCAACTGATTGCATCGGAGAACCGGCTCAATCGGCCTCGGCCGCATTGAAAGATGGTGGAGTTATCCTGCTCGAGAACCTTCGCTTCCACCCAGAAGAAGAAAAGAATGATGAAGAGTTTTCGCGTCAACTCGCCAGCCTTTGTGATGGACTCTATGTAAACGATGCTTTTGGCGCCGCGCACAGAGCACACGCCTCAACCGCCGGCATCACAAAGTTTGTTTCGAAGGCCGCTGCCGGTCTGTTGATGCAGAAAGAGCTCGAATATCTCGGACGGGTCATCAACAATCCGGAACATCCATTCGCAGCGATCCTCGGTGGCGCAAAAGTTTCAGACAAGATTCCCGTTATCAATGCACTGATTGATCGCGGAGTCGACAAGCTTTTGATTGGCGGTGCGATGGCCTACACGTTTTTGAAGTCGGAAGGGTTTACAGTTGGGAAATCCCTCGTCGAAGACAACATGCTCGACAACGCTCGCGAGATCAAAAAAGGAGCCGAAGAGAAGGGAATCGATTTCTTACTGCCAACAGATCATCAAGTGGTCGATAGTTACGAGCCGATCAAAGGAGAAAAGATTGTTGCTAAGACCATCCCGATTGAATTTACGAACATTGGGTTGGTCGGAATGGACATCGGTGTTGAGACGGTCGCCCAGTTTTCGAGGGCATTGAGTGATGCACGGACGATCATTTGGAATGGACCGATGGGAGTGTTTGAAGAGCCGCCGTTCGATGAAGGAAAATCGGCATCGCCCACGCCGTCGCTGATGCAGCTGATCGTGGAGCGACTGTCATTGTCGGCGGAGGAGACTCAGTTGCTGCCGTTACGCGTGCAGGAGTCGCTGATCGCATTACACACATTTCAACAGGTGGCGGTGCAACACTGGAGTTTCTAGCTGGTGAGGAATTACC
>Ga0157380_10003623_pt1 | contig 10622 bp, 6 predicted proteins | sample S35metaG_FD_119757 | JGI IMG/M metagenome (GOLD analysis project Ga0157380, IMG submission 119757) | Switchgrass rhizosphere microbial communities from Kellogg Biological Station, Michigan, USA - S3-5 metaG | ecosystem: Host-associated > Plants > Roots > Rhizosphere > Soil | place: USA: Michigan...
AGCTGTTCCATGCTGCGCGGCCGGCCGGGCGGTTGCGCGTCATGCAACTGCTTGATCACGGCGAAGCCCCGTTCGTCGGCGCTGCCCTCGCCCATCCGGACATAGGCGATCGACCGAAGTGCCGCCTCGACTGCCCCGCCGGTTTCAAACTTCGCTTCCAACTCTTGCCGCTTGCCCGCCTGTACCTGCTCGCGAAGCGCATCGCGCTCGGGCTTGCGCCGGCTCGCCTCGTCCTTGGGATCGAGCCCCACCAGCGCCTGCAGCACCGGCGAGCCATAGGTCATGTGGAACAGCTGCTCGGTCATCGCGTCGCGCGCAGCTCCAAACGCCGACAGCGACGCGCTGATGGTTGACGCCATCGATTTTTCGGCAGCGGCGAAGAAATTGTCCTGCTCAACTGGACGCCGATCCTTTCGCACCTGCTCGGCGGTTTCGGCGACCAGTCTCATCCCCGGATTCTCGTCCGAGAAGATGGAGAAGCGCACGCGGTTGGGATGCATCTTGCGAGCCCAATCGCCGAAGCCCGGCGGCGTAACCGAACGAACCAGCGGGCCGAGATATTGTTCGTACAGCCGCCGGTTGATGTTCGACACACGGTCAACCGCGGCAAACTTCAGATCATCCTCGGGGCTGTTGCCGCCCAGTGCGCGAATATCGTCCAGCGTGCGCGGGACCAGCCGGAACAGATAATCTCCGCCGATCAGCTCGCGATGGGCTTCGTCGGCATCAATCTCCTCGATGACCGCCTCGTAAAGCCCGGGCGGCATCAGGTCGATCATGTCCATCGCGCTTGTGAACTCGTCATGTTCGCGCGTCGCCACCTTGCCCGACACGAAAATGCCAAGGTGGCCGACGGTCCCATGTACGGAATAGACGATGGTCTGGCCGTTCTCGACGAGCTCCTCGTCCGTCCCATAAAGGTCGGTGATCCAGCCCAGCGCCTGCTGGGGCGGCGTGATATTGTCGCCCCAGGAACAGAAAACGACGATCGGCGACTTGACGTTGCGAAGGTCGACCTGGACCCCGTCGGAGGTCAGGATTTCGCCGTTGGTCAGCTTGTTTCCGACAAACAGATTGTCGGCGATCCACTGCATTTCCCGAGCATTGAGCAGTACCGGACTACCCCACCATGTTTCGAAATCGAGGAACCGCTCCGCTTCGGTGTCGACCCTGGAGTATACGTTGTACGGCTTTTCGAAATAGGTGTTGGCGGGATCCAGTTTTTCAAAGTTGGCGACCAGGTTCGCGCCGTCGAAGGTCCCCTCGCCAAGGTCGCCGGACAGGCTGGTCAGCCAGGTCCCGCCAAGCATGCCGCCTGAGTAGCGCATTGGATTCTTTCCATGGACGCCTGCCCAGTAGGAAAGCGGCGCTCCCGCCAGAAGCAGCGGCCCGGGTATGTCGGGATGGGTGGCCGCCATGATCATCGTCTGCCAGCCTGCCTGGCAGTTGCCGATCACCACCGGCTTTCCCGATCCGGGATGGCGCCGTGCAACTTCCCGAATGAATTCCGCTTCGGCGTTCCACACGTCCTCGGTCGTCTGGTCCGGCATGGGTTCGGGCAGGAAGCCGATGAAATAACAGGGATGGCCATTCTCCAGCGCGACGCCGATCTCGCTGTCCGTCTTCATTCCGCCGATGCCGGGACCATGACCTGCCCGCGGGTCGACAACGACGAATGGCCGCTTCGCCGGATCGATCTTCACGCCTTCCGGGGGCTTGATGCTAACGAGGCAATAGTTGACGGGGCGCGGCAATTTCCGGCCGTCGAGCACCAGCTCCGCTTCGAACTCCAGCACATTGGGAGCAGCCTTCGCTTGCTGCTCGCGATAGATGTTGCCGCGTTGCCGCAGCACATCGAGGAACAGCACCGATCGCTGCCATGCGTCGAGCAGATATTCATGCGCAGGACCAAGGCTTTGCGAGCCAGTCATGAAAAAGCCTCCGGAGGTGAGCCGAAAGCATAGGCAGGCGCACCATCCGGGCCATCGGGATATGTCCTGACGCACTGCACAAATTCAGCCCTATCGTCCGGTCTGGCGCTTATCAGTAACTGGCTGAAGGGATGTTGGGGTTACCCCTGATACCTTGGCGCCTGCCAAGTCCTATAGCTCGAAATGACTCTTGCGGGGTTCCGATACTCCGATGGCGCAGCCTGCTGTGCCTTCGGAGGTTGATCATCGGGCGTCCTCGCTTGCGGATATGGGAGGGCAGGAAATGGACAGCCAATCGCGTAATCACGGACCGTTCACGCTTCCGGAGCTGGATTACTCCGAGCCTCCGAGTGGATCCGATCGCCGCAGCTTCATGGTGCGGAGCGCCATGGCGACCGCAATCGGCATGCTGGGTGGACAGGTCAATCCATTGTTCGCACAGGCGGCGGCGGAGCCCCCTCTTCAGGGGAAGGAAAATCCCGACCTCAACGTCGTCAAGCAGTCGAAGGGTCCCGTGATGACCCTCGTCGACGAATTCTACAAGGTCGGTCCGGGGCCATCGTCATCGCATACGATCGGCCCGATGCGGATCACCTATGATTTTTATCAGAGGGCGATCAAACTACCTCAGGCCCAGCTCGATCAGGCCACGGCGCTCAAGGTACATCTTTACGGGAGCCTGAGCGCGACCGGCAAAGGCCATGGAACGGAGCGCGCGGCGCTGGCAGGCCTCATCGGTCACGAACCAGCGACGATCGACCCGGTCGCCGTTCTCGACAAGATGGAGGCTGAGCCGGACAAGACCTATCCGGTCAAGCTTGGGACGAAGACGATCCAGGCTTCGCTGAAGGACATCATCTACGACGCGACCAAGGGCGACTTCCCGCACGCCAACACCATGACCGCCAAGCTGATGGCTGGCGACAAGGTGTTGCTGGAGCAGGAATATTATTCGGTCGGCGGCGGCTTCATCGAATGGAAGGGTTATAAGCCGCCGAAGAAGAACCCGCCGAAATATCCCTACGAAACGATGAAGGAAATCATCGCCTACACCGCGCGCGACAACATCTCGATCGCACAGCTCGCCATGGCCAATGAAACTTCGATTTCCGGTCGCAGCGAGGCGGAGATCAACGCCTTCCTCGACAAGATCATCGGCGCCATGCGGACCACGGTGAAGACCGGTTTGGCGGCGCCGACCGCGACCTTGCCTGGGCCGATCAAGCTGAAGACCAAGGCACGCGATGTCTACCAGCATGCGATGAAGGAAGAGAGGCCAGCCCGGCGCGGTATCGGGGTGCTGTCGGCGGCAGCGCTCGCCGGTTCCGAGGAAAATGCTCGCGGCCACCTCGTTATCACCGCACCTACTGGCGGTTCGGCTGGAGTGATGCCTGCGGTCCTTTACTCCCTGGATTCGGCTGGGGCGAAGGTATCCGACCAGAAGCTGCGCGAAGGCCTGCTCGCGGCTGCAGTCGTCGGCTATCTATGCAAGCACCACGCAACCTTGGCGGCAGCCGAAGGAGGCTGTCAGGCAGAGATTGGCGTCGCTTCCGCAATGGGCGCAGCCATGGTCGGTCAGGCCCAGGACGCCGCCCCGCAGGTAATCGCCAACGCAGCGGAAGGTGCGCTCGAGCACCATCTGGGAATGACGTGCGATCCGGTCGCCGGTTTCGTCCAGATCCCGTGTATCGAACGCTGTGCCTTCGGTGCCGTCAAATCCTGGACGGGGTACCTCATCGCTTCGAACGAGATCCCGGCCAATCGCCGCGTCGATTTTGACTCAACTGTGCAGGCGCTGGCGATCACGGCAAAGGAGATGAACAGCAAATATAAGGAAACGTCAGAAGGCGGCCTCGCCGTCTCACTAACCCTTTGCTGACGTAAGACGTATGAGCCAGGCGACCGCTCGACCCGCAGTGACTCCCCTCGGCGCGGTCGCGATCGCCTGGCTCATCACCTCGATCTACTATTTCTACCAATATGCCATGCGTTCGGCGCCGGCGGTCATGGTGCCGGAGATGTCGACTGCATTCGGCCTGACGCCGGTCGGCGTCGCATCATTGGTGGGCCTTTTCTACTACGCCTACGCGCCGTTCAGCCTCGTTGCGGGCGTCGCCATGGACCAGCTTGGTCCGCGCAAGGTCGTGCCGCTTGGGGCGGCGACTGTCGCGGTCGGTGCGCTGATGTTCGCGACCGGCGATCCGACCCTCGCGAGCATCGGGCGGTTCTTGCAAGGCGCTGGCGGCGTCTTTGCACTGATCGGCGCGGTTTACATCGCAACAACCCACTTCCCTGCCTCCAAGGCGGCGACATTGATCGGCGCAACGCAGATGTTCGGAATGGCAGGCGGATCGGCAGGTCAATTCGTCGTCGGCCCGGCGATTTCCGGCGGCCTCGCCTGGGATCAGTTCTGGTGGATCATGGGGATCGCCGGAATCCCGATCGCCATCCTCCTCTTCCTCTTCATTCCGAAGCGCGAAGCCAAGCCTGAGACCTCCGGTGCCAAGCATAATTGGCTCAAGGATGCGGGAAGGGCGATGTGGGCCGTGTTCCGCAATCCGCAGTCGATCATCTGCGGCCTGATCTCGGGACTGCTGTTCATCCCTACCACCATCTTCGACATGGTTTGGGGCGTGCGCTTCCTCCAGGAAGGGCATGGCATGCCCTACGACGTTGCCGTGCTCCGCTCGGCTGCCGTACCGTTCGGCTGGATCATCGGCTGCCCGCTTCTGGGCTGGATCTCCGACAAGATCGGACGCCGCAAGCCCGTCATCATCGGCGCTGCGGCCGTATTGCTGGGGGCCATGGCGATGGGCCTCTACGGACCGCCGGGTATCCTTCCGCCCTACAGCATTGCGCTAGTCGCGGGCATCGCCTCCGGCGCGGCAATGATCCCCTATACGATCATCAAGGAAGCCAACCGTCCGGAGCATAGCGGCACCGCGACCGGCGTCATCAACTTCATCAACTTCTCATTCTCGGCGCTGCTCGGTCCAATGTTCGCTGCTCGCCTGATGCGCATCAGCGGCGGCGATGACCGCGTGCTCGGCGATTATCAGGCGACCTTCATGCCGATGCTGTTCGGTATCGGGATCGCCATCATCCTTGCTTTCTTGCTGCGCGAAACCGGACCTCGCGCTCGAGCCACCCAACCCTTGGGTCAACCCCTGACCGAAGCCTCTTGATTGGAGCGAAGACCATGTCGACCGTCGTTCTTGAACCGCGCCCCGCCGAGGAAAAGAAGCAGGCCGGCTTCAAGCCCGGGCTGTGGACCAAGGAAATCAACGTCCGCAACTTCATCCAGCTCAATTATGAGCCCTATTACGGGGACGAATCCTTTCTCGCAGGTCCGACCGACCGCACGACCGCCCTCTGGAAGAAGTTGACCGACCTCTTCATCGAGGAACGCAAGAAAGGCGTGCTCGACGTCTCGCAGATTCCGAGCACCATCACGGCGCATGACGCCGGCTACATCGACAAGGACAATGAAGTCATCGTCGGGCTTCAGACCGAAGCGCCGTTGAAGCGCGCCATCATGCCCAACGGCGGGCTCAAGATGGTGCTCACTTCGCTCGAGACCTATGGCTATGAGCCCGACCCGGTGATGGTCGAAACCTTCACCAAATATCGCAAGACTCACAATGACGGCGTGTTCGACGCCTATACCGGGGACGTTCGCAAGTGCCGTAGCTCGCACGTCCTCACTGGTCTTCCCGATGCCTATGGCCGCGGCCGGATCATCGGCGATTATCGCCGCGTCGCGCTCTACGGTGTCGATCGCCTCATTGAGGTGAAAAAGCAGGAAAAGGCGTCGCTCGACGACAAATGGTCGTCGGACGAGATCATCCGCGACCGCGAGGAGCTTAGCGAACAGACTCGCGCGTTGGGTGAGCTTAAGGAAATGGCCGCCAAATATGGTCTCGACATCTCGGGCCCGGCCACCACCGCGAAGGAAGCGGTCCAGTGGCTCTACTTCGGCTATCTCGCCAGCGTGAAGGAACAGAATGGCGCCGCCATGTCGCTCGGCCGCGTCTCGACCTTTCTCGACGTCTATATCGAAAATGACCTCGAGGCCGGACGGATCACCGAAAGCGAAGCGCAGGAAATTGTCGACGATTTCGTGATCAAGCTGCGCATCGTCCGCTTCCTCCGCACGCCCGAATATGACGACCTGTTCTCGGGCGATCCGACGTGGGTTACGGAATCCATCGCCGGCATGGGCGACGACGGACGGCCGCTGGTCACAAAGACGAGCTTCCGCTTTCTCCAGACCCTGTACAACCTGGGACCGGCGCCGGAACCGAACTTGACGATCTGGTACTCGCCACAGCTTCCCGAAGGCTTCCGCCGTTTCTCGTCGAAGGTCGCGATCGACACCAGTTCGATCCAGTTCGAAAGCGACGAGATCATGCGGATGGCCTGGGGAGACGACGGCGCGATTGCTTGCTGCGTTTCGCCGATGGCGATGGGCAAGCAGATGCAATTTTTCGGCGCCCGCGCGAACCTGGCGAAGGTGCTGCTTTATGCGATCAACGGCGGCCGCGACGAAGTATCCGGCAAGCAGGTCGCACCGGCGTTCGAGCCGGTCCAGGGCGACTATCTGGATTTCGACGACGTCGTGGATCGCTTCGACAAGGTGATGGACTGGCTGGCTGCCACCTATGTCTCCGCCATGAACTGCATCCACTACATGCACGACAAATATGCCTATGAGCGGATCGAAATGGCGCTCCACGACTATGCGCCGCTTCGTACCATGGCCTTCGGCATTGCCGGCATGTCAGTGGTCGCGGACAGCCTTTCGGCCATCAAATATGCCAAGGTGAAGGTGAAGCGGGACGAGACTGGCCTCGTCACCGGTTACGAGACAGAAGGCGAATTCCCGCTGTTCGGGAACAACGACAATCGCGTCGACGGAATGGCCGCCTGGCTGGTGACCACCTTCATGGGCAAGCTGCGCAAGTTTCCGACCTACCGGAACGCACTCCACACCCAGTCGGTGCTGACCATCACGTCCAACGTCGTGTACGGCAAAGCAACCGGCGACACGCCGGACGGCCGCAAGAAGGGCGAGCCATTCGCGCCGGGCGCGAACCCGATGCACGGGCGCGACAGCCACGGTGTCCATGCGTCGGCGGCATCAGTCGCCAAGATTCCATACCGCGATGCGCAGGATGGCATTTCGCTGACGACCACATTGATTCCGAGCGGGCTTGGCCGGACCAAGGACGACCAGATCACCAACCTGACCTCGATCCTGGACGGTTTCTTCGGCTCGACCGGCTACCACATGAACATCAATGTGCTGAATCGCGAGACACTGATCGATGCGATGGATCATCCAGAGAAGTACCCGAGCCTGACGATCCGCGTGTCCGGTTACGCGGTCAATTTCGTGCGCCTGACGCGCGAACAGCAGATGGACGTGATCAACCGCACGTTCCACGGAGGATAGGATGGCCACCGCCTCGACCGATAAGGTCAATCTAGAGGCCAAAAGCCCGTACGAGATGCGCGTGCACCTCGGCGACGACGTGCCTGAGGTTGACGTCCGTTCGGCGCTGAAGACCGGCGATATGGGCTTCCTGCACAGCTACACCACCGGCTCCGCCGTCGACGGTCCGGGTATCCGGGTCGTCGCCTGGACGACGGCCTGCATGTTCCGCTGCCAATATTGCCACAATCCCGACACCTGGACGCTCAGCAACGGCATCCCCGTGACGCTCGAAAGGGCGATCGACGGCGTCCGCAAATATGCACACGGCCTGAAGCTGATGCATGGCGGCTTCACCCTCTCCGGAGGCGAGCCGCTGATGCAGGACCGGTTCGCGGTTCGGCTGCTTTCGGCGGTCAAGGCGATGGGCGTCCACACCGCGATGGAGACCAACGGATTCTTCAACGAGCGATTGTCGGACGAGGAGCTCAAGGTCATCGACCTCGTTATCCTCGACATGAAGGCATTCACGCCTGAGCAGCATGAGCGCGTTACCGGCATCAGGGACAACGCCGAGGTATTGCACTTCGCCCGCCGTCTTGCCGAGCTGAAGCGCCCGATATGGCTGCGTTATGTGCTGGTGCCGGGCCTTACCGACGTCGACGAGGAAATGCGGCAAATGGCGGAATTCGCGGCATCGCTTGGCGTCGTCGAGCGGGTGGAGATCCTGCCCTTCCACCAGCTCGGAGAATATAAGTGGGAGAGGCTGAAGCTAAACTATCAGCTCATCGATACGAAACCGCCATCGGGAGAGCTGATCGCCAAGGCGATCGGGATCTTCCAGGAGGCTGGATTGAATGCGTGCTAGCTAGGTAATTTCCCGCATTATCGGGAACGGAATATTGGGCAAAAACTGTTCGACCGGAGATTGACGATCGGTTTGGGGAACAGGGGCATGACAGAACCGGCATATCCCGTAACGCGGCATGATTATGCCGATGACGCGCAGGAACTCGAACGGCTCGAGGCTTCGCTCGAAGGCGGGCCGAAGGGAGCCGTCGCCGTTTCCCTGATCGCGGTCGGACTTCTCATGATCGGCTGGCTGGGCATTTATTTCCTCGTCTTCATTCCGCGCGGGACGGTGGGCTGAGATGGCGATCAACGAACAGGCCATCCTCAAGTCCGAGCTTCGCTGGGCCTGGGTCGTCGCCGGGATCGTCGCGATCATTCTCGGCTCCATCCTGTTCGCGGCCCTGTCCATGCACATGAACCCGCCGAGCAACCGGGAATTCGTCGATCCGAAGACGCTTCACCTGTCGGCCGAATTCACCGAGGCAAACCTCGGCACGAGGATCGACCCCGACGGCCGTGTCGTCGCCCGCGTCATCACGACACAGTTCGAATTCGTGCCCAACTGTATCGTCCTGCCCGCCGAGCGCGACGTAACGCTTCGCTTTGCGACGCCGGACGTGATCCACGGCATCCTCGTCACCGGAACCAACGTCAACACGATGGTCGTCCCCGGCTATGTCGCTCAGGTCCACACCAAGTTCACCAAGACCGGGGACCTGTTGATGCCCTGCCACGAATATTGCGGGCTCGGGCACACGCAGATGATCGCGACGGTCAAGGTCGTGCCGCCCGAAGAGTTCAAGCCGGACGCGGAGGGGAGGGCCAGCTGTGGCGACGATCGCTGAACCCATGCCCGCTCCGCGCAGCGAACCCGCCAGCGCAATGACCGGCGGCCTACAGGTCCGAAAGCTGGTCATCGTCCACGCCTGGGTGGCGATCGCGGCCTTCGCCGTCGCCTGCCTTCTCGGCGTCTGGCAGATGTGGGCGCGCAGCCCGATCGAGGCGCCTGCCCATACCGCCGCCAATTACTTCAGGTCAGTCACGCTGCACGGCGTTTCCATGGCGTTCGTGCTGACGACCTTCTTCATCATGGCCTTCGGCTATTTCGTCGCGGAAACCGCGCTGAAGCGGCCGCTGCCCGGCATCAAGTTCGCCTGGGCCGCTTTCTGGATGGGCATCATTGGCGTGCTGATGGCCGCGCTTGCGATCATCAGCGGCAACGCTTCCGTGCTCTACACCTTCTACCCGCCGCTCACCGCCACCGCCTGGTTCTACATCGGGTTGGTGCTGGTAGTGGTGGCATCGTGGATCTGGTGTCTGCTGATGATCTTCGCGATGCGATCGTGGAAGGCGGCAAACCCGGGACAGCCGGTCCCGCTGGTGATGTTCGCCACGGTCGCCAATGCAGTCATGTGGTTATGGACGACACTGGGAGTCGCCGTTGAACTGTTGTTCCAGGTTATCCCGGCCGCCCTTGGCCTCAACGGGATGGTGGATGTCGGCTTATCTCGCACGCTCTTCTCGTGGACGCTTCATGCGATCGTCTATTTCTGGCTCTTCCCCAGCTACATCGCCTTCTACACCATGGCGCCGCGAGCAGCCGGCGGACGGCTCTATTCCGACACGATGGGCCGCATCGCCTTCATCCTGTTCCTGCTATATTCGCTGCCGGTAGGCCTTCACCATTTGATGATGGATCCGGAACATTCGAACGGATTCAAATTCCTCCAGATGTTCCTGACCGCGCTGGTTTCGGTTCCGACCTTGCTCACCGTCTTCACCATCACGGCATCGATGGAAATCGCCGGTCGGATGCGCGGCGGCACCGGCACGTTCGGGTGGATCAAGGCCCTGCCATGGGACCGCCCGATGGTGCTCGCAACCGGCCTCGCCTTTTTCATGCTCTTCTGGGGCGGCGGCGGCGGCCTGGTGAACATGAGCTACGGCATGAACGCGATGGTCCACAATACCAGCTGGGTCACCGCGCACTTCCATCTTATTTTCGGCGGCACCGTCGTCATCATGTATTTCGCCATCGCCTATGCGATGTGGCCGGTCGTGACGGGCCGTGCCTTTCCAAGCATGAAGCCGCTCCTGGCGCAGCTCTGGCTCTGGTTCATCGGCATGATGGTGATGACCCTGCCGTGGCACTGGACGGGACTACAGGGCCAGTGGAGGCGCATCGCGGCGTTCGATTACTCCGACCCGCTGATCGCCAGCTGGGGGCCGTGGGTGATCGTCTCGCTAATTGGCGGCATCATCCTCGCGGTAAGCGCGCTGATGTTCGTGTGGAACCTCGTCACCTTGCATCGCGCGTCGTCGCCGCGAGCCGATATCACCGACGTCCCCTATGCCGAGGCCGTCCATCCGCCGGCACATGTTCCGGCATCGCTCAACGGGTTCGG